>Ga0222714_10004704_pt1 | contig 13264 bp, 7 predicted proteins | sample C33_3DmetaG_FD_165048 | JGI IMG/M metagenome (GOLD analysis project Ga0222714, IMG submission 165048) | Estuarine water microbial communities from San Francisco Bay, California, United States - C33_3D | ecosystem: Environmental > Aquatic > Marine > Unclassified | place: USA: California... | reverse complement strand
CCGCTGGGGCGCACGTCGAGCTTGTAGCCGACGACGATGTCCTCGGCGTTCGCAATCTGGATTGTGCGAGCCGTCGGGTCGACCGACTTCGCGATATTCCACTGCCGGTCAAGTTCACCGTGGGTGCGCCTCGCGAATTCCGGTTGCACCAGTGACATGCCCACGCTTGACCTCGCGGGCGTGCCCGCACGCTTGGGACTTGCTGGTGTGCGAAGGCCTTCGACCTCGGCTCGCTGAGCGCCTGTCGCGAGCGTGGCGGTCGCCACCGTCTCGGTGCCGATCTCGCTGGTGACGACGGCCCACTCCTTGCCGTCGAGGTTGATGTCGACGAACCCCACCTGAGTCGGCCCGGTGCCGGAGAAGCGGGGCTGAAACAACGGAGTCGACTTGTCGAGTGTCGCGACCGCCCCCTGCGGAATGTCGGTCGTGGAAGGATCCGGTGAATAGAACGGGTTGATCCGGATCTCGACGGCACCGCCGGTACCCGTGGGGATCGGCGCCGGGTTGCCACTCTTGTCGCGCATGTCCGCGGGGTCGATCTCGAGATCGACGATAAAGCCGATCTTGCGCAGCAGAAGCGGGTGGCTATCCAGCACGGAGAACTTCTCGTGGAACTCCCATTGCGGCCAGGGCACGACGTAGCCGGGATCGAGCATTCCGGGGACGTTGGCTTCGGTGTCGAGCGGCTCGACCATCTGACGCATCATGACGATGGCGGTCTGCACGCCATTCGGAGTGGTGGCGTCAGGGTTGGTCGTGTACTTCTGGGTGGATAGGTCGTCATCGATCTGCCGGCTGATCTGCTCGTATGTCGATTCGTTGACGTCGTAGCCGGCGAGTGGGCCGGCGAGCAGAGCGGAGATCTCCGGACGGACGGCACGCGACCCACCGAAGACCTGTTCCTGCAGCCGATCCATCGCCGCCGAAAGCCCCGCGACGTCGGCTGAGCGGATCTTGGACTTCGAGTAGTCGTCGGCGACGTACGACCGGACCGTCGTTGAGTCCGGGAACATGGTCTGGAAGACCTTGGCATCCGGGTCCGCCGAGACGCGCTTGGCCGGTCCCTCTACGCGACCCCCCGGCGACCCCGGCACCTCGAGAGCCGCCCCGAAGTTCATGCCCGTGACGATCGAGCACCACTTGCCCCCGGCAAGGTCCGGGACGCTGGAGAGTTTGTCCTCGCCACCGGATCCTCCGGACGACACCTGCGGCGTGATGACGAGCGTCACGCTCAACATTCCGCGCGGGGTCACGCCACTGGCGACCGGGGTCCAGATGAACGTCGTACTCGTGCTCATGCGAACGCTCCACACCAGTCGGTCCAGTCGGCTTGATCCATGACGTCAGCAAACGTGATGGGCGTCGGCTCGGGCTCGAGCGCGGGCTCGACGGCCGCACGTGCCTGCCCGCGGCGTGCGCTCGGCACGGTCGGCTTGGGACTGCCAGTGATCGTGCGGCGCATCGTGATGCTGACCGACTTCTTAATGCCACACACCTTGACCTTGACCGTGCAGGCGGCCTGGCCCACGAGTTTGACCGGATCACCTGGACTGCTCGGTATCTGCAGCGTCATGCCGAGACACAGTTCGATCGCGAGAGTGACGATGCCCAGAACCTCAACCCGACCCTTGATGCAGACGAACGCCGTGAGCGCCATCTCCGTCGTACTGCCGCGGCCACTGATCTCATACTGCAAGCCGACCGTGCAACTGACACCACCGGAGGCGACGCCGAGATCGATCTCCAGCGCGGCCTTGATGGCGACGCCGATGTTCATGTACTCGACGCCATCGAGGCCAATGTCGAGGCCGAACCAACCGCCACCGCCGATGCCCATCACCGTGACGGCGAAGGGGTCGTCAGGTGCGGAGAAGCCGAGCTCGAACCGGACCGGGTCTTCACCGAAGGGCAGGTTGATCGCGACTCGCGTAGCCAGACCGCTCAGGGTCATGGCGCCCAGGCCAATGCTCGGCACCTCGAGGCTGAAGCCGGTCGTGATGGACCGTGCATCGATGTTGAGGATGGGTCCGTTCCCGCTGCCGAAGGCGAGGAAGCGCGCCATCTTCTCCAGGAAGGCAAGCGCGTCTCCGAAGACGATCTCGCCGATCTCCACCTGCATGTCGCTGGCTCGCCCGGAGCCAGCGCTGAAGCCGATGCGGTCGAGGATGACGTAGGCGAAGGCCTTGGAGCCGAAGAAGACGATCTTCAGATTGGTAAGCGCACCCTCGGCCTTCCAATAGGCCTCCGCGTTGGTCGCGCTGGCCTTGGCCTCGACAAGGATGTAGAAGTCGGCGCGGTTGGCCTCGGGGAGGAGCGGATTAAGTGGCCTGAGCTCCGGGCGCCACTCGTAGTGGACGAATATCTCGGTGGGGATGTCCGGGAGGTCACCGTTGAAGGACCGATCGGTGGCAAAGGCCGGCGCCTTCGGATTGGGCTCGTAGGCACCGGTCGACGGATTGCGCTGCAACATGTCGATGGGATCAGGCAAAAGATCGGCGAGCGAGATCCCCCCAAAAAGGGTGAAGCCGCGCAACATGCTCGCTGGGTTGATCTTGGGAGTCGCTACCGACAGCGACGGCAGGTCGCCGGGCACTCCGGGCAGCGCGCCGGTGACACGGCCGAAGCCGGAGACACCCATGCTCGGCGCGCTGATGCCACCACCGCGCTGTGCATCCGCGCCGACGCTCTGGCTGCCGATGCCTTCGAGGTAGATGCCGAGGTCAGTGCTACCGATGCCGCTGGAGAGATAGACGGAGGGGAAACTCACATTGACGCTCTGCGAATTGCCCGCCATTGCGGACGGGCCATCGGCGTTGACGCTGGCCCGCTCCATCTTGGGGAAGGAGTACGGGCGTCGCTCGCGTGCGAGGTCGCTGGCCGATCCGCTCGGGGTGCCGAGTTCGAGATACCAGTCGAGACTCACGGTCGGCATCGACGTCGAGCCGTCGACTCCCCCATCATCCGCAAAGGCGATGTAGACACCGCGCATCTGTGCCCGACGCTGGTTCTCGGGTAGGCCGTTGAAGTAGTTGCGAAGGGCCTGAGCACCCGTGCGAGTGAAGTTGGCCCGCTTGCGGTTGACTGCCTTGTCCTCGGCGAAGAGGACGGGAGTGTCGAATGTGATAGCGCGCCCCGCGCGGTCGATTCCGGTCACGGTGAAGGTGAAAGGGTCGCCGGACGCGGCTTGTGGCACGAACACTGTGCAGCCCCTCCACTGTCCGCCGAGCGGGGTGGCCGCACCGGTGACCGCAGGCGAGGCCAGGGTTCGGAACCGAATACGACGGAACGGCGTACCGCGGCCGCTGGACGGAACACCACTGGCCGCATCGAGATCAATGCTCGGCGTGTTGATGATGATGCGCTGCGTGAGCCGTTCGAAGGCACGGACCGTCCCTGATCGGTCCGCGAGGAATTCGCGCGTCACCTCCTCGACCAGTGTTGCGGGAACGGCGAAGGGATAGACGAAGCCGACGCGTGTCGTACGGATGTAGGTGTCGCGGCCGTCCCAGCTGCGTTGCTGCCATGAGGTGAGCGAAGCGACGCCGGGCTCGTTCCATTCGCCGAGCGCCCGCATCGTGCCGCCGAGGGCGGACAGGGTGAGGTCGACGTCGACGGGATCGGCCAGGCCGCCCTTGACCGCTGCGGTGCCGGCAGCGTTGGAGGTCATGCCGGTGAGGCGTGCGATGTCGGAGCGGTCCTGCGGGTTGGGCCGCATCTCGAACGGATAGTTGGGCAGGCCTGGCTTCTTCACGATGTTGGGCGGAGTGGTGCGCAGCATCTTGGCGGCATTGCGATCGCGGAGCCAGATGACGCGCACGGTGTCACCGGAGTGGTCGTAGCCGGTGGGATCACCCTTGCTATCGAACGTGCGAGTGGCCAGTCGGGTCTGCCACACCTCGGTGCGGCCGTCGTGCGTGGTGCCGACGAGCGGGTGTTCCCAGCCCGACTCGTCGCTGGGGGCCATCACCATGAACCACGGAATCTCGATGGCGGTCGACGTCGATGCCGGGTTGCGGTAGACGACGTCGGTTGACGGGATGCGTTCGTCTTGCGGATACGCCGCCAGGGATCCGACGCGAGGTTCGCACTCCAGCCAGGTCAGCAGACCCTCGCGCGTGGCAGGCAAACCGGCCGACGGCAGCGTGAAGGCCAAGCGACTGGCCTGCGCCAGACGTGCGCCGACCGGCGTGGATTGCCGGGTCGTCGTACTGATCTGCTCGATGAGGTGCTGGGGGCCGAGGTCGACCACCATGATCGCCGGGGTACGGCCGTCGGCCACGATGCGGCCACCGCTGATGCGCGCGTTGGTGAAGGAGACCGTGAGGCGCTGCATGCTCTCGCGGTCGCGGATAGCGAAGTCCAAGGTGCCTGCACGGGCGCTGATCGCCCGAAGTGCGGCCTCGGCGCTCCCCGGGACAGCAAGGGCCGCCGCGACGAGTCCTGCGCCGCCGAGGATCGCGCGACGACTGACCTGGATGGGTCCGTCGGTGGTCGACTCCTCATCGGCCATATGGGCACTCCCCTTCCGGCACGCTCGGGCCCGCACTCGAGAGGGAACATAGCGAAGGACGGCGAACGAAAACCCTGATTTCGCCGGAAAGGGGTATTAGCCCCCCTTCCGCGAGTGCGGACGGGTTTTGCCCGATTTGGGCGTACACAAGTGCGCACTCGGCGAGGGGGAGGTCAGTGGGGGGTGGCGGCCTTCTTGGCCAACATGGGCGCGAGCACGAGGAGTGCGAGCACCGGGATGGCCGCGACGGCGCACAGGACTCCGTACGACGAGAACGCGACGATGACGCCAGCGATCGCTCCGCCGATGGCCCCGGCGCCGTTCATCACCAGGTCGGACAGGCCCTGGACCGACGGGCGCTCCACCGGACCCACGTCATCGACGAGGAGTGTGGAACCGGAGATCAGGGTGCAGGACCAGCCGAGGCCGAGGAGGAAGAGTCCGATGCCGAGGGACATCACATTGTTCGCCGGCGACAGACCAGCGACGACGCAGGATGCCAGCAAGATGGCGATGCCCGCATAGACCACCTGCATACGACCGAAGCGGTCGACACTCCAGCCGACGACCGGCGACAGCGCGTACATACCCGCGACGTGCACGCTGATGACAAGGCCGATGAGGGTGAGGGTGACGTCGACGTGCGCCATATAAATAGGAGTCATCACCATCACCATGACCATGGCGACGTGACCGATCGCGATGACGATCATCCCGAGAAGCGCCCCGGGGTTGGTCTTGAGATGGCCGATGCCGTCGCGCAGCCGCGGCTTGGCCAGTTCGGCCTTCGCCGTGGTGTCGACCGCTGCACGCAGTTTCGCGGCCAGGAGGTACGGATCGGGGCGCAGGAACAGCAGTAGAACCGCCACCGCGGCCGTCAGCGTGATCGCGGTGACGATGTAGGGACCGGCCAGTTGCGGGAAGCCGAGGGCGGATCCGAGCAGGCCGGCGGGCTCCAGCAGATTCGGGCCGAGGACAGCGCCGATGGTGGCGGCCCACACGACATAGGACAGTTGACGCCCGCGCTTGTCATCGGCGGCGAGGTCCACCGCGGCGTACCGCGCCTGGTAGCCCGAGGCTGACGCGACGCCGACGAAGAGGCAGCCGAGCAGGACCAGGACGATCGAACTCCACAGGGCACCCGCGATGACCACGAGGGCACCGACCGCGCCGAGGCCATAGCCGAGGGCGAGGGAGGCACGGCGTCCGCGAGAAAGGGCGATGCGCGCCAAGGGAAGGGCGAAGATCGCCGCTCCAAGGACACCGAAGGTTTGCGCGAGCCCCGCCACACCCTCGGAGCCGGACACCGAGGCGGCGATCAGGGAGCCAGCCGCAACCGATCCAGCGACCGCGATACCGCCGAGCACCTGACTCCCCGCGAGAACGCCGACGGTACGCCGTTGGATCTGTGGGACGTCGACGTCGGGGATGGTGTCCGTCACGAGGCGGACGCTAGCGCAGCAGCGCCTAGCGAATGAGGGAGGGCACCTCGACGACCTGGCAGACCGCCTCCCAGATCTCGCGGGTCTCGAAGCCCGCGTCTATGGCCTCCATGACGGTGCGGCCATCCAGCGGCGACAGGGAGTAGTCGCGCGCCCAGGACTTGGCATACGCCGGGCCGAAGACCGCGTCCATCCGTTCCCAGAAGTCAGTGAGCCGCACGGGCCCAGTCTTGCCCATGCCCCGCCGTTCGCCACGGGGCGCCCCGGACGCAAGGATGGGGCGGTGCCGGACTTCTCCCCTGCGACCGCAGCGTGGTTCGCCGCTGCCTTCGCGGGCCCGACTCCCGCGCAGGAGGGGGCATGGCAGGCCATCGGCGAGGGTCGCGACGCCCTCGTTATCGCCCCTACCGGATCCGGCAAGACCCTGGCCGCCTTCCTCTGGGCCCTCGACCAGCTCGCCTCTTCCGTTGAGTGGCGGGTTGTGGACGGTTTTTCTGCGAAAAACCGTCCACAACCCGCCACTCAACAAGGGGGGGTCCGGGTGCTCTACATCTCCCCGCTCAAGGCGCTCGCCGTCGATGTCGAGCGCAACCTGCGCTCACCCCTGACCGGTATCCGTCGCGAGGCCGCCCGCCTCGGCCTCGACGTGCCCGATATCTCCGTCGGTGTACGCACGGGCGACACCGCACCGGACGAACGACGCCGCATGGTGAAGAACCCGCCGGACATCCTCATCACGACACCGGAGTCGCTCTTCCTGCTGCTCACCTCCCAGGCACGGGAGATCCTGCGCACCGTCGACACCGTCATCGTCGACGAAATTCATGCGCTCGCCGGGACCAAGCGCGGCGCGCACCTCGCCCTGAGCCTGGAGCGGCTGGACGCCCTGACGGAGTCACCTCCGCAGCGCATCGGCCTGTCCGCCACCGTGCGCCCCGTCGACGAGGTCGCGCGCTATCTGCGGCCAGGCGGTGACGTCGCCATCGTCGATCCCCCTGCCGAGAAGGCATGGGATCTCTCCGTCGTCGTACCCGTGCCGGACATGTCGGCGCTGGGTGCTGAATTGGAGCCTGACGGCTCGGCCGCCGCCGATCCCCGGCGTACATCGATCTGGCCCCATGTGGAGGAGCGCATCGTCGACCTGGTGGCCGATCAGCGTTCGACCTTGGTGTTCGCAAACTCCCGCGGACTGGCCGAGCGCCTCACCGGGCGACTGAACGAGGTCGGCGAGGAACGCGAACTCACGAGTCCGTTGGCGCGGGCACATCACGGATCCGTGAGTCGCGAGCAGCGCGCCATGATCGAGGACGACCTCAAGACCGGTCGACTGCCCGCCGTCGTTGCCACCTCCAGCCTCGAACTCGGCATCGACATGGGTGCGGTGGATCTCGTCGTCCAGGTCGAGTCCCCGCCCAGTGTCGCGAGCGGCCTGCAGCGGGTGGGTCGCGCAGGCCACCAGGTGGGGGCGGTGAGCCGTGGGGTGGTTTTCCCGAAGTTCCGGGGTGACCTGCTGCAGTCGGCCATCGTTATCGAACGCATGCGATCGGGTCAGATCGAGGCGCTCGCCCTGCCCCGCAACCCGCTCGACGTCCTCGCACAGCAGATCGTCGCCATGGTCGCGATGGACGACTGGCAGGTGGACGACCTGCTGACGGTCGTCACCCGCGCCGCGCCGTTCCGCGATCTTGCGCCAGTCGTCTTCCACGCCGTCCTCGACATGCTGGCTGGCAAGTACCCCAGCGATGACTTCGCCGAATTGCGACCGCGCATCGTCTGGGACCGGACGACCGACACGCTCACCGCGCGACCGGGCGCGCAGCGACTTGCCGTGACCAGCGGCGGCACGATCCCGGATCGGGGCCTCTACCCGGTCGTCCTCATCGGCGCCGACACCCGCGTCGGCGAACTCGATGAGGAGATGGTCTACGAGTCACGCGTCGGCGACGTCTTCGCCCTCGGCGCCACCTCCTGGCGAATCGAGGAGATCACCCCCGATCGCGTGCTCGTCTCCCCCGCTCCCGGGCAGGCAGCACGCCTGCCCTTCTGGCACGGCGATGCGATCGGGCGACCCGTCGAGCTCGGCCGGGCCCTCGGTGAATTCCTTCGCACCAGCAAGGACACCTCGGCTCTGCGCGAGCGCCTCGCGCGGGCAGGGCTCGATGAGTGGGCGCAGGACAATCTCGTGGCCTACCTCACCGAACAGCAGTCGGCCACCGGGCGCCTGCCCGACGATCGGACGATCATCGTCGAGCGCTTCCGCGATGAACTAGGCGACTGGCGCATCGCCATCCATACGCCGTACGGCGCGCGCGTCCACGCCCCCTGGGCACTGGCCCTCGGCGCGCGCATCGAAGCGGAATACGGCGTATCCCCCCAGGTGATGCACTCTGACGACGGAATCGTGCTGCGCCTCCCCGAGACGATGGATGACTCCGCGGCGGCGGCCGTCGTTGACCTTGTCGTCTTCGAACCCGAGGAGATCACCGCCATCGTGGAGCGCCAAATTGGCGGGTCGGCGCTGTTTGCCGGACGCTTCCGCGAGTGTGCCGCGCGATCACTACTGCTGCCGCGGCGCCGGCCGGGTCGGCGTAGCCCCCTATGGCAGCAGCGGCAGAAGTCAGCTCATCTGCTCGAGGTGGCCGCGCGATATCCCGACTTCCCGATCGTGCTCGAGGCCGTCCGGGAGTGTCTGCAGGACGTGTTCGACATGCCTGCCCTGCGCGAACTCTTCGAACAGATGCGCAGTGGCCGCATCCGCGTCGTCGATGTCGAGACCGAGCGACCGTCGCCCTTCGCGCAGTCCCTTGTCTTCGGTTATGTCGCGGCCTTCCTCTACGAGGGTGACTCGCCGCTCGCCGAGCGTCGTGCCGCCGCGCTCAGCCTGGACGCGGATCTGCTCAGTCAGTTGCTCGGCCCCACCGAGTTGCGCGACATCCTGGACACCGATGCCATCACCGCGACCGAGCGACAGGTCGGGCGGTGGGATTTCGACATTGCCGACACCGAGGGGCTGCTCGATCTGCTGCGGCTGATCGGCCCGCTCGATGCCGATGCACGCACTGCCCGCGCCATCGGCGAGGAACTTGTCATCGATGCCCTCGCACAGCGCCGCGCCATCACGGTCCGCCTCGGCGGTCGCGATCACCTTGTCGCCATCGAAGATGCCGGACGCCTGCGCGATGCGCTCGGTGCCGCACTGCCTCCGGGGATTCCGGATGCCTACCTGGAGATCGTCGCCGATCCCGTCGGGGATCTCGTGGCACGCTATGCCCGCACGCACGGCCCCTTCACTGCCGACGACGTCGCGATGGCACTCGGATTGGGCGTGGCGGTGGTGCAGTCCACCCTGGATCGACTCGCGGAGCGCGGACGTGTCGTCTCGGGTGGTTTTCGCCCCGATCACCGTGGGACCGAGTACTGCGAGGCCGGCGTACTGCGACAGATCCGGCGACGCACGGTCGCGGCGCTGCGGCAGGAGATCGAGCCGGTGCCCGCGCACACCCTGGCAGCCTTCCTCCCGCGGTGGCAGGGACTCACCGACCGAGCGAACGGTGCGGACGGCCTGTTCACCGCGATCGAACAGATCGCGGGCGCGCCGCTCCCCGCATCACAACTGGAATCACTCGTTCTGCCCGCGCGTGTCCGGGACTACTCGCCGTCCATGCTCGATGAACTGCTGGCGACCGGTGAAGTCGTCTGGTGGGGTGCGGGTGCGTTGCCCGGCAAGGATGGCTGGTTGTGCTTGGCCCCGGCGGATCTGGCTCCCCTCCTGATCGGAGCCGTCGAGCCCGTGGACGACCCGCTGGCGCTTCGCATCCTGGCGGCTCTCCAGGGTCGCGCGCTCTTCGCACGGGATATCGCTGCGGAACTCTCCGCCGAAGCGCTGGTCCCTGAGAACGACGTGCGCGCGGCGCTGAACGATCTGCTGTGGTCGGGCCAGGTCACCAACGACACCTTCATCCCGGTCCGGACGCATCTCGGCGGCCGGGTGCGATCGGCCAGGCCGGTACGTCGTACTCGGCGGCGCGGGCTGCCACGGCCGCCGGCCACATCCGCCGATGGCCGCTGGTCCCTGTCTCCGGCCGCAGCCGGCGAGGTCACCACGCGGGCGGTGGCGCTCAGTGAGTCACTGCTGGACCGTTTCGGCATCGTCACCCGCGAGAGCGTGCAGTCGGCGGGAGTGGCCGGCGGGTTCGCGGCGACGTACCGGGTCCTGCGCTCCCTCGAGGACGCGGGACGGTGCCGTCGCGCCTATGTCCTCGAGGGACAGGGGGCCGCGCAGTTTGCGCTGCCCGGAGCGATCGACATGGCGCGCGCGTGCGCCGCCGAGACCGATGTCGCACCCCGGACACTGGCGGCCGCCGATCCCGCGCAGCCGTTTGGTGCCGCGCTCCCGTGGCCGGCAGCCGGCACGCGACCGAGTCGCTCGGCCGGTGCAGTGGTCACCCTCGGTCCTGCGGCCGGTGCAGTGGGCCCGGTGCTGTACCTGGCCCGGGGACATCGATCATTGACGACATGGGCCTGTGATGACCTGTCGGCAGCGGCCTCGTCTTTGGTGGGGGCGCTGCGCGGCCGATCGGTGAATCTGCAGCGCATCGATGGTGCCGACATTGCCGCTGCCGAACCGGACGTTGTCGCGGCGCTGGTGGGGGCCGGCTTCGCGCACACCCCGAGCGGCCTGCGCCTGCGCGCCTAACCCCTTCCGGTTTCCGACCGTTGGGGTGGGTTTCCGGCGGGCGCAAGCAACCACAACGGTCGGACTTGGCAGGGACGGGTGCGGATGCGCGTGTGACTACAGGTGCGGCTTCGTCCTGGCAAGGGCGCGGCGAAATTGGCGCCTGCCCGTCCACAGACCAGGCAACTTCGGGCGGGCAACCTTGCCGGGGCCGTCCACAGACCAGGCGATTTCCAGCGGGCAACCTCGCCGGAGGTTTCCACAGGCCGGTCTATGGACGCATGCGGGCTGCGTGACCCTCGACTCAGGGACCGTACGCCGACCCCTCGCGGTCTCGCGCCGATATCGTGGCGTCATGAGACTCCCGGCTCGCACCGACTATGCGCTGCGCGCCGCACTGGAACTCGCCGACTCCCCGGACTCCCCACTCACCACCGACGAGATCGCCCGACGCCAGGACATCCCCACCTCCTACCTCGGATCGATCCTCGCCGAATTGCGGCGCGCCACCCTCGTGCGCGCCCGACGCGGCCCCGAGGGCGGCTGGAGCCTTGCACGGCCCGCCACCGATATCCGACTGGCCGACGTAATCCGAGCCGTCGATGGAGCCCTGGCCGATATCGCGGGCACCCGGCCGGAGAACCTCAACTACACCGGCCCTGCCGAGGGTCTCCAGCCTGTCCTCGTAGCCCTGCGGGCTGCCGAACGACAGATCCTCGACGCGGTCACGTTGGCCGACGTCATTTCCGGACGCCTTCCCTCACGGGTTCGCAAGCTCCTCGACGACCCACACGCCTGGGAGTAGTCCCCCACTCCAGGAAACGAGCCCGGCGCCAGAACCACCACCCCGATACAGGGAATCGACACCAACTGGTGGTATTGTCACCTTTGACAGTCGGGAATACCTGGATATGTGGCGCAGGTCACAGTCGGGAGAAAAGTCGTGCAAGCCCTGCTCCTCGTCGCACTCGCGGGCCTCGGCGCGCAGTTCGTCGACGGCGCCCTCGGGATGGGGTACGGCGTCACCTCGTCGACCCTGCTCATCGCCATGGGGCTCTCCCCCGCCATCGCCTCGGCCTCGGTCCAGATGTCGAAGATCGGCACCGCCGCCATTTCTGGGGCCGCTCATCACCGCTTCGGCAACGTCGATTGGCCTACCGTCCGCCGCATTGCCATCCCCGGCGCAATCGGGTCCTTCATCGGCGCCCTCTTCCTGTCTTCCCTGAGCACCGAGGCAGCCCGCCCCATCGCTGCCGGACTGCTCTTCTGCCTCGGCCTCTACGTGCTGCTGCGCTTCCTGCTCGGGCGAACCCCGCGCAGGCGTCCCGGCACACCCGGCCTGCGCATGCTCGCGCCGCTTGGCTTCACGGGAGGGTTCATCGACGCCACCGGCGGTGGTGGCTGGGGACCGGTCACGACTCCCACCTTGCTCGCCGATGGGCGACTGTCACCAGCCCGCGTCATTGGTACCGTGAGCACCGCCGAATTCGTCGTTGCCACCTCCGCCACCCTCGGCTTCTTCCTCGGCCTCGGCATCAACGGCGTCGAGATCGGCTATGTCATCGCCCTCCTCGTCGGGGGTGCCATCGCTGCACCGTTCGCCGCCGCAGCCGTTCGCCACATGAATCCGCGCGTACTCGGCGTGGTCATCGGCGGCGTCATCGTCCTATTGAACGCGCGCATTCTGCTCGGCGCCATGAGCGCGCCACCTGCCGTGTGGTGGACCGTGTATGCCGTCCTGCTGTCCACCTGGCTGGTCGGCCTCGCCCTTGTCCTGCGGGTCGTCGTGCGCGAACGACACCAAGTCCCGGCAGAATCGGTGCATGCCTGAAGGTGACACGGTGTGGTTGGCGGCCCGCCGCCTCGATGACGCGATGAGCGGTCATCACCTGACCGCGTCGGACTTCCGAATTCCCTCCCTCGCCACCGTGGATCTCGCTGGCCGCCGCGTGTCCCAGGTGCGCTCCTACGGCAAGCACCTCCTCTTCCGCCTCGAGGATGACCTGACGTTGCACACGCATTTCCGGATGCAGGGGACCTGGCATCTCTATAGGCCCGGCCGTCCGTGGCATGGGGGGCCCGAGTGGGAGATCAGGGCAGTGCTCAGCACCGCCGACTGGCAGGCGGTGGGCTACCGCATTCCCGTCATCGAACTGATCCCGACCGCCGAGGAGTCCTCCGTCGTGGGACACCTAGGGCCGGACATTCTCGAGCCGGACGTCGATATCGACGACGTCGTACGCCGCCTCGAGCAGGAGTCCGACCGTGCGATTGGCGACGCGATGCTGGATCAGACCATCGTGGCCGGCTTCGGCCTGATCTACGTGTCCGAGGGGCTCTTCCTCCACGGCGTATCGCCCCGGACGCCGGTGCGCGACGTACCCAACCTGACGCGCCTCGTTGACCGGACCCGTCGGCTGATGGCCGCGAACCGCGAACGCGGCGCGCAGACGTCCACCGGCAGCCTGCGCGAGCAGCACTATGTCTATGGACGGGCCAAGCGGCCGTGTCGGAGATGTGGCACCTCGATCAGGTTCGGTCGACAGCGCAGCGGACGCTACGAGCGCGACGCCTACTGGTGTCCCCACTGCCAACCCGGCTAGCCCCCGTCGAGGGAGGGGTTAGGCGGCGATGCTG
>Ga0222714_10004703_pt1 | contig 13264 bp, 18 predicted proteins | sample C33_3DmetaG_FD_165048 | JGI IMG/M metagenome (GOLD analysis project Ga0222714, IMG submission 165048) | Estuarine water microbial communities from San Francisco Bay, California, United States - C33_3D | ecosystem: Environmental > Aquatic > Marine > Unclassified | place: USA: California... | reverse complement strand
GCCTGTGGTGCGTCTGTTTCTCCTGTTAATGATGCGTCTGTTTCAACAGGTGAATTTTCATCTTTTGATGCTGATGTGTCAGTCAGTCTGTCTCTCTGTGGTGCGTTTTCTTCCTGTGAAGCGTTTTCTTCCTGTGAAGCGTTTTCTTCCTGTGAAGCGTTTTCTTCCTGTGAATCGTTTTCTGCCTGTGGTGCGTCTGTTTTTCCTGTTAATGGTGCGTCTGTTTCAACAGGTACATTTTCATCTGTTGATGCGGATGCGTCAGTCTGTCTGTCTCTCTGTGAATCGTTTTCTGCCTGTGGGGCGTCTTCAATTATTGATGTAGAGGAATTATCTTCTTTAATTTTATTAGAAATATCTTCTTTAATTTTATTAGAATTATCTTCTTTAACTTCATTAGAATTATCTTCTTTAATTTTATTAGAATTATCTTCTTTAATTTTATTAGAATTATCTTCTTTAATTTTATTAGAATTATCTTTTTCATCTTCTTTAGGATTACCCCCACTATTTTTATAATTATGACGTTTCATTGTGTTTCTAGCTAAATTTAAATGCCTTTTTCTAAATGTTTTCCTTTTAACTGACAACCTTTTTCTTTTAGGTTTCTTAAAACTTTGTTGTTTTTTGGCGTATAATTTTGATATTTTTCCTTTAGTTAATTTCATTCTATATAAATAAATTAATATTTTATTTATACACTTATATTAATGAGTGATCCAAATATAAATATATCAGCAAAAAATGTTACTGGAAAATGTGATTTAAAATGTTCGTATGCATTTAAATATTCCGAAAGTGATTCAACTGCTAAAAATAATGGAGCAGTAATAAACTTAACATATGATTCAATAAATGTTTCTCCAGTTGTATATAATAATGAAAAATACAATGTATCGACTATAGAGATTTTCTCACCCTCTTTACATACATTTAATGATAATTTAATGCCAGGAGAAATAATGATTGAGCATGTCCCAGTAAAAGGCGGTAATAATATGACTGTATGTATTCCTTTTATATCTTCAACAGAAACCTCAACCGCTTCAGTTTTAATAACACAAATAATTAAAAAAGTTGCAACAAATGCGCCAAGTGAAGGAGATTCAACAAATTTAAATATTTCAAACTTTAATCTTCAAAATATAATTCCACGTAAGCCATTTTTTGCTTATTCGACAGGTAATAAAGATTATATAGTATTTGGTGAGTTAGATGCGGTTCCATTAAGTTCAAGTACAATAACAACTCTTCAACAAATAATAACACCGCTACCACTTTTAATGCCAAATGCTCCGTTATATTATAATTCAAATGGTCCTATTGCAGGACTACAAATAGGAGATGGTCTTTATATTTCGTGTCAGCCAACTGGTTCATCTCAAGACGAAACAGCGGTAACGTATGATACAAATAGTTCAAGCGTTGATTTTTCTAATATTTATAATAGTCCAATATTTAAACTAATAATTATGATAATTGTTGGATGTATATTATTTATAATAGTATTTTATGGAATAAGTGCATTCTATAGATATTTATCAGAGGACGAACTTAAATTGCCAACATTTCCAAAATTTCCCAAAATTCCCAAAAATGGTTAAAGTCGATATATAATAGTAGTATTTAATTTGAACTATTTAAAGGAGAAGCATCATACAAGTTATCTAATACGGGTTTATAAGAGGCCGATGTTAAAGAAGAGCCAGAACGAACAATTGGAGCCATTTTAGCAACGACTTCTTGTTCTAAAGTGTAAGGGAATTGATTGTACGCGCTGAATTGAGACATTTTTTTTTGCTCGGATGGTGCATATGACTGAAGAGCTCCTAACCCAGTACTTTCAGTTGACCTACGCATTAAATCAAACGCAACAAGGGCAGCAACTACGGCCAAAATAGGGTTGGAATGTATAAATAAATAAATAATGACTAAAATAATTACAACTTTACCAATAATATTATCAATTAAAGTAGCAATTAAATCGGGTGTTTTAATTCCAATTACCAAATAAATAATCATTAAAATGATCAATATAAATTCACTCATATGCTCTTTTTTAAAAAGTTCTGTGAAACTGTCCATATATCATATTTATAGATTTTATTTTAAAAGTCATTATTTAAACAACATAAAAACTTTGTTCTAAATATATTAAGTATGAATACCTATATTGGACAAAAAGGATATACGATACCAAAAAATGAACTAACACAAGAACAACAAAAAACTATAAGACAAACTTTAACGGTAGAACCTTTTGTAATGGGGGTGCAATTTAACAACAATGAAAAAAGTTATCCAGTCTATAGAGAATCACCTAATAAATTTTATGTTCCACACTATTATGGAATTAAAAATTTTGGTCCACCTAAAGAATATAAAATATCCAATGGTATAGACATAATTTTAGATTTTAAAGGTTCCCTTAGAGAGAATCAAGAAATAGTTGTTAATACTTATTTGAAACACGTAAATAAGACAGGATGTGGAGGAGGATTGCTTGAACTTCCGTGTGCGTATGGAAAAACAGTCCTTTCTCTTAATATCATATCTCGTCTAAAGAAGAAAACATTAATTATCGTTCATAAGGAATTTTTAATGAATCAATGGATAGAGAGAATAGAACAATTCTTGCCTGGTGCAAGAGTAGGTAAAATTCAAGGATCAATTATAAATATAGATGACAAAGACGTTGTAATTGGAATGTTGCAAAGTTTATCAATGAAAGATTATCCATCATCTACGTTTGATAGTTTTGGATTAACTGTTATAGATGAAGTGCATCATATATCAAGTGAAGTATTTTCAAATGCGTTGTTTAAATTGGTTACAAAATATATGCTTGGATTATCTGCTACAATGAATAGAAAAGACGGAACAACGTTTGTTTTCAAAATGTTTCTAGGTGATATTATATTTAAAGGCAAGAGAGATGAAGAACGAGCCGTTACGGTTCGAGCAATAGAATATAAAGTAGACGATGATGAATTTAATGAAGTTAAATATGACTATAGAGGAAATCCACAATATAGTACAATGATTTCCAAGTTATGTGAATATAATCATAGAAGCGAATTCATTTTGAAAATTCTATTTAATATGTTGAAGGATAACGAAAACCAGCAAATTATGATATTAGCTCATAATAAAAACGTACTTAAATATTTACATGATGCTATAGCTCATAGAAATATAGCAACTGTTGGTTATTATGTTGGTTGTATGAAAGAGACTGCTCTTAAAGCAACTGAATCCAAAAAAATTGTCATCGCGACTTATGCGATGGCAGCCGAAGCGCTTGATATAAAAACATTAACAACTTTAATTATGGCTACACCAAAAACAGATATTGAACAGAGCGTTGGGCGTATTCTTAGAGAGAAACATAGTAGTCCAGTTGTAGTTGATATAGTTGATAGTCATAAGTTATTTAAAAACCAGTGGCAAAAACGTAAGACATTTTATAAGAGAGAAAACTATAAAATAACCTATATAACAAGTAGTAAATACAATATAAATCGCGACTATTCAAATTGGACGTTAGTTTATAATCCAACGCTAGATGGACCGAAGGACCGTAAACCTAAAAAAAATGAAACTATAACAGATTTATGTCACGAAGACGAAGAAGATGAAGACATATCAAGTGATAATACTAAATATGTTAATGAAGTGTGTTATCTTAAAGTTAAATAATTTAATGTCCTATACTTGGAAAACCCCCATTGGTGTAATGATTATAATTGTCAACACAATTTACACAGTTAGATAACTTAGTAATTGGTGGGGGGTTTGCAAGTGCGAGTTGACTAGAAGGTATATTAACGCCTCCTGTTGAATATACACCAGTTGATGGAAAATTATTTTGTTCTTGAGCATAACCGCCGTGTTGACGACGTCTTCTGCGAGTTCTTCTGTTTTTGGGACTTTTTCGACTTTTTACAAATGAACGAGATAATCTTCTTGCTGTAGCTTTACTCCTAAGTTTTCTCTTAATACTTTTGATTTTTTTGCTTCCGGCTTTCATTCTCTTATAATGTTTAGTGATATTTTTTATTTTTTTTTTAAGGTTTTTAGCCCCACCTTTAAATAAACCAGTTGCCGCGACATTTCCTGCCGCAGCATCAATATTACTTTTAGTCCCTTCTAAACTATGGAGGGGACAAGATAAAGTTCCTGGTATTTCATTGCTACTAAATCTTCCTGTATAGTGTGAATTATCAACATTAACATAACCTCCATTAATATTACTTAGTGGTGTGATATTACCATAACCGAAATTAGACGCTCCTGAACCAACTGACATATATATATCGTATATAATATATTAGTATATATATTTTTTGGTGGTTTTGCTTATAATATTTTTTACAAAATTTGTAATATCGTTTATACTAGATACTGGTTTATCATCTGTAATTGTAAGTGGAATCCATTTTTTAAACCGTTTATTATAATAACACGTCATTTTAAATGCCTTATCTAAATAAACAAATTTATCAACATTTTGATTTTCAAATTCATCTTCATCGTCGCTTTCTTCTAATTTATCTAAATCTATATTTTCTTTGATATTTCTAAATAATTTATTTAACATAACACTTGTCTTAAAATCTGGTACACACGCGATTCCGCAAAATACATTATTCAGACAATATAGATTATATATATCATTTTGTATATCAGGTCTAACTTCTAGAACTATAAAATTTGGAACAACTTTTGTTTCTTTTGTTTCTTTTGTTTCTTTTGTTCCAATATCTTCTGTTATATTATCAAACTTGTCAAATTTGAGAGAAGAATAAGAATTGGGTTGATTAGAATTGTAATATTGTATACAATGAATTTTATATTTGACATCGCGTTTTAATATAATATCCATATTTTCGTTTAAACGCGAAATAATAGGTAATGCGAATACTGTAAAATTATTGTTATACGCGACTTGTTTTATATCACAATTAAGAAGGTGTATAATTTTATTAAATTTATTAATCCAATTCTCTCCAGAGAGAGATGTATTTTTGTATACAAAAATATCTTCTATGCTAAAAAAATTACTATTCATATGGTTAAAAAAAGTTCCATAAAGTATTGTTCCATAACATAGTGTTTTTGAAAAACATGTATTAATTATTCTAATATTTTTAATTTGTTTATTTTTATTATTTTCAAGTTCAATTAATATACATACATATTTGTTATTAAATATAGTAAACCATGCGAAACATTTTATACCACATGGGATAGATAAAATTATGTCAGAATTATAAACTTTCTTATGTACAATTGTTTCATAAGAAAGTTTTATATCAGGAAATTCACTTAGTATTTTATGTTTATCGTCTTCAGTTAACATTATATTATATAATAATAATCCTTTAAATTATTTTCCAACAAGCAACTAATTTAATTATGAAGTTGAAATTTAATATATTTTTTTAATTCACTTTTCATATTTGTATCGTTGTTTTTGATGGGCAATAAATCAATTAATGTATAGTCATTATTTTTCTCTTTTAATTCTGGAGTATTACCATTATTAATTATACTATACATATTCTCATATTTTTGAATTGGAGAATTTACTAAATCTTTTATCTTTGGAACTGTTAAAGTTGTTTTGAAAAAATTAATCAAATAATGAACCAGGCATATTAAAATGATTGATATTATTGTAATTTGAATAGTCCAATATAGCATATTATATTATAATATTAGTTTAGGAGTGATAACAACTCAATTATTTCTTGTTTAATAAACATTTCTTTAATATTAATTATTTCATTACATTCAAAATAAGCATCGTTGGGGACAAATATATTATTATCTGAATTATCAACCATCTCAATAATAAAACTTAGTTTAGATTTTGGGTTTAACTTTAATATTTGTTTTTTAAATTTTTTATGTAAATGATTGTTTCCATTGATACACGTTTCATTAGTTTTTTTAAAAAAGGATGTGTCTACTACTAATGTTATATTATTAAAGTAGTTTGGGTAAACAGTAATCTCTCCATCTGTTGGTTCTAATAGAATATTTTGTTTGCAATCTACTTGGTAAATTGCTTCATTTGTATAAATTTCATAATAAACAGGAGTTTCATATATTTTATCATTGAATGATTTTTGAATATTATGTAGGGTATTTAAGTTTAAATTATTAATATATATTTTCATATTATTATTATATTAATACAATAAACTATTTAAACCCATTAAATTAAATATAAATAAAGTATGCTATACCCACTTAATATAATAATAGTTGAACGGTTAGGTTCATTAAAACAACTCTCGATAAAAGATTTTAAGGTGGAAGAGTTGTATAAAAAATGTGGATTTAAAAAGGGCGATAATTTTATAAAACATATAGAATGGAATGTAAAATATGATGGAAACAAATATATAATTCAAGTATTTGCGAAAAAAGAAGGACGTTCCAATTCTGAAAATAAATATGATTTTCCACCACCAATTGATACAACCTTATTTTATGGGTCTTGTGCAATTGTTGGACAAATTAAAAACGAGGATGGAACTAAAAGTTATATAAATTTAAGTCTTCATATGTGGAACCTAATCTATGAAAAACTATTTGGTGGGTTTGAAGACTTGTCTGCTACGGCAAAAGAAGATGAAGAGGAAGAAGATGAATTAGATAAAATTCCAAAAGAAAAAAAGACAAAACAAGGATATTTAAAGGATGGTTTTGTGGTTGACAGTAGTGATACAGAAGAAAACAGTGGATCTGACTTAGAAGACGTATGTGATGATGACGAAGAAGATGATGACAATACCAAAACTGTTGACAGCGAAGATTTAAATGTAGATGTAGATGTGATTGGGTCAGAGTTGTCAGAAGAATCGTATGACTATGATGATAATAATGTTTGCGAGTAAGATATTTTCTATATAATAAAATAAAATTAAAATTGATAAAGATTTAAATATAAATTAGTATCTAACCTATAGACATGTCGTTTCGCAAAATTGAAAACCCAGAATTATTTCGGGAGAATATCAGAAAGAAATTGAATGAGTATTTCGAAAATGAAAAAGACGGAAATAATTTAGAAAAAGGGATATTTAATTATACGTTAAAGGAATCAGAACAACGTAAAATTGTCAAAAAATGGGATAACAAAATGTTTGTATTAATATATTTAAGCCAGATAAGAAGTATTTTAATTAATTTGAACCCAGAATTAATAAAACAAGTTAATATTGGGGCATTACAGCCACATAAAATCGCATTTATGACTCATCAAGAATTAGCACACGATAAATGGGCAGAATTAATTGAAATTAAATCTAAGCGAGATAAGAATAAATTCGAAGTAAATATGGCTGCAGCAACTGATACATTTACTTGTAGAAAATGTAAAGCAAATAAATGCACATACTACCAAATGCAAACAAGATCGGCTGATGAACCGATGACTACGTTTGTTACGTGTATTCCGTGTGGTAATAGATGGAAGTGTTAGATTACACCATATCTAAATCATATATAAAATATAAAAATAAATCATGGATATGGAAAATAAAATATATGTAACAGGTTTTACAAATTTACGAAATATTGCACAATATCTACTTATTAATATTTCATTTGGTTCTATTAAAACTAGTTGGCTGTCGTATTCTTTACCATATTCATAGATATAGTGTTTTAAAATTTCATCGGGAAATTCTGTTGCAACTTTTCTTATAAAAATATTATATGGATTTATCTTTAGCTCTTTATTTATAAAGGTAATGTCATCTTCGCACGCATCTTTAAATATGTGAGGACTGGTAGAAGTGGCGCGTCTAGTCCAATCAGTAATATGTGTTGATACACAAAGAATGTGCGAATTGTTATTTGATTGGTCTTCTAATTGTTTATAATATTTAAATACAATAGCAAAAAATGTTTCATTTGCCAGTCCTCCTCTACATATAGTTTCAGTAATGGGTTTTTGCGTGTTAATAAAAGTAATTACTTGTTTTACATTTTCTTTTGTAAGTATAAACCAAGGGTCATGTGCTAACCATAACTCTTTAGGTAATTTTGCTAAATTACCTCTCTTATGGTAATGCGGATTCCACCAAGCAGGCTTCCATGAAAATAAACTGTAGTTATATTCTTTGTAAAATAAGTATCTAAATTTCCTAGGCGAAATAATAGGACAACAAGAATCGGTCAACATACAAAACCATTTATTTTGACCATCGTGGTTAAGTGCAAATTTTAAGATAGAAATATAAGCAGGCATTACATAATAATAACTTGTTTCATAAATAAAATTTGATGGTAAAGTATGTTCCATAATCCATTTAGATTTAATTTTTTTCAAATCTTTATAGTAAAAATAAACATTAATAATATCCTTATTGGGTTCAATCCATTCCCTCCAAATTTCTTCTTTATTTAAAACGTGTTCATAATTAATAATAAAACATAACGCTATTTTCATTATAATATATAAATTATTAATTGTTTATATTATAATGAAATGAAATTTTAATTTATTTAACCATTTACACAACAAAATAATAAATAAAATTGAATAATATAATTATTATTTATTATTTAATATAGTTAATTATGAAAACAATTGACGCGTTCATCCAAGGATTGAATAGAGAGATAACATTTTATATAAAAATTATATATACAAATAAAATAAATGAAGTAGTTAAAATTAAAAATGACCCGTTTATATTATTAAATAAAAATTGCATTTCTCAAGAAAAAATAATTAAATACTTAAACACAACTTTATCTATGAAACAAAAAGATATTCATTATTGTCTATTTTAAGATACAATATAACATTGGAACCATCCGATATAAAACATTTTTTAAATAATAATGGAGGGAATAACTCAGACTACTTAACTTAAAGAATTACAAGGTTTAGAAAATCGGCGTTTTACACCTTTGCACATTTACACCTTTTCTCATTTAAAACGCCGATTTTTATATGAGATATTATAAATAATTCTTCTTGATTTTTCGTGTCTTTTTATTTGATACATATTTTTCAGGTCTTTCATATGCTCCCTTAAAAATATTTCTATATTTTTCTTTTGGTATTTTTTCTAATACTTTTGATATGTTATTTTTCAATTCTGTATGGGTTAAACCATCTAATTTTTGTAATCTTGATTTCAGCATACTAAAGTAATTCTCTATGGAGTTGGTAAAATGTTGATATGGAACAGCATATAATATATTATTATGTTTATTTACCAATTCTTTTATTCTTTCGTTTCTATGACTACTCGCATTATCTAAAATAATTAATTTATTTTTGAACTTGTAGTTATATATTTCTCTAAAAACTCAATTAATCTACCAGTGTTTATTCCACTTTTTTCATATAACTCCCATCCTAAAACACCTTTGGTAGAAATAGCAAATATTCCAGTATATTTTTTGAATACTTCTTGACTTTGTGTTTTTATTACACAACGCTTTCCAATTTCATTATAACAATGATTTCGTTTTTGTAATGATTTTATACTTGTTTCATCAATACAAATAATATCTTCTATTTTATGTTTTTTCACTTCATCATAAAACTCTTTGATTTTTTTATTTATATCAATGTCCTTACCAAAACGCTTATTTGGTTCGTGTCTAATTCTTGTAATTTTCAAAGTAATATTATTATCATTTACTATTCGGTTCAAATGAAAACGACTTAATGTTAATGTAGGGTATTTTTCTTTTAGTTTTTCAAGTAAATCTTGCATCGTAATAGTTTTATTTTTCTTTATTTCATCTAATATAAATTATAATTTATAATATAATTTATATAAAATAATTAATATGTGTAATCAAATTTTTCATTTATTAATTTATGTATTAAATTATCATCTTTCTTTAACGAAAAACAATTTGACCAAAATTTTAAATCATCATAAACTTGGTGCCAATATTCATCATTTACCTTAAATAATTTTTTTGTTCCTATTCTATATGTATCAAATCCATTTTTTGATAAAAAATCTACTATATCTTTCATAGGATTTTTTATTCCTGGACCTCTAATATCATCTAAACAATCACTACACTCAAATATAATATATTTTGTTTTTGGTAAATATTTTTCAAATCCTTTAATTACATTACCATCATTGCCTTCAGTATCTATTTTTATAAATTTAATTAGAATATTTTCGTTATTAAATTCGTTATCTAAAACATCATCTAATTTTTTTACATCAACATCGCATATTTTTTTACCTCCACTTCTTAGTCCAGCTATTCCATTTCCAGCATTATTGTTATTACTATCTTTCCAATTATAGAAGGAAGTTGTTGTGGTTTCATTTGAAATACAATGTTTAAATAATTTTAAAGTATTATCTTGATTTATTTTTGGTTCTAATGCTAAAATATTTACTGGATTAGGTTCAAAACATAATATTTTTTTATTTTGTTCCATACAAATAGCATTAATGTTAGGTATATAATCACCAATACAACAACCAACATCAATACCAACTATTTTACAATTAGTATCATTAATATTTGTTATATATTTCTTTAATCCAACTAATAATTTTTCGTGTCCATTTTCACCAACAAATTCATTTTTATTTGTAACATAATAATTTACTAAAGAACTATTCATAGGAGCTTATTAATAAGTATATATAATTGTATTATATAATTTAAACGCAATATTAATCGGTATTTTAAATGTGCAAAGGTGTAAATGTCCAAAGGTGTAAAATATACATTATTTTATATATTTTATATATATGAAACATAATTTTAAAAATATATTTGATTTAGTTAGAAAAAAAGATGATACCAATAGTCGTCAAATCGTTCCTGTTTACAAGCCTTATCAAAATAAACTTATTGAAAATTGTGATTTTAATATACCAACAAATATATTTCAAACATGGCAAACAAAAATTTTACCGCCATCCATGTTTAATGCTATTTCTAAAATAAAAAAACAGAACCCACGATTTAATTACTTTTTATTTGATGATAATGATTGTAGACAATTCATTAAAACTAATTTTCCTGCGGATGTATTAAACGCATATGATAGATTAATACCAGGAGCATACAAGGCTGATTTGTGGAGATATTGTATTTTATATAAAAAGGGAGGAATATATCTTGATATAAAATACGAGCCGATTAACGGGTTTAAATTTTACAATTTACTTGAAAAAGAACATTGGGTTCAAGATGTTACAAAAACGAATGTATACAATGCTCTCATGGTATGCAAAAAGGAAAATCCGATATTATTAAAGGCAATTAATCAAATATGCGAAAACGTTAAAAATAAATATTATGGAGAAGGATTTTTAGATCCGACCGGGCCTGGACTACTAGCAAAATATTTTACAAATGAAGAAAAAGACTTGTTTGACACTAAACATTTGCTTTATGGTAATAGTGATGGTGATAAATATATAAAGTTTAATAATAGTCTTATTTTAAAATGTTATTCGGGTTATTTTTTGGAGAGAAACGCGTCTTCAACAAAAAAACACTATGCCGAATTTTGGAATAAAAGACAAGTTTATTTATAGATTTTTTTTTCATTCCATAAAGCACAATATCTTTTGGTATTTATAGATTTGTATATATTTGTTCTTTCTGAATTATATTCGGGGTATTCGGTTGAGATCACAAACCTACCTTTAAAAATTATAAACCCACCATCTTCGTAGTGAGTCATATCTATATTTGCTGGCAAACGGTTATTTAAAAATAGATTTCCCAACATTACCGGACCAGTTGGTTCTAATGGATTCAAGCCATACAATTTTGTCTTTACATTATTAACAATTTTTTTTATAGCCATCAACAAGTATGGATGGTTTTGTTGACATGCCATGCATGCATTGTATATTGATAATGGAGCCAATCTATCTTTAACAAAATGATTCGCCTCGGTAAGTTCTATTAGTTTAAACCCATTCACACAACATAGTTTTATATCCATGTAAATACCTCCATGAATATATAACACACACAGTCTCCACAAGTCAGCCTTGTATGCTCCTGGTATTAATATATCATATGCGTTTAATACATCCGCAGGAAAATTAGTTTTGATAAATTCTCTACAGTCATTGTCGTCGAATAAAAAATGCTCAAATATTGGATTTTGTTTTTTTAAAGTTTCAACACGTTCTTTCATTGTTGGAGGCAGTTCTTTTGTATACCATGTTTGAAAAATTTTTAATGGTATTATACTGTTGTAGTTTGGTTTAAAAAATGTATACGGTTGATTATACAATTCAAACTTTTTATTACCATTAATTTCTTTTTTTTTGTTAATTTGTCTTTTTTTTACGTTTCTTAACATTGTTATCATTATTTATATAAAAATACAAATATAATTTATTTTATATTCTTAATTTATTCATATAAATATTTTTATATTATATTATGTTATTACCATCCACTTTTTTACAAGTAACTTTTTAATTCGTCAATTGTAATATCAGTTATATTATTTTTATTTTCAAAATTAGGATAAGAATAAAAAGACCTGTTATCAAAAATATAAACGTGTATTGCATTTTTTAGTGTATAATAATTTAACAATCCAGGAACTACGCCTGAATTTACAGCAATTATAATTTTTGCTTTTGTAGATAGTGATGCAATATCCTTTATACTTAAATTATCATCATACGTACATAATGCACCATCTACTTTTGTAGTAGTTAATACCTTAAAAATATTATTTAATTCTTTTATATAATTATCCCAATTGGTCAAAATCAAAATGAAAATTTTGATGTTATCGACACCGGAAAACCTACTGACTTGTGGTTTCATTCAAATAACATTTCGTCTTGCCACGTAGTTGCAATTATACCAGAATACATAGAAAAAAGAATTAAAATATATAATAAAAATGGAGCTCTTTTATGTAAAAGTAATACAAATAAATTAAAAACAATTGCTAATGTCGAAATAGTATATTCACAAATAAAAAATTTGGTAAAAACATCGGTTCCTGGATGTGTTAGTATTTTACACCTTTTCTCATTTAAAACGCCCATTTTAGTAGGCAAAAATAAGAAAAAAATGTAAAATCAATAGTAGGAATTTCACCTACGATGGTCTTACTTTTTCATCTTCCTTGTTTTTACTTGAAGATGTGAAAGACGAAATTTGCGTAACTTGTGAAAAACATAATGGTCGCTCTTGGGTTTCTATCCAAGTTTGAGTTAATTTCATTATGTTTATGGAAGAGTTTGCATCTCTTGTTCTAAAT
>Ga0222714_10004702_pt1 | contig 13264 bp, 25 predicted proteins | sample C33_3DmetaG_FD_165048 | JGI IMG/M metagenome (GOLD analysis project Ga0222714, IMG submission 165048) | Estuarine water microbial communities from San Francisco Bay, California, United States - C33_3D | ecosystem: Environmental > Aquatic > Marine > Unclassified | place: USA: California... | reverse complement strand
AGTGGTTGAGAAAGAAGATCTATTGCACTATTAAAGTCTCTTTCAATACCAAACAATCCACTTTGAATAGTAGAAAGACTATTATCAACTAATTGCTTTTGAGTGCTGAAATCAAAAGCAATCAAATTACGAATAGTTCCTGTTAAAAGTCCTCCAAATCCAGAAAGTATCGTTGTTACATTGCCAACAAAAGATCTTAAAATAGTGAACAATTTAGTTATTCTTGTTATAAGTTGTTCACCAAGACGAATGATAATTGGAAGATTATTCAATAACCATCCAACCATTAAAGTTCCAATAAAATCTAATATTCTACCAAGAAAACCTTTGGTGCTACTCGAAATTACCTTTCCTTGTCTTTTAATCGCACCACCAATACCAGATGCTTCAATTATATCTTCTCTTTCTCTTCTCCTGACTGCCTCTCTTCTTTTTTGAAAATTAGATACTGAGAGTTTTATTGTTTTTTGCTTTTGTCTATTACTATTTGCCAATGAAGTATTAATCTTCATTGCAGTTTTTTGAGTAGTGTTAATACTCTTATTAAAAGTCATTACAGACTTTCTAATCTTATCTACACCAATTGATGATTTTACTAATGTACTTTGGATATTTTGTGCCATATTATGTCATCGGTACATTGTATACTGAATGTGCATAAACGACAAGGAAATTATTCGGATTTTCTGGATCTATTGATGGAATGCTATTTGCTGGTCCAGTATTCTGACTAGATCCTTTTTGTCTTGCTACATTCTGTGATCCACCCATAGGCATAGGAATAATAGTGGGTGCTGGTTCTGGTAGAGGTCCAACACTTCCAGCTTTCATTGTTGCCTCTTGTTTGATAGGTGTTATTTCGGCAATTGGTGTTTTAAGAGAAGTAGCACTGAATGCATCCTTCAAATCAACTCCCTCTATTCCTGTAAGTTGTGCAACACTAATTTCCCCATATTGTGGAGGTTGTGTAAAGTCTTGATTATCTGCTTGTGCTGCTATATCTGACTTTTGCTTATCATCACCCCCTAAACTATCAGATCCAAAAGCAATATCTGTAATTTTATTTTGTGCTGGTTGTGAGAATAATTTTTTGTCTATGCCAGGTCCACCGCTTGCACCACCAAACATTTCGGTAGTCTTATCATAAAAACCTTTAAGGAAATTTGTTGCAGGACCATATGTAAAATATGATGACCCTAAACCGGCAGCAATTTTTAACCACATTGGTCCAGGAATCTTAGATGCAGCATTGCCAACACCAGCAGAAGTAATACCACCTCCAATATTACCAATAAATGCTCTTGCAGGATCTTCACCTTGTAATGTATCAATACCTCCTCCAACTATACCAGCAAGTGCTCCACCTTTTAAAGAATCAAACATAGTTGTTAATGAAAACTTATTCATTCCTTGCCCACCAACCTGTTTTGCTGCCTCAGCAGGGTTTTTTGGTGGTGTGGGTGGTGGGGGGGGATTACCTCCTGGTTTTGGTTTTGCAAATCCTGGAAGAAGACCTTTAATCTTTGGTATAATTTTATTTGCAGCACCCTTAACACCATCAAGAAGTGCCTGAACAGGTTTTAAAAAGAGTCCTACTGCAACAGCAGTTGTAACTCTGGCAGCAACTCTTGTTAAGATATTGAATACTGATGTTAATCCAAACCTAATACCAGCATATACGCCGCCAATAACGCCAAGATTTTTGATGACGCTATTTTTTATTTCTTCTAATCTTTGCCTATTACCATCACCAAGAGCTTTAATAGTCTCTATGCCCTGTTGCAATAACCAACCACCCAGTAGAGTGGTAAAGAAAGACATCAAACGAGAAAGAGTGAATGATGCTTTCTGAGAAACTTTTTGAACAGGATATACGAGAGCAGATTGTATCTTTCTCTCAATGATACTTTCTTTTCCTTCTCTTAATTGCTGCTCAGCAAGTCTCCTCTCTTGCTCTTGCTCCTGAGCGTCTTTTCTTCTTTCTAATGCAGTGCTTTGGGTGACATTCCCATAAACATTCTGCATTGCAACATTCAAGGAATTAACCTGTTGTGTCAATGCTGCCAATTGTTGAGAAACTGTATTTAATGCTAATGAGTTTCTCTGAATCAGAGTTGTTGTAACTGGATCTGGTTGAGCAGGGGCAGGTGCCGCTGATGTAAAAGCATCAGCAGACACAGTTCTTCTAGCTACTCGTAATCCCCCTGTAAGTGGCGACTTGATCTCAGCCATTTATTCCTTGTTTTAGATTTTCTTCTTCAATATATTGTTTTAGAAGAGAAAGGTAAATTTCTCTCTCCCAAGGTATCATATTTTCTAGCTCTGTCAAGCTATATTTATGGTGTTGCAACAAGGCAAAATTTACTTTATAGTATGACTCAAGATCCTCGTGAGCCATACTCACCCGAAAAAAGAAGTTAGTCCCTCCAATACAACTTCACTTTCAACACCAGTCTTTGGATTTTTAACAGTAATAGTATGAGAAAGTTTTGGCATTGTATCAAAGAACTTTTCAATCTCTTTGAATTGTTTAGAACTTAATTGTTCTACAAATTCCAAGAGTTCTTTCTTAGTACAATCTTTTGCCGCCCAAGATTCTTCTTCTGAATAAACCTGCTCAATACAAGCAGCAATCAGATCAAATGTTTCAGTTACACCAATCTCAGTTCCAGCAGTAAAATTGCTCTTAATAAATTCATCCATCGATGGATATTTCATTCTCAACATCAAAGTATCATCGAGTTTAATATCTCTCGAATGTTCATCACTAACTTGAACTTGAATTTCGTCAAGATTGATTAGTGTTGGAACCTGAGTAATATTGTCATCTGGACAAGTGATAAGAACTTCTACATCCTCACCCACAGATTTACCCCGAATATTCAAGAACAAATATTCAATATCAAAAGTAGAAAGTTCATCTACTTTTACACCTCTTGTAAGAATACAGGCAGAGATTACATCTTTAACGGCATTTGCAATCTGCTTACTATCCTCACTTTCCATTGCAATAATTAAAACCTTTTCTTCTTTGACTAAGAAAGGTCTATATTTAATCGTCTTTTTTGACGAAGGAATTTCCAACTCATAAGTTGGCGTGGAAATTTTAGGTAAAGGCATTACAATCCTTACAAATCAGATAAAGATATTTAGAGGACTCTTCTGGATCCTATTACAGCATTTGGATTAGCACTATTAATACGATCATAAAGTTGCCCAGTAACTATTGCCTCACCTGTGGATACATTAGAAGGTCTAAATCTAACTCCACCTGCACCTGCTGCACCAGCAGATACTGGAACATAGACTGGACGATTTGAACTCGTTTCATTCAAGAAACTAGTGCTAGTTGTGGATTCTTTATTGTTATCTTCACTTCTAGCAATATCAATACTATAAGTTCTTCCACAAACATATCTTTCATAGTTAAATGATGCACTTGCCTTTAAAACACCAGATGCTTCATAAGATATAGCAGTAGAGTTCAGTGTTAATGGAAATAGTCCGTAGAAAGTATATTCAATATATTTCTTATAGTCTCTATCAAACTTTATAATTCTTGTAGCATTACACTTATATTCTTCTGGATATCTCATTCTAAAATGATATCCTTCTTTATATGGTTGCTCCTTCGAACCACTACCAATAAACTCCATCCAATGCTCTAAAAATTTTATGGTTTTGTAGGAGTTATCAACATAAAATTCTAAATCAATTTGAGTGAATGTTCTGGTGTGTGCCATTTTTTCTGCAACACCAGTATAGTTACCAACAATATCTGAGGTTGCAAAAGAACTTCCTGGTAAAGAGGCAGAATTGCAAAGCAGACCAACAGATTCTCCAATAAACCGAGAATCAATTCCTCTGAGTCTAAGATAAGATCTTAAAGAACCTGATAAACCACCAAAAATTACTTGATAATGTGATGTCTGTGCAAGATTAGTAAAAAGTGGTTTGAACTCTGATATTTTTCTTGGTCTTGGTGCGGGCACTCTAAATACCTATTATGAGTCTTTTAGTTATTTAGATGTCCTACAAGGGAAAATATAAACCATCATATCCCCAAAAGTACAAAGGAGATCCCACAAACATTGTTTATAGATCTCTTTGGGAAAGAAAATTTATGGTTTATTGTGATACAAATGAAAATGTTTTAGAGTGGGCATCGGAAGAAAAGTGTGTTCCTTATAGATCTCCAATTGATGGAAAAGTTCACAGATACTTTCCAGACTTTATTATTAAGGTAAAGGAAGAAAGTGGAAAAATTAAAAAATATGTGATCGAGATCAAACCAAAAAGGCAGACTGTTCCACCACCAAAACCAAAAAGACAAACCAAAGGATATATTGCCGAAGCATATGAATATGCTAAAAACCAGGCAAAATGGCAAGCAGCAAAAGAATGGTGTCTTGATCGTGGTTATGAGTTCAAAGTCTTAACAGAATCAGAACTTGGAATCAAGTAATGGCAGAAAAGAAAGAAACTCTACTTCAGTCACAAAAAAGAAAACTTGCTGAGCAACGAGCAGCAAAAAATCCAACTGATACTGATACAAATCGCAATAGAGTTCGTTCGGTTTTAAATGGAATTACTGGAAAAGAAAGTGGTGATGACTTGATGCTTGAACTTTTGGAAGTTGTTCAAGAAAGCGGAAAAGTTCCACAGGCTGGTAAATTTTATATCTTTGTTTATAATGCAAAAACTCCCAACATCAGATATGATCAAAACCCATTGGTTGCAGTAACTGATGTTTTTCAGTGGGGATTCAAAGGATTGAATATGCATTGGGGAGAAACTCGCCAGTACACTTGGAATGAAGTAGCAGGATCTGTTTATGAAGTTTATCCATCAGAAATAAAAGACTTACAAGCAATACCTTTTGCCAATTTCCGTCTAAATAACTAAAAAAAGTATCATAAATGCCACTTAATGTAGGTTCTCCAATAGGGAGTGATGCATCCACCACTGCTGCAACACAAAATGCATACGCTAATGCATATGCTGGTGCAACTGCGGCACCAGATTATTTAAAAAGTGCTGGTAAAACTAGTTTTAGATATCCACTGAAAAGATTAGATAATACTTCCGATTACTTAGAGATTAAGGTATTTGATTATATTGCAGGAGAATTTGATCTTGGTCCACCGTTAACGGTATCAACCGTTCAAAGTAGGCAAAAAGCAAAGAAAATTAGTCCTACACACTATATTATTTTACCAATACCACAAAATGTCAGTGATAATATTTCTGTAACTTGGGGTGAAGATAGTATTAACCCTATTCAAGCGGCTTTAATTGCAGGATCACAAAAATTTATAGGAAAATCTCCAGCAGCTGCATATGAAGGGGCAATAAACAATATAAAAAATAAAATGGGAAATATTAGTGATGCTGAAACTAAGGCTCTTAACAGTTATCTTAGTGCCTTAGCAGTTAATACACTAGGAACTAATGTCACACCAGAGTCTTTAATATCAAGAACAACTGGTCAGGTTTTAAATTCTAACCTGGAACTGCTTTTCAACGGTGTTAATCTTAGGCAATTTCAATTTACTTTTGATCTTGCCCCTAGATCTCGAAAAGAAGCAGAAGAAATTAAAGGAATAATTAGAGTTTTAAAGCAAACAATGTCTGCCAGAAGTGGTGGAAAGACCGTTAGTAAGGATCCAAGTCTTGGACTTTTTATTAGTGCTCCAAGTGTATATCAATTGACCTATAAAACTGGACCTTCGAAGCATAGTTTTTTAAACACATTCAAACCTTGTGCATTAACAGATGTTGCTGTTAACTACACAGCATCTGGAACTTATGCAACTTATGAAGATGGAGCACCAGTTCACTTACAGATGGGATTAACCTTCAAAGAACTCAATCCTGTTTACAATGAGGATTATGATGAACCAGAAGCAGCAGAAGGAGTAGGTTACTAAAAATGTCATATTTTAGAGAACTACCAGACTTAGAATATCAGTCTCCTCTTTCACATAAACACTCTTCACGAGATTATGTGAGAGTGAAAAACTTATTTCGTAGAGTTAAACTTCTAGACTGGTTGCAAGATAAAGCAACTCTGTTCGATAAGTTTCAAATCCCAGAAGGTGGAAGACCAGATACAGTTGCTCAACTCGTTTATGGTCAGGCAGATTATGATTGGGTTGTTCTATTAACTGCTGGAATTATCAATGTCAGAGATCAGTGGCCATTGTCCAATCGTGATCTATATGTTTATGCAGAAAACAAATATACAACTCAAAACTTAAATGCTATCCATCATTATGAAACAATCGAAGTCAAAGATCAAAAAGGTAGATTAATTCTTCCAAAAGGTCAGAGAGTTGACTCTAACTTTAAAATCGTTGTTTCATCTGGATCGTCTTATACTGGCGTTGGTGCTTATGAGAATCAAATATTTGCACCAGATTCTACTGGGGAAATAAATCCTGTTATTGGTGTAACAAATTATGAGTATGAAGCAATTCTCAATGAAGAGAAGAGACAAATCTATCTTTTAAAAGCTGGATATTTACAACAGTTCTTAAATGATATGAGAGTAATTATGAATTATGATAGAAGTTCTCAGTACATTGATAATAAACTAATCCGTACTGAGAACACTCGTCTCATCGGTCCATAAGAGTTTCAACTTCTTATCGAACATCATAACATAACGGTGCTTGCGGGAGCGGTCACGCCATTCTCCCTCAGCACCTTTTATTTTACCTCGTGAATGTTTGGTGCCATCTGCAAAGTAGAAGTCTTTCTTAGCGTCTGTAAGACCGCAATATTTAAAGTTGCAAGCACGATAAATTGTACCGTCGTGAAAATCAGAATCCGCATAAGAAATGATTGCTGAGACGCTTGTGTCCTTGCGAAACTGTCTAATCGCTTTTGCAACGAACCAAGAAGTAATGTTGTACTCCTGTGACTGTGTATCTGGGTGGATACAGAGTCGAGAGAGTTCGAAGAGTCCTTGTTGTTCGTTTCTTCCAAGACCAAATGCTCCTTGTGCTACTTCTGGAACGGGGAGACCTGTAAAGATACAGACTCCCTGCAATCCTCCAATATTTAGAGGTGAGAAGTCATTTTTCTTGTAGAGACCGTAGTTATATCCTGACTTAAATCCTTTTGAAATATCTTTCAAATAATGAAACCGCAGAAGTAACTCTGCGGCTTCGGATTTACTTACTCGGTCAATGTAATAATCACTTTTCACTTGAATAGTAAGTTAATGTATGCTGCCACCACTAGAAGTGTTAGGCAGATTTGATTATACTTCACTCTTCGGCAAGACGTGCGAAGTAAGAGAGTGCATCGTCATCTTCATCTTCATTGGAAGAAGAAGCAACAGCACGAGTTGGTTTCAGAGAGGACAGTTCATCACGGAGATCTTCGGTGAGTTCACGGGCAGAACCACGAGTGTACTCTTCTTCTTCACCTTCGTCAGGATCCTGATAACGAGGAGTGCCTTTGGTTCCAAGTACATAGTCAAGACGCTTTTTCAGTTCATCATAAGACTTGAACTGATCAGCAGCAACAAGTTCAGCAAGAGAATACTGCTTCTTCCAGATTGCTTCCATTGCTTCATCATCGTCCAGAAGAGCATCAGGACGGGCAAACTCGCTGGAATCATAGTTACGATAACCAGCAACGTTCTTTGCTTTCAGTTTGAAGTTAGCACCCTGCCAGAAGTCAAACGGATCAATCGCTTCCTCATCTTCGAACTCAGGTTGCATTGCGGCAGTGAGTTTGTCAAAGATCTTCTTACCGTACTTGAACAGGAAGACTTTACCTTCATTGGCGGGATTGGCAGGATCCTTCACCACATAAATGTTAGAAACATAAGTCAGTTTACGCTTCTGCTTACGGGCAAGTTCCTTACCAGCATCAGTACCATTGTTCCACAGAGTGGAGTTAAGTTCAGACACAGGATCCTTCTGACCCAGAGTAGTCAGGGAGTTCTCAATATACCAACCACCAGGACCTTGAAATGCGTGACTGTAGAGTTTGACGAACGGAAGGTCCTCACCGTTCGGAGCAGGGAGGAAACGGATAACGGCATAACCATTGCCGCTCTTATCACATTCCAGTTTCCATACACGGTCATCACCAGAAGATGAACCGTTAGTATTCATTTTTTCGACTTCTTTAACCAGTTTTGCGGTCAAAGATCCCAGTTTGGATTGCTTTTTAAGGTCTGCGAAAGACATTTGGATTACCTCGGATAGTTTGGATTTGGGGGATTACTCGGATAGTATAACAGGGATGCCCTCAGTCGTCAAGATATTTCTTGAGGGATTCGATTGTCTGATTCATACTATTGAATAAAATTTGCATATCAGTCTCTGGTGGGAATCCCATCAGGACAACTGACTTGCGTAGGTTCTCTTTCATCTCAACCGCTGTTGGGTCGTCTGAAAGGGATAACCTAGTATACATCACTCTCTGCTTTTCTAGCAAGTTTTGGAGTTTCTCAATGTGATCTAACTTGGTCTCACGGTCCATTGCACCAAAAGTTAGAATAGATCCGTAGATTTCTTCTTGGAGACGATTAATTTCTTCAAGTTCTTCTTGAATAATATCGGATTTAAAAAATTCACTCATTGATAATGGACCGCAAAATCTTTCGGTAGTTGAACACATCAATATTTAGGAATGGAGAATATTTTTTCACTTTCAAACTTACGGTTTCCCATACTGGGTCCAGAAGTTTCTTATCAAAATCTTTTGAGAAATGGAATATTTTTTCGTAGATTGTGAAAGTTTCTAGCGATAATTGCCCGCTTAGAAACTTTTTGAGTATCAGAGGGTGACCTTTGGTACAATTGAACAAACTCTCTAACTCGTTCTCCGATAACAATTCGTTGCTTTGCTCTTTGAATAAGTAGGTCAAACTCTGTTGACGCTTCATCCACTCTGCGTATGTTCTTTCGCCAGAATTGATAATTTCTCCAATCCATAAATTACCTGGTGTGTCTGCTGATACAAAGTTTGATACTAAAAAATCTACAACTTCTTTGTCATTATACTTGCGACTTGTCTTTTCGAACCAATATTTATCCTTTCTTTTATTGAAAGAAGTCATACTGGCACGAGTCTTCGCACCGTATTTAAAGAAGTCGTATTTTGGGTTTGTGAAATGATTTTTGAGCGAGAGATAATGTTGATAAGTTTCAAAGGGGCTCACGGTCATATAGGCAGTTTTGCTTTCGAAGTCCTTTTCATAAAGTTAAGACGAGTTGCGTCCCACTTCAGTCTCTCTTTCAATGGTTTTGAAATGAGCTTCGTGACTGATTCTACTTCAAGGTTATTGATTTCGCAATAGTGACAAATAGCATCAATATAATTGAAGTTTTCTTCGGCTACAATTTTTTCGATTTCAAGGGCAAACTTAGATGGTGTTAGAAACTTATTTTCGATTGCCTGTTCTAGTTCTTTATTTGGTTCCATAGAGCTCCAATTTATCTCTAACAAACTTTCTAATGTATTCGGTAAGAAGTTTGATGTATTTTGATTTGTTTCTTTCTTCATAGACGACGCATTCTCCATTTTCACAAGCCATAATGATTACAAGTTTTTTGACTGAAATGCCAGTCAGTTCATACAGCATACAACCATATGCCATACATTGAACAAAATAATGTTCGATCCACTCTCGTGGTTTTGGTTTTTTAGAAGTCTTAAAGTCGATTATCGCTAACTCGCCGTCATATTCGGCAATACAATCAACTGTCCCAGCAATACCTAGTTGCTTACTATATAGGGACCCTTCAAGGGCGTAAATATTATTTATACGATTTAAGTCTGTTTTTGCAATCTTAAACAGAAAATCTGAAATAGGTTGAACAGTTGGTAGATCCTCGTTTTTAAGGTGATGTTCTACCAGAAGGTGCATATCTGTTCCACGACTTGTTGCCGCTTTTGTAATCCGATCTGCTTCCTCATTACCGACTTTTTTACGCCAGTTGACAAAAATATCTTTATTAAAATGACTGGTCACCGAAGTAATGGAGACCAGTCTTAGAAGTTCTTCTTCGTCGGGTACTGAATAATAACGAACACCATCTATAGTCTCTCTTTCGAGTTCAGGGAGATCAATATCAACATGATTAAACATTAAAAACCTGCTTCCATTTTTGCAAGAATGTATTCTTTAACTAGACCAGAACGAACAATGTCTTCTACTCCAAATTCAATTATATCAAAAGATGGCATTTTACGCAACACTGACATAAAATCAACAATACCATTACGCTCATTTGTTTTCTGCAAGTCAGACTGAGATGCATCACCACAGAAACAAATCTTGGTATTTTCACCAACACGAGTGATAATAGAATCGAGTTCGTGGAAGTTTAGGTTTTGGAACTCATCAACAATAATGATTGAGTTATCAAGAGTAGTTCCACGAAGGAACGAAGTAGACCAGAACTTGATAGTTTCTTGTGATTTGAGATTCCCGTAAAGCATCTCAAAGTCTGCATCACTAGGCATCTGGAACATGTACTTCACCATATTCTTATAAGGAATCTGGTAAATGTCTGCCTTATCTTCATGAGAACCAGGAAGGAATCCAATCTCTCTGGTTGCTACAAGAGAGCGTACAAGATAGATACGCTCATAAGGTGATCTTTCATCAAGAACATCTTGAAGTGCATTGTAGAGGGTAATAAAGGTTTTACCAGTACCTGCACAACCATAGGCAACAATATGCTTATCATTATTATAAGAATCAAACAAACGTTTTTGATTGTCTGTAAGAGGATCAATCTCAACCAAATATTCAGAACTCAGCGGTTTTTTTCGCTTCATCTGTTTAGCAGTTAAACCAACTCCAATTGGTTGTTCACTGTTGCTTCTTTTTCTTCGTGCCATACTAGATTTTCTTTACTCGAGAACCAGGTGCCTTTGATGCCTTTGTTAAAACGTCATTCCATCCAGGATTTCTTGCGACAAGTTTATCCTTCCACTCACCCACCTCACCAGGAGAGGGGCAAGTTGAAGGATCGGACCAATCACGGATCCAATCTGGATTTTCATTTTTCCACTGATCCCAGTCGTGGATACTCATTTCCACTTCTTTCTGTTCACCAGTTTTTGTATTCACTACAGGGTATGTTGCCATTGTTATAATTTCAAGATAATTTATTTAGATCCATTCCAGTGCTTCTGCTACTGATGGAAACTGCTCTTTGAATACTTCTTTACAGGCAAGTGCAATATCCATATGTTCTTGTTGAGTGCCATTAGCAGAACGAAGAGTGATGTAATGGATCCATGAGCGACATGAACCACTCATATAAATGCGTGTAGGCGTCGCCAGAGGCAATACAAAGCGAGCACATTCTTTTGCTACTCCATGAGAAAGGAGTTCCTTGTAGAGTCGCATACCCTCTGCAAAATGCTCTTGAATCTTGCTTTGAAGAGTCAGTTTTTCATATTCTCCAATATCATCAATAGAGTTCTGACGATTCTTAGTGTCCTGGCGACGAAGATCAGGCACAGGAATATAATCACTCAAAAGAGAGGAGTCAGCATAGCGTTGCGAGAATTCTTGATATGTGAACGAACGGTGACGCAAAATTTGAGCTGCGATACCACGATTTGTTTCAATTTCAAGAGTCATAAAACTCTGCTCAAACACAGACCAGTGATTGTGTTTGATACAGTATGCAAGCAACTTCGAATAGTTCTCGTTGTCTTGATTTGCTGGATTTGAGACACGGGCAACATATGCCATTGTCTTTTCCGCATCTGGTGTTACACTAATCAGTTTTACAGTCATTTACCAAATCCTTTTGATGTTTTCTTTTCTAATTCTGCAATCTCTTCTTTCACAATTCTCAATTGTGATTTCATTTCAATAATTTTTTCAGTTGTATAAAGATGTTCTTGCTTAACAAGTCTTTCCAACAACTTAACAAGTCTTTTTGCCCTACTAATCTGGGTATCCATCATCATCCTCAAAGATTTCGTCATAATCGTGCAAACCTGCTTTTACTTCATCATAGTTAAGGTAACTTCGGGTATCAGAATACACTTCTGCTTTAAGAGAATCAATTAACAGTTCCAGATTACGGACTATGAGTTTTAGCTTGTCTTTATCCATAAGATACGGTTCTCTCGGGTCATTTTAACATAAAAAAAGGGGGAGAGCAACTCCCCCGCAAATATTACAAATGACTCAACATCTCCCGACATATTCTTTTACATTGTTGCTGATCTTCATCACACTCAATCAAACAATTAAAGTAGTCATTCATTAATTCATTTTGTTCTGTAAATTCATCAATGGTCTTCTCCAAGTTTTTCCAACCCGCAAGTTGATTGTAAGAAATTAAGTTGTGCATAATGACCTCCACGCACAAAGAATATCATAGCAAAGAATTTTCGCTCATTTGTATGACCTCATTATTCTACTACTATCTATGACAATTGTCAGGGATTCTTAACAAAAATTTATGCCTACTCATAAAAAAAGAGGGAGAATTAATCTCCCTCAAACTTAAACATTTTTTCAAACCACTCATCTAGATGAATAGTATAACAAGACCAATAATTACAACCTCTGTATGTTAATTGATAACAGGCAGGAGGTCTGTTGTCCTTATCCATATCATCATAATGATATTTGTAGTTGTCCATTATCTGTCCAACCACTGAACATATGCAGATAATCCTATTGTTAACAGTGCAATTCCAGCGGTAGACGCAACCATGAACTGTACAATTGCCATTACCTTGCTCCTACTATTTGTGCTAGTTGGGCTTGATGACGACGCTCTTCTTTTTGTTTTTGTTCTTTAATGATCTGCAAGAAGTTAAGTTTTTTCATTTTACCCTCGTCATGGAAGTTTTGTTTCCATTCTCATCAACATAAAACATGGTTCCACGGTAGACTTCTACATGTGGTTCAATTTTGAATGATTGATTTGGGCGACTTGCGGTGTCATAAGTAACACCACGATAAGTAACTTGTGCCATTTGGTTTTTCTCCTAAAGAAATGAGAGGGTTAGTCCCGTTCCTTCAGTCGGCTTTTGCGTCTATGAAACAACCTTTCTTTGTTACTTGCTTTATTTCCCATACAAGATCATTTTTTTGTTGATCTGTCACAAAATTACTGGCATTAACCCTACTAATGAGAATTTGTGCCTGTAAGCAAGTTAAGAATAGTTGTTCCATAGATGAACGATCCGTTCCGAGTCGGCTTACTTGCGTCCTATTCAGTTTTTAGCACCTTTGAACAACATCCTTTCGGAGTTCTAA
>Ga0222714_10004700_pt1 | contig 13267 bp, 15 predicted proteins | sample C33_3DmetaG_FD_165048 | JGI IMG/M metagenome (GOLD analysis project Ga0222714, IMG submission 165048) | Estuarine water microbial communities from San Francisco Bay, California, United States - C33_3D | ecosystem: Environmental > Aquatic > Marine > Unclassified | place: USA: California... | reverse complement strand
GACCGCACCGATGCCGTCAATCACGTTGTCCAGCATCCCCGCAAAATCGCCTTCCCCAAGGTTGCCGAGGAAGTCCTGGTTGTTCACGGGGCCCGCTGGCTGGGCGTAGGGGTCGTCGCCCACCGGCTGCTGATAGTTATGCCCCAGGATGGAGGTGATCGCGGAGAGTGTGCCCTCGCGGGCGTAGGTGGCAAAGTTCTGGAAGTTCGCCGGGATCGTGGCGAGTCCGAACGACCCGAACCCGGTATCAACCGACACGACGCCGCCACGCTGCTGCCCCGGCGTTCCCATGAACGCCTGCCCTGGCGCCGTGGCGAGCAGGTTCGTGACCGCTTCACCGAGCACGTTGACGTTGTACCGCTCCGGTGGGGCCGCTGGCGTGAATGGGGTCTGTGTGGACGACTGGCGCACCGGACCGACCGGCGCAAACGGCGAGTATGCCTGGGACCCGGTGACGCGTTGCAGGGCGGCGTAGTTCGGGATCTCTCGCTGGCTCGGCTGATTGCGGAGGCCGCCGAACAGCGACTCGAGCGCCTGCCCGGCGTTCGACATGATCGGCCGTGACTTGGTGCCCGAGTAGTCCCGGCCATACGACTCGTTGTAGTCGTCGAAGTAGTTGGTCATCGGTTGGTGGTGTTGCCGGCAGTCGTGTACGTCGTGTTGATCGGCGTGGTCGTCTTGGGCTTATCCGGCTCGGCCGGGCGACTGCCGGATTTCTTCTTGGTGGTGGGGGCCGGCTTGGCCTTGGGCTTGGGCTTGGGCGGCAGCTTCGCCTTGGTGACGGGGTGGAGCTGCGCGGTTTTCGCCGGCGACACGAGTGGAGCCAGCGCCGGGGTCGGGGCCGGTGTGAACGTCGCCTTGGGCTGCGGCATGAGGCCGATGTCCCTCGTGGGGCTGAGCGACGTGAGCTTGGGCTTGGCGGGTGCCTTGAGGGTGAGGCCCGGCTTGCGAGCTCCGAAGCCGCGCAGGGCGGGCGGCAGCACGGAGCCGTCGTTGCGGTACACGTCGTCCTTGACGCGGCGGGCCTGCGCCGCGGCGGCGGACTCCCGGTTGGGCTCCGCGACCCCGGTCAGCCCGGCCTTGCGCGCCCGGCCGGTCATCGCGTCGAGCTCTACCTCGTTCTCGCGTGCCTGCCGCGCGATCTGGTCAGACCGCCGTGCCGCGTCGCGCTCGTCCCGAATGACGTGCATCGGACGGGTGTCGATGAGGCCGTCGTCGGCGTAGCCTGGGTGCGAGCGAACCATGCGCGGCTCGAACCGCTGACCGGGGGCGCCGTAGTCGTTGCCCTGATTCCACCAATGCGCCACGTCGCGGAAGTCGGTCACGGGCTTGTCGCCCTTCATCCATTGCCCGGTGGCCTCGTCGAACGTGACATCCGGCGCCATGACGACCCGCGGCGCGACACCACCCGCCGAGAGATCAACCCGGAGCCACGTCGTACCGTCGAGCGACACCCACGTCACCGGATTGCGGCCCTCGAGCGTTTGGATCGACCGGAGCGGGATCGTGGCCTGGGCCCCCCCAACGATGAGCGGGTCGTAGTGAGAGCTCGTGCCGGGGATGCGCGGGGGCGGGGCGACGCCGGGCTTGCGTGGCCCGAACCCTCGCTCGGGGGGCGTGCGCTTGGGCCCCTTGCCCCCCGGCACATAGATGGAGGCCGCGTTCGTCCCCTCCTCGCGGACGACCGTGGACGCCGCGCCGGTCGTCTGCGTCCAGACCGGCAGCGTCAGCGTGTCGGTGATCTCCTGCCGAACGGCAACGTCCTCCCCGTCGATCCGCACCATGACCGCGACCGTGTTCGCCAGATAGGCCGGGATGAGCTGGCCGGTGGCAGGGTCGGCCACGGCACCACCCGGCGCGTCCATGTCCACGATCTTGAGCTCCACCGCGCCCGTCTTGACGTTCTGCTGGAGATAGCCTCGGTTGGGGTCGATTTGCGCCGACTCCATCCCGTCGCGGCCGTACTTGGTGATGATCCCGCCGTCGAGCATGAGCCCCAGGACGGCATCGCCTCCGGGGTTGTAGAAGTCGCTGCTGGCGTCGATGTCCCGCGGGGCGATGGCAGACAGGTCGCCCGCGATGGCAGCGCGCTGGGCCTCGGTGAGCATCGGGTTGGTCGCGTACCGCACGTCCAGCGGGTCGCTCGGAGCGAGGTTGAGGATCGAACGGGCGAGCTTCGTCTGTTCCTCGACGAGATTGGCGTACTCCGCGAACCGACCACCGGCCAAGGCCGCCTGCTTGGCCCGCTCGATGTCCTTCCACGTCTTTTGATACACGTCCATGTGGTACTGGCCACCGCGGCTCTCGAGCGCCTTGAGCGCCGTGATCCCGCGGCCCACCCACATCTGCCGCTCCTTGGTGCTGTCGGCACCAGTCAGCCCGATCCGGGTGTACTCGTAGTTCATCAGATCCATTTGGCTCATCATGTCGGGCGTGAACGGGAGCTCGTGAGCGACGCCCGCCTTGTCGTAGTACAGCCAATACCGCTTGCCGTCTTGGAACGAGTCCACCATCGAGCGGAGGTTGTTGTCCCACCAATCCCGCGACGTGACGCTGTTGACGTTGATGTTGAACAGGTCCCCGAAGCCGGGGGGCGCCTTGCCGCTACCGAGCACGTCCGCCAGGAACGTCGTTCCGGGCATCTGCTTGGGACCGAGCGAGATCCCGCTGCCGGACCCGCGGCCCCCGCCACCACCGCCCCCGCCACCACCGCCCGAGCCGCCTTTCAGACGGTCGATGGCGAGGGTGAGCGAGCGATACCGCTCTGACCCCGGCTCCATGCCCGCTCGAGCGGAGCGGTAGAAGGAGATGAGCGCGCTCACCGGCCGCTTGCCCTTGGTCACGTCGTAGCGCAGCTTGTCCTCGGCCAGCGAGAACGTGAACTCACGGAGTCGGTTGCCCGCGGCGATGTTCTCGGACGTGCCCGGCTCGGTGTTGCTGTACTCGTCTTGCAGGTAGCCCAGGAACTCCTTATCCGTCACCTTGCCGTCGTTCCGGCGACCCTGCATCGTGTATTCGCGCTTCTGGCGGTCGTCCGTCTTGATCCGCTCGCGCAAGTCCTCCGCTTGATTGGCGAGATCCTTGTAGGCCGCGCTGTCGGGGTCCATGCCGGCCATGCGCGCCTGGAGCAGCCCGAGGAGCTTGGCGCCGCTCATCCGGTTGTGCTGGTAGGCCTGATACCCGTCCGTGATCTTCTCGTCCGCGACGCGATCCTTGAGGCTGACGACGGTAGCCTCCCACTCGTCCGCGTCGGGGTCGCCTACCGACGCCGACGCGAAGCCGCGCGCCATCGCGAGCAACGCGGCGGTGTCGGCCATGCCTCGGTTGACCTTGGTGACGAGATCGCTGTACTGCGTCTGCCGGATGTCGCCGCGCAGCCCGGCGATGCGATCCACCTGCTCGCGGTAGGCCTCATTGTCCGGGTCCATCGCGTCGCGCCGGGCCTCGTCGTAGGCGAGGAGCTTGCGGAGGGCTGCCACTCGAGCCGTCATGCTCGTCGCGTTGTTGACATCGCGGGCGAGCACATTGCGCCCGATGCTGTACTTCGCGTCAGCGAGCCTGTTCTCGTTGGTGATCCGCTCGCGGGTGCCCGGCACGCTGACATCGACCATCCGCTGCAAGCTGGCGATGTACTCCTCGTCCGAGGCCTCGCCGTTGGCCCACGCGACAGCGACCGCGTAGGCCTCGTATGCCTCGAGCGAGCTGATAGTCTCGCCGGTGATGTTGTAGCGGCCCAGCCCACCACGCCCGCTCCCGAACGGATCGAGCGTGCCGCTGAACCCGCCGACGCGGGAGGCCATCGTCTACTTGCTCCGCTTCGCCGGGCGACCCGGCTTCATGGCGGTGAACTGCTTGATCGACGGGGCCGACTTCGAGGGCCGCCCGGCCTTGGGCGCGTTGTAGTGCCCGGACGCCTGGGACCGTGGCCCCTTGCGGAACGGGAACTTGAAGCTCGCTCCTGGCGGCCGATACGCCTTCACCTAGCGCCGCTTCTTTCCACCGGAGCTCTTGGTCGTGCGCTTGGAGGTCGTGGCCTTCCGCGTGCCGCCGGCCTTCTTCGCACCGCCGCGCGAGGAGCTCTTGGCCTTGGCCTTGGCCTTGGTCTTGGCCTTGGTCGAGCCGCCGGCCTTCTTCGCACCGCCGCGCGAGGAGCTCCCCGACGTTCCGCTCGAGCGGACCGTCCCACCGGCCTTCTTCTTCGCGGTCGTCGTGGTGCTGGACGCCGTGGCTTTGGCTCGTGTGGTGCGTACCGTCGTGCCCGCTTCCGCGGCCGCCCCGCGGCCGGGGGCAGCCTTGTAGGAGGCGCTCGGACTGACACTGCTGGCCGCCCCGCGGCCGGGGGCAGCCTTCGCGGCTCCGGTCGTCCCGGCGTTCGTCACGAATGGCGGCTTGTAGGACGGCGCCAGCGTGCTCGGCTTGGCCGCCGCGCCGCGGCCGGGGAAGGTCTTTTTGCTGCCGACGACGATGGGGGCTGGTGAGGCCCGCCGCGGTGCCGGCGCGGTGCCGGACCCTGACCCGCCGGCGCCGGTGCCAGAGCTGCCGCCGGTGGGCGCCTGGGTGGCCGGTCGCTGCCGTGGCACCCTGCCGACACCCGTGGCGCCGCCGCCGCCCGGTGTGACCGCGTTGGGATCGTCGAGGAACCCCCCGATGGTGTAGCGCGACAGGTCGCCGGCCGCGCGCAAGCGCCGCGCCTGGAACGCCTTGGTGGAGGCCACCTCAGTCTGGAGCCGCTGCTGGCCCACGACCGACGCCTGCCGCGCAGCCGCCTTGGCATCCTCTCGTGCCTGCTTCTCCTCGGCAGTCGCCATCGTGTCTCTCCCTTACAAGCGCCGGGTCTGAACGTACTGGTTGCTCACCTCGCCCTGGCGGACGAGCGTACCGGATGTGAGAGTCTCACCGGGCGAGCCCGGCTGCGTGCCTGGCGCCGCCGGGGCGCCGCCGGCTGCATTGGCTGGAGCGCCCGCCTGCGTGGCGGGAGCTGGTCCGGCCGTCGCCGGGCTGCTGGCCGCCGCGGTCTGCGCCTGCCGGGCCATCCCGACCGCACCGGCAATCGTGACCGGGTTGACGGCCGCACCGCCATCGCCCCCGACCATCCCACCGCCCGAGTCGAGCTCGATCCCGAGCTCGTTCGCGTAGGCGATGTTGTCGAGCTCGGCGCGCTGGGCCAAGAGGAACGCCTGCACCTTGTCGGGGTGGGCGAAGATATTGAGCATCTCGGCCTGCACCTCCTCCCACGTTTCCTCGGCGGCCTCGTCACCCATCGCACGGATCATCTTGAGCGACGTGGTGGCGCCGGCGTCGCGCTTCGTGATCTCGTTCTGCGTCACCTCCATGAAGTCGCGCGGCTCCATCGGCGGGAACTCCCAGCGGAAGTCTCGGAACCGCTCGCCGTCGTCGTCCCTGAGCAGCCGCTTGGCGCCACGCCAGTCGTACACCTCGTTGAACATGAGCACGAGCTCGAGGTAGTCGTTGTACGACCGCTGGTTGCGCAGGAGCTTGGGCGAGAGCCGCGCCTCCGTCGCCTTCCATGACGCCGACAGGGCCCGGCCGGATGTCTGCGCGTTGGCGATGAGCCCCCACACAATCGGCGGGAGCCCGGTGGCGCGCGGGAGCACCTCGTTGAACAGGAAGGTGAGGTGGAACTGCGCCGGGAACACGTCGATCCTGGTGAGGATCTGCTCGATGCGCTCCTGGTCGGAAAGGCTGATGAGCTCGAACGGGCCCGGCATCTCCACGTCGCGACCGCTGAACGAGTTGATGAGCTGGTAGCGGGGCGCCGAGTACATCCCGATGATGTCACCCTGCTGGCTCAGTCGGCGGTTGATCTCGTCGTTGATGTCGATGGCGTTGGCGATGTCGGACCACCCGTAGGCATCCCGCTCGTCGCTGTTCTCCCAATAGACCCACGGCAGCTTGGTCCACCCGTCGTAGACGTTCTGCTCGACGATCTTGCTGGTGATCCGCTTGACACACGCGACGGCCGAGTCGGTGACGTTGCCGTCCCGGTCGAACTTCTGCTCACGCCACCAAAACTCCTCCACCCACACCATCGTTCGCGTGCTGTCGTACCAACGGTCGGCCAGATCCCGGTAGATCCCTGAGTCGAGCCCGCGAGCGAGCTTGCCGTCCTTCGTGTCCAGCCCCAGGTCGTACAGCGCGTTGGCCTTGTTGATATTCATTTGGTAGGCCACGAGCACCATCTCGAGCTCGCCCGGCTCGCGGGACGACCAGATCGGATAGACCGTGGTGGGATTGGTCAGGGTGTGCGACACGACGCGCTTCTCGCCGCGGTTCGGCCACACCTTCATCCACGACGCGCCGTACAGGTTCTTCTTGCGGTGAGCGAGGAACGCCTTGTAGGGGAAGTCGTCGCGGCGCATCTGGTTGCGCACGAGCCGAGCTCGGTGCGTCGCCTTGATCCCGTTGAGCTGCTTGCGCGCCTCACTCACCAACCGTCCACGGAGCACCTCGCCCTGGTCGAACGACGGCAGGGTCGGGGCCGCGCGCTCCGGTTCGGCCCACAGGGTCGGCGGCTTGGCCGCCTCGAGCGCCGTCCAGATGTCAACGACCGGGCGGCACACCGGGAAGTTGGCCCTGGTCAGCCCGATGTCGCTCGAGTTGATCGCATCGGTCCACGCGTCATGCGTTCCGAGCGCGACGTTGAACTCGGGCGAGTACCAGTTGAGGTAGACCTGGGCGCGGTCGCGCACGGCGAGCAGATCCGACTCCATGGCCATCCGGCACGAGTCGATCCGCTCGTGCAGCCGCGCCAGTCCCGCGCGGGTGTCGGACTCCACGAGGAGCCCTTGCGGCGGAGCAACGGCGAGCGCCACCGCGCTACGCCTTGGTGATGACGGCGAAGGTGCGGGCGGCGCCCTGGTTGACGTTCGTGCCGGCGACGCCCGACACGAGCCGGAACATCGTCAGCCCGGCGAGCTTGTTGAGGACGCTGGCCGCCACGACGGCCCGGTTGCCGCCCGTGAGGGTAGTCATGTTCGCGCTCGAGATCGTGACCTCCGCGGCGCCGTCATCGAACACGGGTCGCCACGTCGTCCCGCCATCGAACGAGGCCTCGAACGTGAGGGCGGCGGCCGTCCATGCCGACGGCACGAGGATCGCGACCAGCGAGCCCCCGCCCATGACGACGGCCGTGGACACGGCCGCGCCGTTCGCGATGACCGCGCTGTGCGTGTCCCAGCGGCGCTCTACCTTGCGCTCCATCTTCTACCTCCGTCGCCCGACCGCGATCCGGCGGCCAACTGTCCGATATTGCCGTCCTGCCACGATGTTGAATGGCTGCTTTCTCGGGTTGTTCGCGTGACCGATCATCTTCCAGAGATACCACGCCAGCATGACGAGCGTCATCGCGGCGTCCTGGCGGAGCTTCTCATCGGCACGACGATACACGCTGAGTTGCCGCCGCAGCTTGACCCAGGGGCCGGTGGTTGGGAAACGAAGCAGGCCAAACGCCACGCCGGGGGCCGGCTCGGGCCACTCGTCTACGAGCCCGCCGCTCTCGGGGAACGTGACCGGGAGGCCTTGCGAGAGCATCCGCTGGAGTGCCTGCAACCCGTACTCCTTGTTCGTGACCCACTTGGCGGCACGTCCTTGGAGGTTACAGTCAACGGCCGGGAGTCCTTCCTGTAACGCCTTCCGGTATACCGAGAGCCCGCCCTCGCCGGTTGAGTCGATGATCGCCGCCCGGCTTCGATAGGTGCGGACCTCGCGCGAAAGGTATGCCTGGAGCTCGTCCCCCGTCAAGGTCCGACGTGACCGCACGAGCTCCATGTGGCTGCCGATGATCGGGTTATCGGGGCTGATCGTGTGGGGCGGCCACGGCACCTCGAGCGTGAGATACACGCTGTCATCGGCCGCGAGCGCGTGGTCGAAGCCCGTGACGAACGCCTGCCGCCCGGCGATGCGATCCCACGCCGCGTCGGTGGCGGGGGCGGGGGTTGTCTCGGGCAACGTCGAGTCGAACGCGTTATCGAGGAGGAACCGCGGGTAGAGCGACCGGGAGTTGGTCCCCATCGAGCCGTCGAGCGAGCGGCCGGCGATGTCGCGGTCGATGGAGACACGACGCTGGCGGGCGATGCTCTCCTTCGACATGGCAAAGTTGGCCGTCCGTGCCGCCTGCGTGAAATGCCAGTCCGTCGGGTTGTCGCGAGCGATGTCCTCGAGCTCGGCGTAGATGTGCTCGGAGTCGATGGTCGCCGTGCCGGCGAGGATGATCGGCGCCATGAAGTCGGACGACCGCGGGATCATGGTCTGGTCGAAGATGGTCGTGATCTCCTCCGCCGGCTGCTGGCGAGGGAACTCGTCCCACCCGATGAGCCACCACGCGTCCGACTCGAGGCGAGCCGCCTTGCCCTGCGTCGAGCGGAAGTCGATCTGGCTGCCGTTGGCGACCGATACGACCGGCCGGTCTACGTCGTTGACATCGACGAGCTTGTGAGCCCGGTAGAACGGCGCGAGGAGGGCCGGGCGGTAGAGCTTGGTGATCTTGTTGCGCTGTTGGTCAGCCCGCCCGTCGATGAGCTCGTCGAGCAGGCTCCACGCCTTGCCGGCGAGCTCCGACAGCGGCGCGGCGTGGAGCACCTTGTAGTTGTAGGGCAGCCAGCCTTTCTCGAAGTCGGCCGCCTCGAACCGCCATTTGTACCAACACGCCCAGGGGTAGAGCATATCGAGCCCGGTGGTCTTGCCGGTCCGGTTGGCCCAGCGCCACACATGGATCGTCCCCGGGGGCCAGCGGATGACATCGTTGAGGTGCTCGAGCTGCGCGTCGTTGAGCACGACGCCCCAGCCGTAGTAGGCAAAGAGCTCGATGTCCCCCGACTCGAGCCAGGCACGATGCCGCCGCGGCAGACCGGCGAGAGCGTCCAGAAAGTCGCGGCGGCTCGTGGTCACGGGTCAGGGCGTCAATGACACGCCCGCGGCGAGGCAGTTATTGCCCCACTCTATCGAGGACCCGGTGTTGTTGAACGGGGAGGAGAGGTTGTACGGGGTCGGTTGGTCGTACAGGAAGCGCAACCCGCTGCCCTGGAAGTTGGAGTTGGTCCACAGGCAGATCGCCGTGTTGACGGTGATGTCGTAGAACTGCACCGACGAGAACTGGTCGTTCCAACCGATGCTGCCCAGGTTGGTCACGTTCGTCGGGTAGCACACCGTCAGAAAGTCCCCGGTGCCGTTGGCTCCGGTCCAGAAGTAGGCCTTGGCCTGTGTGCAGGACGCCTCGGCGGGTTTGGCCGCGAAGGCAAACACCCCGAGTGCGAGCACCAGCGCGCCGATGAGCGCGAGCCGCTTGTGCATCGTGGAGATGGAAGTCATGGTGTTGTCCCTCCCTAGCATCCGAACATGGTGGAGATCCAGCGATGGCTCGACCACGAGTTGTTGGCCGCGCCGGTCAGGTTCGAGCCGATGATCGGGACCCCGTACTGGTTCGCGGTCGTGCTGATTAGCAGCGTCCCCGAGTAGCTCGTCCCTTGGTAGGCACAGAACCGCAGCCCGTCGGTGTTGTACATCAGCACCCGACTGGCGCAGTCGTTCCAGACGTTGAAGGTGTCGCACAAGCCGGACAGCGTGTGGCTGGGCAGACTCGTCGCGTTGCCGCACGACCACAGGTTGTCGCCCGCCCCATTCGGGCCCTCACCGAGCATGACCCGCGTGGGATCGGCGCCGCTGCACGAGCCCTGGGTCGCGGCGAACACGGGCCCGACGCTGACCGTCAGGCTCGCTGTGGCGAGCACGACGGCAGCGACGAGAACCTTGAGCTTCCTCACGTTCCCCTCCTAGTTGTTGGCGGCGAGCAGGCCGCGCTCAGTAGCGACCTCGGCTCGCAGATCCTCGAGTACCTCGCCGTCCTCGGCGTCGTCAGGCTCTCCAGCCGGGCGGATGTGCCCCGAGCTCACCCCGAACAGGGCGATCACGTCGATGGCCTGCTGCTGGCGCTTGAGGCGCGCGCCTTCGGCCGCCGTCGCGGACTGGAGCCCTAGTTTGGCGATGGCGATGGCTTCCTTCGTGCGGAACGCTGCGAACGCCATCGGGTCCTTGCTGACGAGCTCCTTGAGTCCCTGCTTGACGATCTCCCCGAGCTCGGCGCCGGAAGTCGTCACAGATGCGAAGTCGGCCGCGACCGGGACCTCGTTGTCGCGCAGCCGCTCCCCCGGTTCTACCTCGCGCCACGACGCCTCGATGTGGTCGGCGTGGCGGGTGACGGTCTTGACCTCGATATTCGGCCCTCCCATCTGCTTGCAGGCGCGGACGCCCGCCGCTCGGTAGCTCGTAGAGCGCATCAGGTCGTCGGGCCAGATCGCCCGGTTGACGGCCACGCGGATCGCTTCGGGTTGCTGGCAGATCACGCAGTCGCCCTTGAGCGGTGCGGAACGCATCAGAGGCCGACGATGGGCGAGCCGAGCACGCCCACGTCCTCGGACGGCGCCGGCGCCAGGGCCTCGTTTGCTCGCGACTCGAGCCGGTACAGCCGGCACGCGTCCTCGACGCACGCCAGCCGGGCCGGGCAGTAGTCGCGGCAGTAGGCCGCCACGTCACGGATGACCGCCTCCGCATCATCGGGGCCCGGCACCCACGACTCGAGATCGTCGCGGCCAGCCAGGATGCCGGTGAGCCTAGAGCCCGTAGGTTCGGGCGACTCGCTCGAGGATGGATCGACCATAGGGTCCGCCCTTGGTGCTGCGCTGGGGGAGCGCGTCACGGATGCCACCGCCGTCATCCTCCGCCAAGGGCGGCGGCGTCGGCGTCGGGGCGGAGTGATTCGCTGTGATCGGCTCGACCGATGGCCCGTAGATCGGGTCGTCCAGCCGGGCGGTCATCGCCCGCATCCGCTCCAGGTTCTGATGCCGGCGCCCCTGCATCTCGCCGGTCAGACTTGCGAGCTCCGCCATTGCCGACTGAAACCGCGGTGACGGCGAGCGCCGCACGGATCACCTCCTGTCGTTCCGCGAAGGTGGCTCGAGTGAGTCGGTCCACATACTCGCCGGGAGCCACGTCAGGTCCGGGCCGGCGTCCGGCAAGCCATCCACCCAGGGCAACGGCACCGAGCGCGAGCAGGACTGCGGGGAACGGCAGAGGACTAGGTGCAAGGACCGCTCCCGCCCCGCCGAGTAGGAGTGCCATCGAAAGGACGGGTGCCGTGGCCGAAACGAGCTGTCGGGCCGGGGCCTCGACGCCGGGGAGGTGGACGGTTGGGAGTCGTCGCTGAGGCTGTTGCGCTCGTGCATTGACGCTCGCCTCCGTGATTCGTGCCATTGCGACCCTCCTTGGGTGGGGCGATGGTGGCGCACGGGGATGCTCGTCGTCAATCCGCTACCCCCTCCCACCACGGCTCCCCCTGGGCCTCGTAGATCCGCGCCGCCCGCGTCTTGCGTGACGCCTTGGCCCATGACGTGAGTTGTGCGTTCGAGAACTTGCTGAGATCCGACAGGGTGAGGAGCTCGTCGGGTGACATCGCGCAAAAGCGACAGCCGTCACGATGGTAGAACCCGACGCCCTTGCCGAGATCCACCCGAAAGTCTGGCCGCGCGGTCTGCCAGCGAGCCAGCCAGCAAATGCCAGCGGCCACCGCCTCCGCGACGCTACCCATCGTCCTCGTCCCACAGGTAGAGCCAGCCCTCGTCGTCAGACACGGTGATGGTGAACCGCGTGTTGACGGGCTCGTTGTTGACGAGCCTCGCTCGGATGGTGTCGGGCCATTCACGATGCGTCGTAGGGTGTGGTCGGCGGCGCAGTCGGTCCCACAGGACCCGGAGCGTCCCGTGGTCGCACGGCACCCGCACATCGACGGCGAGGCGCTTCACCAGCCGATCTCCGTCGCGAGGATGGCCTGGCCGGCGTCCGTGAACAGCAGCAGGGCCGAGCCGATGATCGCGAAGGCCATCGCCAGCCGCTTGAGCTTGCGGCTCATGGCTCGTCCCAATGCTCATGCCCGCCAGCGGTGTTGTAGGGACCCCATACGGCGGGGTCGTCTAGCGGATCGGCCTCGTCTAGCGGATCGGCGGGTGTGTGCTGCTCTCGCAGCGCAGCGAGGATGGCTTTGGCGTGGTGCCGCCACATTCCGCGCTCGGAGTCCGACAGGTCGGCGTAGTAGATGCGTGGCGCTGCTGGGTCACGCTCGTAGGAGGCGTGCAGCGCCCGCGCCAGCCGTTCGACCGCCTCCGGGCTGTCGAGGTCGAGGGTGTGGGGGCGGACGGGCATCTGCCGCAGCGCGTCATTCAGGCCGCGTGAGTAGGCGTCAGCCAACAGCACGTCCAGCGGCTCGTCGAGCTCGACGAGTGTCCATCCCGACGGGACGGACTCGCCCTGCTCGGTCACCACGCGCATTGCAACCATGACTTCGCCCACCAGCGGCGTCGTCCACGCCCGTCCGGCCTTGGTCGTCGGGATCATGGCCAGCACTGCCTTCCGTGCCCGCACCGCTCGTCGCAATCAGATCCGTGACCGAGGAAGAAGTCGAGGATGCGGTGCCACCGACCTCGCGCGCGGTGGTAACTAATCGGGTACTGAGAACGGTTATAAGTCTGTGTCTGTGTCTGTGTCTGTGTAGGCATCATTCGGGCATTGCTCGTAGCATTGCTAGTAGCATGGTTCATCCCTTCGGCTTGAGGGAGCAGGCGGTCTTGAAGTCGCTGATGGACGCGTCGCCGGCCATGATGTCGTTGACGAACGAGCCAGGGCATAGGACGGTCAGGTGGCCGTCGTTGACGAACAGCCGCAGCTCCGGGGTCCAGTCGAGGATCGGATCGTCCCTCGTCCACTCGCTGATGAGAAGGGCCCACACGTCGGTAGCGAACGCCTTGACGAGCCCCCACGAGTCCTTGCGCCAGTCCGCCGGATCGTTGTCGTAGACGAGCTCCCAATCCGTCGTCCCGTGGATCGTGATTCGGTCCCGCTCCTCGCTGTACGTCATCTTGTCGATATCGAGGAACCAGTCGGACGCTGAGAAGGCCAGCGACTCCATCGCCAGGGGAGCGAACTCTCCGAACGTCTGCTTGAAGGCCCACTTGAAGGTGTCGTGATCCGTGGCGGAGGTGTCGGGGACGGGGAGGCAGACCCACTCCGAGTCGGCGTCGAGGTAGCAGTCGCCCGGCTCGAGGAGCTCGCTGGGGACGGGCGTCGGCGTCGGGGTCGGGGTCGGCGTCGGGGTCGGGGTCGGGGTCGGCAGGAGCGACGGCACGCTCGCCGCCGCGGCAGGGGTCGGGGACGCTTCGGGCGGCTCCTCCGCGGAGCTCCCGAGCAGGTCGATGAACACGAG
>Ga0222714_10004695_pt1 | contig 13270 bp, 8 predicted proteins | sample C33_3DmetaG_FD_165048 | JGI IMG/M metagenome (GOLD analysis project Ga0222714, IMG submission 165048) | Estuarine water microbial communities from San Francisco Bay, California, United States - C33_3D | ecosystem: Environmental > Aquatic > Marine > Unclassified | place: USA: California... | reverse complement strand
ATGCGTTCCATTCAAATAATCACACGTCGTCGTGTATCGTTAGTCTCTCCGTCGCGTCGCGTCCCATCCGCCAGCGTCCGCCAGCGCCGCAGTCATCTTAAAAGGTACATCATCATCATCATCATCATCATCATCATCAACGCCGCCGCCGTCGTCGTCGTCGCGCGCCCATGGCATCACCACCACACCTACACGCACGCACGCACACCCCCCCGCCCATCCGCGCGCCACAACCACCACACACGTTCACGTTCGCACGCGATCGCGCGCCTTCGCGATCGCGCGCCTTCTCGATCGTCATTCGAAAAACCTCCTCATCGCCGTCGCTCGCTCGTCGCCGTCGCTTCTCGTACCTTTACTCGCGCCCGCGCGCGTGATCGTCGCCCGTCGCGTCGTCGTCGTCGTCGTCGTCGTCGTCGTCGTCGTCGTCGTCGTCGTCGTGCGGTGGCACCCCACGGCGGTCGTCATCGATGCGCGCATCATCATCCGCGGTCGCGTGTGCCGCCAGGGCGACAGACCGCGCGCCAACGACTTGTGGTGCAGTCGCCATCGTAGACCATGGTGTCTCGATCGATCGATTCGATCGATCGATCGATCGCACGCACGCACGACCGACCGATCGATCGATCGATCGCACGCATCGGAATCGGAATCGGGAATCGACGTCGAGAAGTCGACTCGATTTTTGATTTTCGTGCGACGAGTCGATTCCTGAGGACGCGATTGGTCGTTGACCCCTATGACTTCGCGTCAGGAAGGACGCGACGAAAGGCGACGCAAAACGAAGAGAACGCGCGGGAAGAAGCGCCGTTCGGTTCGGTTCGGTTCGGTTCGGTTCGATTTAATTCGATTTGATTCGACATCTATGCGGTGTGGTCTAGGTCGTCGACGACGGCGGGGATGATTTCGTACCGCCAGACGACGCCCGGGCCGTAGGAGGCGAGGACGTGACGACAGTGGTCGGAGACGTGCGCGGCGCGAACGACGCCGGTGACGCGGAGAGGTTCGAGTTCGCTCACGAGTTCACCCGTGCGAGCGTCGTAGGTGTAGACGATGCCGGTACTGACGGCGTCACCGCACGCGAGGAACGCGCCGTCGCTCGTGACGCCAAAGCGCGTGGGATCGAGACGCGCCTTGGCGCGGTGGTGCTTGTTGGGCGCTTCCCACGAGTGCAAGCTTTCGTTGCGTTTCAAGTCGAACGTTCCGAAGCACATGTTTGTGGTTTTGGCGAACACCACGTCGTTCACCACGCGCACGCAGTCGACGTCGTGTTTCGGGCCAAAGGACACCTTGAAGGCTAACGTCGTCGGCGCGGCGGCGGCAAACGTCCAATCCTTCACGACGCCACCCTTATGTCCCGTGACGGCGCCCGAGCCGTCAGCCTTGCACGCGACGCACGCACCATCCCGAGCGACATACGTGCCCACGCACTCGCCTTCGCCGTCTTCGCCGCCGAACACGTCCCACGTCTTCATGACGCCATCCGCGCCCAAGGACACCAAAAATCCATCCTTGGCGCACGCGCCCGATAAATCAATCACCGCACCCTCGTGCGCGTGTAATCGCGCCACAACGCGATTACCCGCGACGCTAATCACGCTAATCACTCCATGTTCGTCCCCAACCGCGAGCACGGCGTCGCCGAATTCGTGCGTCTCGCGTCGCGACTCCGTTTCGGGCGCCGCCGACGCCTTAGCCGTCTTGGTCTTCGCCGGTGCCTTTGTCTTCTTATTCGACGTCCCATTGACGTTCTCTTTCCCATCACCACCACGACCCGTCGCCGCCATCGTTTTCACATCACCGTACCCAGAAGACACCCACGCCACGCTCGTCACCCGTCCCCCGCGTTGTCTCTCGTCGCTCGCGTTCGCGTACTGCGCCACCACGCTCACGTGATCACCAAAGTGCTCATCATCATAAATCGTCACCAACTCCCCCCCACACGTGGCAAATAAATTCGAACACTTACTCGTACCGTGTGCGTACTCGCAATGCGTCGTCGCGCTCGCCCCGTGCGACTCGCGCACGACTGTTTTCAATTTTAACGCCTTCAACGTGGCCACGCGCGCGGCATCTTTAGCCGCCTCTGACGTCACCGTGCGTGCCTCCTGTTCGCGCTGGCGCTTCAGCGCGCGTTGCGGGCTATTCATGCGTCTGTGTACGGTCGGTGCGTCGTCGCGCTCGCGCTGTGCGTCGTCGTGTGTCGCGCGGGCGTCAGCTGTCGTCTGCACCTTTTTTTTGAATTTTTGGGTCGCGTTCACGCCACCAATGTAAACCCTAAGTAGGGTTGAGCCACTCGGGGCGTTGGTCGAACGGCGCCACTCGTCGACGGGTTCGACGGCGACGGACGGCGCATCGCGCGTCTGCATCCGCGTCTGCGTCGCACAGCGTTCATCGGCGCGTGTTGTGCGCGCGTGAAGATCGCGGACGGCGGGTGATAGTGCGAGAGACGTTGATTGATTGATTGATTCCATGGCCATGTCGGCGGGCGACGATGACGACGGTCGCGGGCGGAAACGCGCGCGTAAAAGCCGCTGGGACACCACGGATGACGCGAACAATGCGGTGGCGTTGACGACGTCGTCCGTGGCGCCGCCACCGGGGATGTTTGGCACTGGGCCGAGCGCGGAGGCGACGGAGATCGTGCTTCCGGATGCGGCGGCGATTCACGCGCACTTGGCGGCCAAGGGCGTGCTCGCGGCGCCCGTGGTGGTGCCGAAGAGCGATGATCCGGAAGTCATGCGGAGGTTTGCGAAATTTCAAGATGTGAATCAGCGATTGGCGACGAGGGATTTTAGAGATGAGCGAGAGGAGAGCGATAGGTCGCCGAGTCCGCCGCCAAAGTATAACAAGTTTGGGGTCAAGGTGAATACGCGCGAGGCGCGGATGAAGGATAAGTTGTATCGCGAGAGAGATGAGCTCGTGGAGTGGCTCATGGCAAATTGCGCGCCTGGGGAGTTTACACCGCCCGTGGATTGGCGACCGAGGAAGAAGGAGCGGAAATTGTACGTGCCGGAGGATGAATATCCGGGGTATAATTTTATCGGGTTGATTTTAGGACCGCGGGGGAACACGCAAAAACGCATGGAGCGCGAGACGAACACGCGAATCATGCTCAGAGGCAAGGGGAGCGTTAAACCTGGTGCGCACCGCGATCACAAGACGGATTATAAGGAGGATGAACCATTACACGTGGTAATATTGGGTGAGACGTGGGAGGGCGTGGACGCGGCGGCGGAGATGGTTGGGCACATTTTGCGCCCCATCGACGAGGAAGAGAACGTACACAAGCGCATGCAGTTGCGCGAATTGGCGTCAATTAATGGTACTTTTGTCGACTCATTCGGCGCGTGCCGATTTTGCGGTCAGCAAGGGCACGTGCAGGCTAATTGTCCCGAACGCGAAGCCATGGAGAGTGCGTCGTATCGCGCTCCGGTGGAGCTCGTGACGTGTAAGATTTGCGGCGACGGCGGCCATCCCACGCGCGATTGTCCGCTCGCAGGTAAGTCCGCTGATGCAGGCGCGGCGGCGACGAATGAGATGAACCAGGAGTACACGGCGTTCTTGAATGAAATCGGCGTGAGCAAGGGTGACTTGCAACGCGGCGGAGCGAACTCGGCGCCGGCGACGACCTCTGTGCCGCCGCCGCCGCAGCAGCAGAGTCGTTTCGGTGACGGTGCAGGCGCGTCGAGCAGCGCTAGAATGCCGTCGATGCAGCAAGGAGGCGGGTACAATCATGCACCGAATTACGTGCCACAGCCGGTACGACCTGGAGATTGGATTTGTGAACCGTGCGGCTACCACAACTACGCCAACAACGTCGTGTGCAAACGGCGAGGTTGCGGAAACTCGCGCCCGCCCGACGCAGGACCTGGCGGTGGCGGCATGGGTGCTCACATGGGTGGAGGATTCGGCGGCGGCGGTGGTGGATTCGGTGGACCGCCACCGAATATGATGATGGGTCCCGGCCCAGGCGCGATGGGCGGAGCGCCGCTCCGTCGCGCGCCTCCGCCGCCACCCCCAGTCGTGCCCGTTGGATTACAGCAGCAGATGGGCGGTTACGTCGCACCCCCATACACCGCGCCGATGGCTGCACACATGGCTGGCCTCGTGCCGCCACCGCCTCCCGAAGACGGCTCGGCGGGCGTTCCGCCGCCTCCGCCCGAGGATGGCTCAGCCGGTTTACCGCCGCCGCCCGCCGCGATGACTGTCGTCGTTCCGCCGCCTCCCCCGGTGCGCGTGGCGCCCATGGCGGTGCCCGCGAACGTGCCTCCGCCGCCCATGGAAGAACCCGAAGAGGGTGAGTTAGGATACGTCCCGCCGCCGCCGGCGGATGCAAAGGAGGCTGAATTCGCGTCGTTCATGGACAATCTCGTCTAAAGGCGTCGCTCGCTCGCTCGCTCGCTCGCCGTTTGTTTAATGTTGTTGAAATGAATTGAACTCTACTAGTGCTACAGCCTATGTTCTCACGTTTCCCTAAGTGCAGTCTAAGATTGATTTTCTTTGTTCGCGTCGTCGCACATGCGTTGAAATTCGTCATCCGACGCGCGCAAGATGGTCATCATGCGCGCTAAATTTTCCCCGCGGTCGTTGCCGACGTGTGGAAATACGTTTCGCGCGTTGATAAATTTGACAAATTCCCTCAACTCAGCGCACGATGAGTGCTCGGAATACGGCACCGCGTATTGTATCAACGCCCCCCGCGCGCGTCGCGACGTCGCTCGAGTCGTTTTTTTATCCGCACTAAACGTCCACCCGGTGGGCTTGAACGCGACGACTGAATCGTACCGCGACTTGTAGTATTTTAAAATCGCCCCCATCTTTTTAAAACTCGTGCTCGCCATGTCGACGACGTGCAGGTTTGTTTTTGTGTCATCTGTCGTGAGCATCGCGCGTTGCTCGCTCGTGAGATTCAAGCACGCTAATATTTGCCGCTTGGTTTTCCCGACGTAGACTTTTGTAGAGAGCGCCTCGGCGGCGCGCCAAAACACTTTTTCCTTTCCGACGGCGTAGGTGCCGAATAAAAACAACACGCGCCGACCACTGACGCTCTCCGCGAGCACCGCGTCTCGAACGCATTGTAACACGTACTCTTGACTCGGTATCCCGGCGCGCTCGACGGCGCAGTACGTGGTGTCTAAAATTAAATGCGCCCCGCGCCGCGAGACGTCGACGAGCGCCGGATGCGACCGCATGCTCGGATGAAAACGAAAGTCACCCGTGTGCAACACCGGAGGCTTATTCTGCGCCGCGTCAAAGACGAACAATATCATCACCGCCCCTGGACAGTGATTGGCATCGATGAATGTCACTCGTACGCCATCCACGACGTGCGTCGCCGGCCACGGCTCGAGCGCTCGAATGAAACGCGCGTCGACGCCGAGCTTCAATCGAATCAACGCACACGTCTCCGGCGTCGCGTACACCGTGCCTTTACAAAACGTCTTCGTCAACCCTCGATAATGATCGGAATGAAAATGCGTCAGAAACCAATGCTCACACGAGGGTACGTCGTGATAAAACCCATCGACGACGCACGCCGTTCCGGGTGGCCGAATCCACGGCGGCGGCGCGCGTGGCTTTAATGACACCATTTTCGTCGGTTTTCTCTCGCCACCCCCTCCTATCTCGCCACGCAGACGCTTCACAAACACCGGCGCCAGGTTTACCTCGCCTTCATCGCGCGACGACGCACCGCAACGCGCATCCAACGCTCGAATCGCGCGTCGAACGCGCACCCGAGCGCCGAGCGTCGTCGCCCCCAACCGACGCCAATCATCATCCTTCAGCACCTTCGCCTTGCGCACGCTAAGCTTCTGCGCGTACGCGTTATCAATGACGGCTTGAGAAAACGCGTGCGGATGCTCGAGCATCCACGACACGCACGCATCGGCGTCCTCGAGCGCGGCGTCGTATGATGCGTGCGGTTGAGCTGTCGGTGATGGATTTGAACGCAAAGTCATCAATCGCAGCTTTTCGTCGTCGTCGTCGTCGTCGCCGCCGTCCGTCGTCGTCGCGCGCCGCGGTGGTGGTGGTGTTTACGCCAACGTCGTCCTCGCGCGCATGGATGACGTTCGCGGCGATCGCGGTGTTTCGTGACGTGTATGATTGTGTCGTCATTCATCGGCACGCGGTGGTGGACGACAGCGCGCGCGCGACGACGACGACGACGACGACACGCGACGCGACGCGCGCGACGATGACATCTTTGGACAACCTGCCCATGGGCGACCCGATGGACGAGGACGACGAGCGCTCGCGCCGTCGCGCGCAGCGTCAGTGTCGTCGCGTGGAATGGGATGAACAAAACCTGGCTAAGAATTTCGCCGAACGAAGCGCGACGATGACGATTGACGAGGTGGAAACGCCGTGGCATTCACCGCCGCGCGAGTTATTTCACGATGATGACATAGACGACGCGCGGGCGCGGGATATCGAGGATGAGGCGGTGCGCGCGAGGGAGGAGAGCCACGCGCGCGTCATGGCCAAGCTCGAGTCGTTGATTAAAGCGGACGTGCGTGGGAGTACGGTGGACGACATCGCGGGCGATGCCGTGGGCGTGGTGCAGTTTCATGACGCCGACGCGAGGGATGAAGATCTGGACGATCACGAGGAGGTGTTGAAGCGACGGTTGTTTGACGCCAAGCGCAAGGCGTTTCAGTGTAAAGGACGCGGGACGAAACGGTTTGAGACGGATGAGGACGTCACGGCGTGATGTCGATGTCGATTCTTGTTTTTTTTCGAGTGTAATTTGTTTGTAGTAGGAATTGAAATGTGCCGCAACGCGCCCGACGCCCGCGCGGGAGTCGGTGAGAATGGTAGTAGTAATACACGCGAGTCGTCCAACGCCTAAGCTTCGACGGCGTCTCCGTCGTTTTCGAGCATCGCGTGCTCGCCTGCGGATACGACAACGCCGCTTCCAACGTTGGTTTTAACAACCTTGTCGACGACATCGAATAAGTGTGCGGTGGCGGAGTCGGCTTGCGACGTGAGCAACACCGTACGTTTGGGCAACGCGCGCAAGAGGGACGTTACCCGCGCGATGCCTTCGGCGTCGAGATGTTGTAAAACTTCATCGAGTACGAGTGTATCGCACGCTACGCCGCATCGCTCGCTGGCGAGATCGGCGTAGGCAAGAGCGAGGGCGAGTGCCGCGCGTCGACGTTCACCGCCTGAGAGTTGGCGAAGTGTTCGGGAAATTAAGCTTCCATCTGGTCTTCGGGCGTGAATGACGCGCTCGATGCGTTCGGCGGCGCTCGCGCTCATCGTCGACGCTTTGGTCCTCTTTCCCGCCGCGGTCGCGCTCTCCTGGTTGACATCCTCACCGTCACCTCCTTCGCTGTCGTCGTCTGCGGCGAATCCCGCACCCGCGGGCCGTAATTCGAGTGTCAACGCGCCACCCGTGAGCGCGTCCATGTATTGTCCCACTCGAGCGCTCAAATCTCCGAGCGCGCCTTCAAATAAGTAGCTCTGAATCCCTTTCGTGCTAAACGCCGAATCCGCAGCTTGTGCGGTGGCTAAAACGTCTTTGGCGTCGTCTAAAGTTTTTACGCGCGCTTCGAGGGATTCACCTTCGGACGCGAGTTGGCGTTCGAGCTCTTCGAGCGCGCTGGCGTGCGGATTGGCGTGCGCGCCGAGCTTGAAGTCGTTGAACTCTTGTACGCGCCGCGCGGCGTCGCGCCCAGCGCGCTCGCCTTCAGCGATGGCATCTTCGGCGCTCGCGACTAATAACCGAATGGTTTCGGAGTCCGTGACGTCGATGTCGGCGTCATTTGGAGATAACGCCGTCTTTGTCGCCGTCATCGACGACGTCGCCTTCGGTCGCGCGAGGAGCTCCGGATCGAGGCCGCGCAGTACACCAGATGACGATGCCGGCGACGTTAATTCGCCTGACATCGCGTGCACGGGCGCTATGGCGTCTTCTATAGACATACCGTTCGCGCGTTCGAGCGCGTCCTCTGGCGCCGACCGCGTCAACGCTTCGGCTCTCGTCAGCGCGTTTGCAATCAAGCTCAACGCTCGTTGTGCGTGCCTGAGCGCATCCGTCGCGCTCGCACTGACGCTCGCCGCGGACTCTGCGCGCATACGCTCAGACTTGCGCGCCAATGCGGCGGTTTCGTTCAATTTACGACGTTCATCTGACGCTTTGCGAAGTGCCTCTGCTGCGGCGGCTCGAGCGTCGATGGCTTTGCCGTGCGCCAACGCCGCGGTGCGCGCGTCTTCTTTTAATTTCACCAGAGTTTCTTTGTGGTGCTTGGGGTCTATGGGCTGTAAGCATCGATCGCACGTACCCACGCCGGTGTGCTCGTGCGGTTGGTTGCCGTTATTGGCTGCGCCAACGCCCGCGAACATGCCGACGGCGGCGTGCGCTTGCATGCCCAACGCCCCCGCGCTCGCTTCTTTGGCTTGTAAATCTCTCAAAATGTCATTCAAGCGCTCAATATCGCGCTCGATAGCGACTAATTTATCCTCAAGCTCGGTTTCTTTCTTATCGAATCGCGCAGCAGCGCCTTCAGCGTCGCGTCGCGCGCCATCAAGCGCGCGTTCGGCGTCCCGAGACGCTGACTCGAGCGACATTCGCGCATTATGTAATCGCCTGACGTAATGGTTTGCGAGTGACAATCGCTTAATGAACATCGTCGATACCGCATTAGTGCTCGCCTCAAGGGCACTGAGTCGACGGGCGTGATTATCATCCCATGAATCGCGTTCTACCGTCGCGCGTTCGAGGCGCGCCCGCGTTCGGGAAATGTATTCTTCTCTCGCCTTGACTTCAGCGACAATGGCGTTGACGTTCGTGCGCGCCTCACTCACGCGCTTGCGCGAGATATCTTTGGCTTTTGTCCACGTGTCTGCTTCGACGAGTTTCCCAAGCGCAGCTTTCAACGATGCATCGTTGGCATCGAGTAACGCGCCGACGGTGTGTTGGCCGTGAAACGTCGTATTCGCGATGACGTCGGCGCCGATGTCATCATTAATCCCTTGTTGAGTTAGTTTCGCCTCAGCCATCGTTTTTTCTTCGTCTCCGATGGCATACTTCAAACTCACGAGTTTTGTCTTGTTCACCTTGCGCTCGACCCAGAACGGAGTGCCGCCGTTTAAAAATCCTTCAAGGCGCACTCGACCAAATTTCGCGGCGTCGTTCACGACGTCTGATTTCGTCAAAGACTTCCCCGAACCACCGCCATCGATGCGCAAGTCGCTTTGCCCAGTCAAAGCCCACATCGGAGACATTACAAGCGTGGTTTTCCCCGCACCGTTGGAGTCTGAGCACGTGTCTGTTCTGTTTTCACCAACCACGACGCACACGCCTCGCGACGCCAGTGGGTACCGCGTCGCCGCTTGAAACGTCCCAAATCCTTCAACTTCGACACTGTCAAACGACACAGTGATACCGCTTGATTGTCGGCGCGTCACTGGCGCATCATCACCAGCGGCGACTTCTTGTAATACGTCGCGTCCGAACGCGCTGACGTTTGGCGCCATGTCGCTCGCCGTCGCGTACGCGTCGAATAATCCCGCCGGTCCGAGTTCCTCAGCGCGAGGAATACGCGCGGGCATTTCTTTAGCTACATAGCACACCTCAACGACGTAGCCCTGTTCGCGCGCTTGTCTCACTGCGGGCGGTACAGCGTCGGACACCGCGTCCATGGCTTCGATTGGAATCGTCCATCGGATGACGTCGCCCGGTTTCGCCGACGGCGGCACCGCGGCTTCGGCGCCGTCGACGGCGAAATGCTTCGGACCAATATCGAGCGCAATGCGCTTGTGATCGCCTTCGGTCCACGTTTTAGTATCCAAAATCAGCAATTCCTTCGTCTGGCCCGCTTCAGACCGCGAGACTTCGTACGGGGAGCCCACGTAGGTGATTTTTGTGTTTGGCACCACGTGCGGCTTGTGATAATGTCCCGTGTACGTATTCGCGCCACCAAACAATGCCGGATCCAAACCATCTCGGGCTTGAAAAGTCTCATTCATGGACGCCCCGACGACGTCAGCGTGGCAAAATATTGCGTTGAACTCGCCACGACAATCCTGAATTGCGCGCTTTAATACGTCGGCGTTGCGTCGGTACGGCAGCCACAACGCTCCATTGTACAACGTCGGGCCATCAAATACGAGTATATTCGCATTCGACGCCGCGAGCGGCGTGAGCGCGTGAGAATACCCACCCGCAGTGACTTGGTCGTGATTCCCAGGAATCATAATTGTCGGCGCCGTCCACTTAGTGCTCGACATTAACGCCAACGCTTCGTTCAACGGTTCCACGGGAATAGCTCCGCGCGCGTGCCAAAAATCCCCCAAGAATAACACCCCCGCCCGCGTCGCCACGGCTTCATCGTGCACCTTCTGCAACACCTCCTTACACGTCTCCATCGTGCGTTTACTGACGTGTAAATCGCTAAACACAATCCAACGCTCGACGGCGTCGTGCGCGGGCGACGCCGACGCCAACCTCTCCACGACATCCACACCACTCTCCGCGCTCGCCTCCGCCTTCGCCGCCGCCGCCGCGCGCGTCACCCCCGCCGCCCGAAGAACACTCGACGCGCCGTCCCCACGTCCCGCGCGTCGCACCCGAGGACTCGCCGCCGCCCGCGTACCGTACGATTGATGATTTTGGATTAATCTTCTCCCGCCAAAATCACCATCACCATCACGAACGACCCTCGACGCGCGCGCGCGCGCGCTCCGCGCGAACGCCGACGCGCCGCTCGCACCCAGCAGCGCGTGTGCGCCGCCGACGCTGGACGACGTCGCCATTCGCGCGCTGATGACGACGACGCGGCGCATTGTGTCGACTCACAGCGCGTCTTCGCCTGACACCGCGCCGCGCGAATGGTGGCGTCGACGGCGCGTCGCGCGCGCGCTGCGATGGATGACGACGACGGCGACGACGACGACGACAAAGGTCGACGCCGTTTGGGCGCGAACGCGCCGTCGACGTCGTCGCGCGCGCGGGTTGAGCTCGACGTCGGGACGCTGTCGCTCGCCCACGCGGCGGATGAGCTCAAGTACGAATTAGAGCGCGCGCTCGATGCGATACGCGCGCGGGACAGGCGTATTCGCGAGCTAGAAAAGCGCGTGGACGCTCGAGAGCGCGAGCTCGGGGATGTGCTCGCGGTGCGCGACGAGACGGCGGCGCGCGCGCGGGAGAGAGAGGCGACGGCGGCGGTTGAGCGTGACGTCGTGCTCGCGAGCGCCAACGCGCGCGCGCGCGCGGCTGAAGACGATAGAGATGAAATATACGCGCATTATGTCGCCATGCGACGCGCGTTGGAGGCGAGCGAGGGCGAACTCGAGGAGTTGAGGCGGTTTAAGATGGATTGCGAACGCGACCGTCGGGACGACGCGGCGGTTCGAGCCTTTGCCGACGCTCGTATTCTGCGTCGAGCGCTCGTAAAATGGACGACATTCGTGAGTTTTAAAATCAAATTGTGTGATTTCGTGCGCGCGACGCGCGAGCGTCACCAGAGGAGCGTTCTGGTGCGCGCATTTGCGGCGTGGCGCGCGCGAGCGACGACGCGTCGGTTTGTCCTCGCGGCTCAAAGGCGCGTCGACGAACGCGCACTCCAGCGCATTCTCGTGCACTGGAGCCTCGCCGTGGAGATGTCGCGCACTGGTGAAGTCGCGCTGATGCGCCGCATGTTGCTTCGTTGGCGAGACGCGGTGGACGCCGCGAAGTGTGACGCGGAAAGCCGGGACCAAATGTTTACGCACTTTGCCGAGCGCGCGACGCTGACGTTTGCCAGGGCGCGTCGACGTCGTGCGGTGGCGAATGTGTTTCACGCATGGCTCGTAGCGACGTCACATGCGAGACGGGCCAAAGTCGTGGCGTTGGAGTTGCTCGCGAACGAGCGCCGGGACGAGAGCGTCGCTCGATTGAAAGCGCAGCAGAGGAAAACGAGACGCGTTCTCGAGTAGAAGTTTAGGACGCCGCGGCGCGAACCGTCGTCGGTCGTCAACCTAGTCGTGTGAATTGAGGATAATAATTTGCATATATGTGTTTTTTATATAATGATTGAATGGTCTATTCGGCGCGCGTGGTCTATTCGCCGCGGCGGGACACGAATGGTTGCGGTGAAGACGTTACGTCGACTTGAGTCCGCCGCTCGTGACGATGAGCTTGCGCGGGCGGTTCAATACGCACTGCGTGCCGCACGCTTGGCACTTGTGCTCAAACTCCTCAAGAGGCTTCTCACCACCAAAGAATTGCTTGATTGGCATCTCGCAGCACGGGCACTGGCCCTTCAAGATCTCTGCGTTTTGCAAGTTGGTGTAGTTGACCAACTTGTACGTGAGCCCGGCGGCGATGGTAATCGCAAACCCGAGCGAGAGCGCCGCCGGAAGCTTGACGCCAACGAGACCCAACAAGATACCCGGCGCCAAGCCAATGAGCAAGGGCGCGGTGCCAAGCGCCGCGTACATGCTCAACACTGACCCAGTGTCGCTCTCCAATTCAGGAGACGTCTTGCTCAACGTGCACGTCGCCCCTCGCATGCCGACGTCGATTCCTAACTTGAGCATATCCTTGCTCAACAATTCAAACTCCGCCTCATCCAGTAATTGCTTACCCTTGGTGTACAACAACAATGCCGTCACCTCGGTGCGCTTCCCCGCAGCCTTCACGCGTCGCTTGAGCTCTTCGTACTTGTCGTCGTCTATGATCTTTTCCCCGCGCGAGTACGAAATCGCCGCCTGCACGAATTCAATCTCATACCTTCTCAACGTCGGGAACCCCGAACCTTGCCAGTTCAACTCCTCGCGCAATCGGTCATACTGTTCATCATTCAACGTGAACTTCCCACCGTTATAGTAGTTCCACAGCGCGTCGACGTACATCAATTCCAAATCCGCGAGCGTGCACGTCGAAGGGTCATCGATCGAGCAATTCGGTCCCACGGTGACGTTCGGCGTCTCATCCCCGGTCGCGCGCGTGCGAAACATCACCGCACGATCCACGCGCTTGGTCACGTGCGCGGCGCTGGCGGCGCACGCGCGGCGCGTCACCGCGAACGACGACGATCGCGGCGCTTTGGTCCCGACGATCGCGCGTTGGGCGCTCGACATCATCATCATGATGACGCGCGCGGACGACGACGGCGGGGCGGCGCGGCGTGTGGACGCGTGCGGGGCGAGAGAACCGTTCGCGAAGCGTGCGTGCGCGGGTCGCGCGATGGGCGATGGGCGCGAGGCGCGGTGTGCGGGCGCGCGCGCGCGGCGCTTATCCACATCATCCTCTTAGGGCATACCCTGCGACAAAAGACCA
>Ga0222714_10004694_pt1 | contig 13270 bp, 19 predicted proteins | sample C33_3DmetaG_FD_165048 | JGI IMG/M metagenome (GOLD analysis project Ga0222714, IMG submission 165048) | Estuarine water microbial communities from San Francisco Bay, California, United States - C33_3D | ecosystem: Environmental > Aquatic > Marine > Unclassified | place: USA: California... | reverse complement strand
AATCGTTAAATAAAGAGTTATCACCATAAGAGTCTTTACCAAATACATCTTCATATGTTTGATAATATTCATCACCAGTTATAACTTCTACTTTTGTATTACCAATAAAATTAGTAGCAGTTTCTTTAAAATTTTTATCACAAAATTTTTTAACTTTATCTTTAATACTTAATATTTTATTAACATATTTAATTGGTACATTTCTAAAAATTGTGTAATAAGTAAAGAAATAAGGATCATATCTTTCTTCCGAATCTTGGTACTCTCTACCATAAACTAAATGTACAGTATTATTTTTAGTTAGTTTATTTTCCATATGCACCTTTCATTCTTTTTTGTAATATTCTTTTTAATTTTGATTCAATTCGTCTGACATTTTCTATACTAATATCTAAAATTTGACCACATTTTTTCAAAGTATTACCTTTTACAAATCTTTCGGTTAGAATTATCATATAACGGTATCTTAATTTATTTAAAGCTTCTTTTTTATTTTGAAATTTTGTTAAATAAGTCATATAAGAAGACTTATATTGTTCTTTAGATATAATATTAATTGCTTCTTGTATAGGATTATTAATTTCACTATCAAATCTTATCATATTAATCACCGTGTTTAAGTAAGTAAGCCATTTCATCAAAGTCTGTCATATCTGTTACAAGACTTAAATTTTCAATGTTTTCTAATTTGTTAGCAGCGTCATCTAAAGACATTTCATTGTTTACTAATTTGTCTTTAATATCATCTACTTGTTTTTCTACTTCGTTTGTGTAGTATGTTTTAGTTTTTGACATAGTGTTCTCCTTTGTTATAGTTAATAGTATCATAGTTTTTAATCATTGTCAAGTAAAAAATTCTGTAGGAAACAGCTAATAAAACAACAAAGAAAGAAGAGAAAATAACATTATTAACTGTTTCCATATCTATATAATACACTAAAAATACTATAAAGGCAACAGATATTTTAAAGAAAAAAGTCAATAAAATCAACAATTTAACATTTTATTTGTTCTGGTTTTGTTCTAATTAAGGGCTGGTGAAGGGTTGTTTTACTTATTTCCAGTTATTTTTGACCCAATTCTGGTCTGATTCGTGTGGATTGGGTTGTCCATGAAATACTGCTATTTTAGTTGTAGGAGCTTTTTCAAAAGTCCATTTACTTTTATGGTATCTTTCACCTTTTCTATCATACCATTTATATGATTGAGTCCATTCATCTGGAAATCTATTCACATTTTTTAAATTCTTGTCTTTTAATACTATCTCACTTATAATATTTTGGTCTCCAGGATGCTTTTTATAATAATTTCTATTTTTCATGTATTCATTCCATATCATATCGGAACATACATTATTATTGAATTTCATTATACTAGAATTAAATATCTTTGTGGCTGGATTAAAATCATTCATACCTACAAACTTATTTTGACCACCATGATCTGCAAAACAATTTATATTATCTAATATAACAATATCTAAATCTGTATATAGAGTTTCACCATTTAATTCTGATTCAGGTGAAAACAATTGTAACTTGTTAAACCAACCTTGAAAATCATGTCTTTTAAAAGGTCTAAATTCTATATCACCTTTTATAATTTTATTTAATTTAACATGATCCGTAAAACAAATAAATTTGTGTGGTATAGTTAAATGCCTATTAACCATATTGTACAGATTTTGTACATAGATAGGTTTATATTTGTTTCCATAAAATACACAGGCGAAGTTCATACATTTTGTCTTTTTAAATATTTGTAAGCCGTACCGTTTTCAATTTCAGCTATTGTAAATTGATTATCAACAACCATCTTAAACCATTCTTCAATTGTTTTTCTGCCAGGTCGCATTGGTTTTTCTATTTTTGAAATATCTCTACTAGAAATAAAACTACAAACATGTCTTTGATGAGTAATACTAGGAACCATATTTAACAAAGCGTCAATAGCCGATAGACTCATATTGGTAACTAATACATGACAATCTTTTAAATCATCTTTTATATCTGTTCCCCAAAATTCATTACTAGGTCTAGGTTTGTTTCTAAATTTTATTGGCCTATTAGTGTGTTTTTTAATTTCAGCTGTTACTCTTTTCACCCACTCTTCTTGTGACATACCATTTACATTAAAAGTTACAGTAGGTGAAGAAGGGCACAACAAAATATGTTTTGTTTCTCCTGTTAGCCATCCTTTAAAATCACATTCTATACCTTGGTATCGCAAAAGGTCTAGTCTGCTTCCATCACCTACCATACATCTTATTGTGTGTATATTACCTTTACATATTCTAAAATATGTTTTATCATAATCATTTATCTTAGGTATAGGATATCTTGTTATTTGTTGAGTAAGATATCCTGTATCTACATACCACCACTCTTCATTTTTATCTATACAATTTTGTATTTCTGTTATATTAGTACCTGCTAAACCCCAAAAGAAATGTATAGGTTTATCTTCATCTTGCCAACCTTTTTCTATGGCAGGCCAGATTTGATGAGATAAACATTTGTCCCAATTAATTTTATGTGTTATAATCATTGTGTACTATCTATAATCTCTTTTGCTTTGCCATTTACAATTTCATTTTCGGTAAATTGTGCTGTTAATAAACTACAAATCCAATTTCTTATTTCATCTTTTGTTGTATAATATGGATTTTCTATTTCAGATAAATCTGTTTTTGCAATTGGTAAAGCACAAGAATATTCTGAACAAAAAACAGGCACACCATATCTTACTGCGTCAATTATAGCTGTAGATTGATATGTAATCACACAATAAGATTCTTTTATTTGTTGTTCTAATGGTATTGGTGCTACTTGGCCAATTTTTGGTTTTTTACGAACAACAATTTTTCTATCTGTGTATTTTTTAATTTTGTTTACCGTTTGTTCAATCCAATCATCTTCAGTCCCTAAATTAAAATAAGTACAAATAAATTGTGTTGGTGGTAATATTAAAATCTTATCACCTTTATATTTATTAACATCAACCTCAATAGGTTGTATGGCCTCATATTCATCAATTCGTTTTTTTAATTCTGGTGTTTTCCAATCAATAAGTTTTGTTAGTTGTTCACCGTTTTTGGTAATACGATAACTTCTTTTTTTTAAAATTTTATTACGTTCATGTGATAGTGATTTAAATAAGTAAGCGTGGTCAAAGTAATAATAGTTGATATTGTATTTTTCAGCTGCTCTAATTATATCAGCTGTACCTCTTAGGTTACCAAATACAACAGGTTCACCTGGTTGTTTTTCATTTAACCAATCATTCATAGTAAAGCCATACCAATGTGTTTTATCGTAACGACCAACATCTTTATATTCATGCCATTTACCTCCTGCTTTTTCAACAAAAGGCCTCATAAATGGCGTTAATATTCTTCGTGTGCCGAAACCATACAGCATTGTATTATTTCACAATATTAATTTCATTTGATTCATGGTATAATTTAAACCAATCTAAGGTATAATCTATACCTTTAAATTCTTCGAACCAAGGACCGCCTTCGGTAAAATGTATATTCTTTGGACTAGGATGATATTCATATTCACCTACTAACCAGTTCCATTCTAATGGCAGTTCACCAATTAGATTATCACTCTCTAACCATTTAAATTGGTGTAGTTCTAAACCTGAAGCTGAATTAACATAGTCTGGTGTTAATGCACTACACTTAGCACAATTCATTAACATAAAACTAGACCAATTCTTTTTTTCGTATTTTGTTTGTGTTTGACCTAAAAACTTCTTTTCTTTTTTTGGTGTATAATTGTGTTTACAAACTTGTACTGCATACTTGTCATCTCTTAGTCGCCATAGTTCTGCAATATCTGTCATCATTAACATATCACAATCCATAAACAATGCCCAACCTCTATAGTTCATAAGGTGTGGTATAATAAATCTACTAAAACTAAATTCAGTTGATGATAATGCGTTTCTTTCTCTTACAAAATCATCTTTGATATTAGGTAAATAGATAGGTGTAATTGCAACTGGTTTAGTTGAGTTCTTTAATATACTATATGATAACACATTAAAAGCTGCCTTTTCTTTACTATCATATCCGATAAAAACATTAATCATTTTACTCTCGCTTCTGGACTTCTTAATAGTTTCTTTCTCTTAGGCCCCTTAATATGGTCGTAAACAGTCCCTAATACTGACCGTGCCTGCACATGACCTGGTTTTCCATCACCAATATTGTGATTTACTGTACCACGTTCATCTTCAAATCTTTTTCTAGCATAATCCCAAACGTAACTATCATGTTTTTCTATTAAATCATAAACATGATCTGTATTATATGTATCTTGCATAAATTTACTATAATCTCGTGTATCTTTATGTTTTAAGTTCCAATATAAAAATCCACATTCACTATAATTTTTACCACGACCCAAATAGCTCATCATACAATTATCTCTATGAATATGATTTTTTATCCAATCAATATCTATTTCTTTATAAAAAACGCTATCCACATCAATACCTATTAAACCATCATAATCTTCATTGTTAATAATCATATCAGTATAAGAGTAAACTTTATAACTAAATCTCACAGCATCCTGTAAAAAACCATTACTTGTATCTTCAACAGGTTTTATCTTATTTCTTTCTACAAATTTTTCACATTCTGGTACTTCATCAAATAAACTTTTAACTATTTGATTAGAGTTAGGTATTTCTAACATATCTTCACTATAAACATGTAAATCAAAAGGCCAATTATAAGTTTCAAAAAACCTATAACCGTACTGTTTATAAAGTTTCTTATTTAATGTTGTTACTACACCTATATTCATCTCTTAAATACTGTATCCTTTTTATGTCTACCAATTTCTCTATACCCTATATCTTCTATTAACTTTTTAGTATGTTTAGCGTAAGTCTTTTCTTCTTGTGTTCTAATAGGCAACTCTAATGAAAGTGTGGGACTAAACTTATTTAAAAATTTTAAAGCTCCTACTAAAAATTCATATTCGTGTCCTTGTATATCTACTTTAATTAAATCAACTGTATCAAAATCGTTAATATAGTTATCCATCATTTTAATATCAACATATTCTATTTTGTTACTTGCACTTTCAAATCCTTCTACTAAAGAACCACCACCTGAATTTTCTATTCCTTTATATAATGGTACATCTTGTCCTTGTTTATCTGATAGTCCAACTTGTTCTAAATGCCAGTTTTTAAAATCTTGCATATTTCTTTTATAACAATCTGAAATATCTTTTACAGGTTCAAATGCCCATACCTTTTTAAATTTTTTACAAAAATCTTTTGACCAAAAACCTACATTTGCTCCTACATCAATTGCAACATCAAACTTTTTAACATGGCTTAAAACAAAATCTCTATGTGATTGTTGATAAGTGTATTCACCATCTACTTCTATTAACATTGATTCAAAGTGTGTGTCATAATCTGGTAGATACCAACCCTTTACTTTTTTAATCATTTAGGTATGTCCTTATGTGGTATAGTTGTAGTGGTTTTAATTTTATTTCTATCTTCCATTTCGTCTATTAAATAACCTTCAATTTTTTCGTAACCATTTTTCTTAGCCCAAAGGACTCTTTTATTGCCTGTGTGTACATATAAACCTGGTTTTAAATCACCATTTTCTACGTGATGTGGATTTTTAGGCATAATTCTATCCTTAACCCATTTTGGATTGTGTGTGGAAACACTTATAGGATATAACATTCCATGTTTTTCAAAGCTTTCACCATACCCATAAGCATCCATTCTTTTTTCTAACCAATATATGGGTGGTGTTAGTATTAATTCTGATACATTAAACTCTATAATTTCTTGTTTAATATCTTCAGGATAATTTTTTGCTTTTAAGATTTTCATATCCAATTTTTTGTATATAATAACTATCAACTATATCTGATATAGGATTACCTACTTTATCTGTATCAAATATCTTTTTTAAATCTATTTTGGTTTCTTTTGTAAAGGCACCATACATCATATCTTTGTCTGCATTACCTTTACCTGTTGCACCCTTTTTAACTACACTAGGTACTACTGTGTCATAATCAAATTTTAATTCTTGTAGTCTATACTTTAATATACCACAATTTTCAGCAATTTGAAATATACCTTGACCCTTGGATCCAAATGAATAACCCTCAATAAAAACTTTTAATGTTTCTTTATTAAATTTTAATCTATTAAATGTATTGATTGCCCAATCAGATATTTGACTAAATCTTTCTATTGGTGTTTTATATTCTTTATGTTCAAACCCTATTATATTTTTGGCCATTTGACCAATGTATTTTTTCTTACTTGTCAAATAATAAAACATATATTCATCATCACAATTAATACATAAGGCAGGACTTGTTAAACTATAATCAATCCCAACTATCGTCTTCGTTATTGCTGTCATAAACCTCTTCTTCATCCGTTTCTATTTCAAAACCACAAAACGGACAAGTAGTAGGAAGTAAATCTTGTTGATTTATATTCCATTCTACTGTATATTTAGTTTCACAGGAGGTACACTCGGTTTTTAGTTTTTCTGTTGACATTTAACTAAATTGTTCCTTTCTTGCTAGATTTTGTTTCTATACAATCAATCTTTATTTCAACAATACCCAATTCGGGATATTTTTTAGATGATTTATACATTTTATCTCCTCTAGTTTTAGAAGCAATTAGACATTCATTCATTGTTTTGTATTGTATAAGAGGATCTTCTTCAAACTTTGTGTAGAAATAAGTACCTGTAATATCTATTTGGCCTAATAGTATTACCATTATAAAAACTTTCATGTTATTATAGTTTAAATTTCTTAAACTGATCTTTTTTAACGTCTTGTTTAATACCACCAATGACGTATGATTCAATTTCTGTTTCTTGTGGAGCATTTTGAGTTGATTTACTATTTAACCAATGTTCAACCCATGGTAATGGATTTGTTTTTTGATCATACATAGGTTTTAATTGTATAGCTTTCATTCTTCTATTTGCCATATATTCTACAAATTGATGTAATAGTTTTTCTGATAGACCAATCATAGAACCTTTACTAAACAAATATGTAGCCCAACGTTTTTCCTCTTGTAAGGCGTCATCATACATTTGATAAACTTCTTTTTCGCAATCTTTAATTACCTTTAACATCTCTTTATCATTTTCATGGTCGATCCAATTATTAATAATTCTTTGTGACATTGCTAAGTGTTGTGATTCATCTCTAGCAATAAATGATATAATTTTAGCAGAACCTTCTAGTAATTTAAGTTCACCAAAAGCAAACGAACAAGCAAATGATACGTAAAATCTTAATCCTTCAAGTATGTTTACTGTAACCATAGCAAGATATAGTTTCTTTTTCAATTCATACATATCCACTTTATCTGGTGTTAATGTCCATTGGTAACCCGTAGCAATTAAATCGTCATATGTTTGAGTAACAGATTTAGCTCTACGTTCAATCTTTTCATCTTTTAAAATAGTATCAAATATTTCACTAGGATTAGAATATAAGTTTTTAATAATGTAAGTATAACTTCTACTATGGATTGTTTCAATAAAATCCCACGTTACAATACAACCTTCTAATTCAGGCAAGGAACAGAAAGGCAAAAATGCCAGACAAGGTCCTCTTCCTTGTACTGAATCTAACATTGTTTGATATTTTAAATTAGAAGTAAATATAAATTTTTGTTGTTCACTAATAGTTTGATAATCATTTCTATCTTTTTGTAAAGATATTTCTTCAGGTCTCCAAAAGTAACCTAATTGTTGTTGGTTCAACTTATCAAAGATAGGATACTTCATATTATCATATCTTTGTACGGCTAAATCAGGACCGAAAAACATCAACTGTTTTGTGGCGTCTAACTCCTTGTCTTTATTAAACACACTTTTTCCCATTATTTAATATACTCCTTTTGTAATCGTATAGGTTTTAAACCCGTTTCTCTATTTAAAAATTTATAATCCATTTTTACTACATCAAAGTCTTTTTTTATCTTATCAGCAATTAGATAAGGATTAAATTCAGCACAACTGTACACGTCTAACTGCATTAACGCAGGTACAGGTTCGTCCCATACGTGTACTGCAATATGACTTGTTTCTATTACTGCAACACCAGTTATGCCTCTATTACCCTCATTATTACAGTATGCCACATAAGGTCCCATCATAATTTTCATATGAATAGACTCTATAAAACTCTTTAACCATTCTGTTAACTTATCTACATCTTTTGGTGGATTGTTAACTTCAGCACGAATGATAAGGTGCTTATGTATTAATAGGCTTGCTTTCATCTTTTACTCCGTAGAAAAACTCCGTTTCATCTCCAAAGGTTTGTTTTACCTTATCTTCTACGGAATACTCAATAGAAGAAACTTTAAAGTCTGGAAACTTTAAAGTCTTCGGTGTATATGATTTATCCAAAATCAAAACACGATTGTTGGGTTGAGCCGCAAAATAACCGTTGTTTAGTTTTAATACATTAAACGATTTATGTTGCGTTGGCACTTCACTAAAGGTAGTATTTAGTCTATTTGAGTCTGGATTACAGCTATCAATTGTAAACAAATATATACCCTCGTGCCATTTTCTACTAGGAGCAAAATACTTCGCTCTTTGTCCTTTTAGTAATCTTTTTTCTATAACTGTTATATCATAACTAAAACAGTCCCATAATTCTAATTCTTCTAAAGGTAAGTCACCTTCATAATCTTTTTTCCATACAAATGCTGATAAAGGTAACTTATCATATACTGCACCATATTCAGGCAAATACGTTTCAAAGTATAATGCCCTACCTTGTATGGATTTAACAGTAACCCATACACCTTCAACTAATTCTCCATGACCTTTTTCGTGGTCATATAAAAACTCCTTTTTTACATAAACTTCTACGTGTGGTAAATTGGCACATAAAAACATCTATATTGTACAAGACTCACAAGCCTCGTCCTCTTCTTCTTTAGGTTTGTCTTCAACTATTGCAACTGGTGTATCATAATCTATAGTGTGTTGTGGCTCGTCAATATCTTTCTTAGCGTCATATGTGTTTTGATAATAGGATGTTTTCCAACCATACTTGTATGTTGATAGTAAGTCTTGTGCCATTTCTGATACAGGAACTTGATTATCTTCATAATGTTCTGGATTATATGACCAATTACCTGAAATAGCTTGGTCGAAATATTTTTGCATAACAGATACAATATTGATATAACCCTCGTTAGATTTCATATCCCATAATAAGGTATAGTTATTTTTTAATTTTTTATAATCTGGAACAATTTGTTTTAGTGTTCCTTTTTTAGATTTTTTAACAGACAAATAATCTCTTGGAGGTTCAATACCATTTGTAGCATTAGATACAACACTTGAAGATTCACTTGGCATTTGTGCTGATAATGTTGAGTGTCTTAAACCGTGTTCTTTTATTTCTTTTCTTAACCATTCCCAATCGTAAGTGTAATCTCGTTTAACTAACTCATCAACATCTTTTTTATAAGTATCAATAGGTAAAATACCATCAGAATATTTTGTTCTATCAAAGTATTCACACTTGCCTTTTTCTTTAGCAATTTCATTACTAGCTTTTAATAGATAATACTGGAATGCTTCTGTTAGTTTATCTACTTGTCGCCAAGCTAACTTTTGATCGTACTTATAACCTTTTTTAGCAAGATAATGTGCTAAACCAATATAACCAATACCTAAACTTCTACGTGCCTTAGTGGATATTTCAGCTGCCTTAACTGGATATTGTTGATGATCTATAATTTCTTCCAATCCTCTAACCGCTAAATCACATAACTCTTCTAGTTCATCTCTTTTATCAATTTTTCCTACATTAATGGCAGATAAAATACATAAAGCAATTTCGCCTTCGCCGTCTATGTGTTGAATAGGATCTGTTGGTAAAGTAATCTCTTGGCATAAATTTGACATATAAACTCTATCTTTAAATGATGAGTGAGTATTACAATGATCTATATTCATAATATAGATACGACCTGTTTCTGCTCTTTCTTTTAGTATGTCAAAAAATAATTCTTGTGCATTAACTTTTGTTTTTTTAATTGATAATTTTCTTTCTGCTTTTAAATATAAATCATCAAACTCTGGTGTACCCCAAGCCTCATAGAGTTCAGGTACTTCGTGTGGTGAAAATAAAGTTATATCTTCTTCGTTAATAAATCTTTCATAAAATAGTTTTGACATTTGAATTGAGTAATCTAATTTTCTAACTCTATTGTCTTCACTACCTTTATTGTTTTTTAAAACAATTATATCTTTTATCTCTTGGTGCCAAATGGGGAAGTGAACAGTTGCCGAACCACCTCTTACTCCATTTTGTGTGCAACACTTAACTGTTGCTTCAAACTTTTTAAGAAAAGGAATAACACCTGTATGTTGTACTTCTCCACCTCTTATACGTGAATTGATACCTCGTATTCTTCCTGCATTAATACCAATACCTGCTCGTTGTGCAACATAACGACCTATTGCCATATCACTACTGAAAATAGAAGGCAACGTATCATCTACATCTACTAATACACAACTAGCATATTGTTTGAGTGGAGTACGAACACCTGCCATCACAGGAGTAGGAATATTAATTTTAAATGTAGAGATTGCGTCATAGTATTTTTTAACATAACTCATTCGTACACTCTTTGAATATTTTGAAAACAAAGTAGCAGCAATCATCATATACATAAATTGAGGTGACTCGTATATCTTGCCTGTACTTCTATCTTGTACTAGATACTTGTCTATAACTTGTCTTAGTCCTGCATAAGTGAAATCATAATCTCTATCGTGTTTCACCCAATATTCCATTCTATCAAAATCTCGTCTATCATAATCAGCAAAGATTTGTTTATCATATAAACCTAAGTCAACTACTTTTTTAACGTGATCGTAAAAATGTGGATGATCCCATAACTTACCAAATAAATCTTTTCTTAGTGAATATAATAAAAGTCTAGCTGCAACATAAGTGTAGTTAGGTGTTTCTAAAGAAATTAAATCTGAGGCAGACTTGATTAAAATTTGTTGAATTTCATCTGTAGTAATACCATCGTAAAATTGTAATCCACTATTCATCTCTACTTGTGAAGCAGACACACCAGAAATATCTTCCGTTGCGTGTTCCATCATATCGTGGATTTTTTCAATGTTTAAAGGTTCAAGTCCTCTACCATTTCTTTTTTTGACATTAATCTTATCGCTGACTACGACCATTATATACTCCCCATTAGTAACGTTTGTATGAATTTAATTTTGTAAGTGCTGATAAACCAGAATAGGTGTTATCGGAAATTATTTTTTTTATATCTGTCTGTGTGTGTCCGTTCATAATCATTTCATTTATATCTTTTTCTTTTATATTATCTGGCCATATGACCAATTTGTATTCGTCTTCTATCACTTTATACATTCTATCTATAATTTGTTTATTTCTAGGTTCGTTATCAAAAACAAAAACTACGTCTTTACTATCTGTAGGCAATCGTATGTCAGCACCTGCGGCTGCAATACAATTATCTAAAAATAAACTGTCTAAAGGACCCTCTACTATGTATAAAGTTTTTTGTAAATTTATTCTATCTAAACCAAATATTTTTTGTTTATCTTCATACAACTTTAAGGTGATATACTTTGGTTGTTCATTACCAAAAGCACGACCTTGTAAAGCAAAAACTTCATCATCTACATCATAAAAAGGAATAACTAATCTAGGATGCTCATACTTATCAGTATCTTTACCAAATGTTCCTGGTCTAAGTTTATTTACATAAGTTTGAAACTTAGTACACAAAAATAATTTATCAAAAAACTTTTTAGGTATTTTTCTGTTTAACAAATATTGTTTTGCAGGATGAGTATCATCTATTTCACTAAACGGTTTAAGTCCTTGTAGAGGCGTAGATTTTAATTTCTCTTTTGTAGTATTCTTAAACTGTTTAAATAAATCTGGTTCTTGTAAAGGTTTATTACCTTTGTATCTATCAAGTATGTATTGATTATATAAACCTCTATCAACTAACTTAATAAAATTAGCAAGATTATGAGATCCACTACAGTTATGACATTTAAAAAACATATCATTTTTTACTTTATAAAGATATGCTCTTGCCTTTGTCTTACTCTTTTTCGAATCACCACATACAGGACATCTAAAATTAAAGAGGTATTCTCTTTTCTTCTTAAACTTTTGTAATCTTGGTTGTATTTTTGAAATATAATCTAAATCTATAAACGTACTCATTGTTAATCATTATATACTATTTCACTTCTTTTGTCAAGTGTTACTTAACGAAAGTTAGATACTTAAATACTTCTGGAAATGATAATCCTAAGGCAATTGATATACCTATAATTATCCATCTATACTTTTCTAATATACCTACACGATTATTCAGGCTATTAGATATACCTTTAATCTCACACATTAGACGTTTTTCAACTAATTCAATATCTTCTCTTAATTCTTTATGTACAATGTCTAAACGTGTTTCGATACTTTTGATATTTTCTTCGGTTTCTTTTCTTCTATTTTCTAACAATTTGAATATGGCCTTATCTATATCATCTGACTTGTTTAATTTTTCTTCGTGTACAGCAAGCATAGATTTAATACTACCAGAAATATCTGTTAGTCTGTCTATAGCAGTATCTAGTTTTTCGTTGACAGCTGCAACTTGCTTTACCTCGTTTTTTAAAACTTCAAGGTCAATTGCTAATTGTGATACATTGTTTTGTTCCATAATTAATTTCTAAAAGATTATTTATTTGAATCTTTGTCTCCTTTTATTGAGATGAAGTTATGTGGATTTAGACTTGTGCAAAAATTATTCCACTTATATAATAAGTATCCTGGAAATATAACTCCCCATAATATAAAATTTATTAATGCGTAATCCATATTACTTTTCTCCTTTAATGGTGTAAATGGCAACTTTATTAGATTTACCTTTTACTTGTACATCATCTAATTTTATGAAATTATATAACTTAGAAATACCTCGATAAGTGTCTTCACCTATCACTAGTGTAGCATCATAATTCTTACTAACACCTTCTAACCTGCTGGCTAGATTTACAGGATCACCAATAACGGAGTAGTCAAACCGTTGGTCACTACCCATATTACCTACAATACATTTACCTGTATTAATTCCTATACCTATATTTATCTTATTTCCTTCCCCAAAACCATTACTTTCATTTAACTCTTTT
>Ga0222714_10004693_pt1 | contig 13271 bp, 24 predicted proteins | sample C33_3DmetaG_FD_165048 | JGI IMG/M metagenome (GOLD analysis project Ga0222714, IMG submission 165048) | Estuarine water microbial communities from San Francisco Bay, California, United States - C33_3D | ecosystem: Environmental > Aquatic > Marine > Unclassified | place: USA: California... | reverse complement strand
CGCGTATGAATCCGCCTGGTCATTTGTTGGAGAAGTTGAACGCGGAAACCTTTCATGCGAACAATGCCGTAGACTTGCGGCAAAGTTCCTTTCCGCATACGCCGACCTTTACGCCGACGAGAATTGCAGATTTCGCGCTCAGAAACTTAAACAACAAACCAACTAAAACAAACCAATGCAAAAGCTCAAAATCAATGTCAATTTAATCGACAAAGCGCACCTATTCCGAGGCACAAAAGGAACATATCTCGACGTGACGCTGATGGAGAACAAGGACGGCCCGGACCAATACGGCAACGATGGGTTCATCGTTCAAGACATCGGCAAAGAAGCCAGAGAAGCAGGCGAGAAAGGCCCGATTATCGGGAACTGGAAGCACCTGCAAAAGCGGACTACGGAGAAGCCTGCGCCGGTTGCTAAAAAGACTGCGCCGAAGGATGACCTGGAGCCGGACTCGATCCCCTTCTGACCCATAAACAACTCCACTAAAAACCCCGCTCTTTAACCGGAGCGGGGTTTTGTTTTAGGCGTGAAAGTCTATTTCCACACCAATATCTTTTGCCACCTCAATTAAGGCTTTCAAATGTTCCCTTGTCACGTTGCCTTTCTTCGTCAGGTGATAAATCCACCCAATGAGTTTTTCTGGCGTGTTCATACGCTTGTATTCGATTGGATAGCCCGCGCCGTTTGGAGATATGATAAGGGCGACATAGTTACGTTCACGCCGAACAAGGCTAGTGCAGTTTAATTGATTCTCGGTTGTCATTTTTCGTTATTCCTCGGTCTGCTTTTTGCACTTCCGACACCTGAAAAAACAAGTGCCGTCCGGTGCGTATCCGTAGAACGTGAACTGATGCTCGCATTCGTATAATTCTGGTTCAATTAAATACTCGCACTCGAAAGCGATTATTGCAGGTGGCTCAATCATCACAACTCTTTCCGCTCTCGGTGCGGTGCGTCTAAGGCAGGTTTCGCAACCTTCACGCCAGTATTGCACTCCGTTCTCTATGCTTCCGACGCCATTGCATCGCGCTGTGTCTGCGGTCATCGTTCAATCGGTGTAATCGTAATTTCGCAAAAAGGCTCTGCGTTGGCGTATTTCTTACGCACGTCGAGCGCGGCAACCTGAGCGTCATCACGCCAAAATCCAAGCTGTGTGATGCAGTCGAGAACAGCTTTCGCTAGATTGTCAGCGTCAGGCTTTGACGTGTGATATTCCGGAGCCGTAGGTTTTAGTCCTTTCTTGCTCCAGTGTGACTTAGGACGGGCAAACCGGAAAAGAAGCGTAACGTGCAACGGCCCTTCTAGCTGCGCTGCTGGCTTGTGTGGCATAGCCGCCGCTGCGATCTGCCCCTTCCATCCCTCTGCCGTGCCTGGGTCATACATGCGCGTGATTCCGCCTCTGGAAAACGCTCGCGGGCGTGGCTGTCCTTTTGGGTCGCCGAATGCGATGAATTGGATTGTTTTACTCATTCGGCTCCTTTCATGGCTGCAAGCTCTGCCTTCAGGCGCTCAAGCTCTGCGTTCAACTCCCTGCAAACGCTACTGACTCGCCAGTTATCACGTTCTGCTTTCAGTTGATTTACCTCTGCGCGGAGTGCTTCGCGCTGTAGCTTTAACGCTTCGTATGGTTCGGCTGTTGACGGAGTGTAGCAGTCAGCCGCACCGCACAGCCGCGCCCAAGCATCTCTGTCGGAAAGTGCGGCATTGCGCTCCTTCCTAGCCTCGTCGCGCTCGCGTTCAAGTTGGCGGGCAAAGGATGCCGGGACATAATCTCCTTCATAAATAAAACATTCGATGTCTGTCTCCGGTGTATCGCTCATAATCCTTTCCTCCGCAGTTCAATTTCAATCGCCTGCTGCGCCATTCGAAAGGCAAATGCCGTGTCGATTCCGAAGAATGCTGCAACCTCGCGCCATTTCAGTCCCTCGCGTTTTTTAGCTAGGACCGCAAACCATCGCTTCTCCGCCTTTTTGCGTTTCCGTTTGTAGTATGCTTCGTGACTTGTCATAGGGTAATTTGGCGAGCGTAACGTGTGTCGATTACTACCCAGTCCGCGAACTTGCTGCACAATGACGGCTTGTCATGGCTGCGCGTGTCGCCAACTGCTAGGGCTGTCCGGCACTTAGCGCGTAGCTCTTTCAGTTCTTTTCCACGCTTGGAATCAATCGGAAATTGTTCGCACCCGCATTCACACTCCATCCGGCTTTTACCGTCCCAATAAACTTTATCCAAGCAGTAAAACCGCTTGTTCTCGCAAATAACAAAGGTCCGCGTTTTGAGTGGATTGATTGCAGGCAATCCGTTTTTCTGCCGCTGGATGTTCTCAGCCTTTTTTGCCATGCGTGGAAGCGAATCTGCGTTGCACTCAAAATGCGCTGCGATTTCTCGCCATTTGAGTCCTTTTCGCCGCATGGCTAAGACGGCAAACCAGCGTTCAATTTCCTGCTCTCGTTTTGTTTTTTCTGTTGTGTTCATAGATTGTCCAATGCTTTGAGTGCTTCCCTCACGTCTGCCTCTACGTCATACCATAAGTCGAGTGAGTCATTATGTCGTCTCGCTAGGTCTTCGATATGCGAAAGATTGAAACGTCCATTGCCTTCGCGGTAGTCGATTACTTGCTGCAATGCTGTTTTTGCTAGTTCTATTGGTGTCTGTTCTGTGTTCATAGATTCTCAAATCGTGCGTATTCCTTCACGTAACGGAGTTCAACTGTTTCCTGCGCCGGACCGTTGCGCTGTTTGGCAATATCAATGTCGGCTTTTCCGGCTAGGTTGGCTCGTTCTGGATCGTCCGGTTCGCAGTCCATTTCGGGACGAATGATAAAAGCAACATTGTCCGCATCCTGTTCGATGCTTCCAGATTCTCGCAAATCGCTCATACGCGGGCGACGTTTTTCTTTCACGGATGCGCGGTTGATTTGCGCCAGCGTAACGACGGGAATGCGTAGCTCTTTCGACATTAGCTTAAGGCCGCGTGAAACCTCTGCAACCTCTTGTTCGCGATTGCCTGCCTTTTTACCGTCACTCGTCATCAACTGCAAATAGTCCCCGATGAAGACAACATGAGCATGTCCGTTCTTGCGTAGCTCTCTGACTTTTGCGCGGGTTTTAGAGCGAATCTTTTGGATGCTGCCACCCGTTTCTCCAGTGTCGATGATTGTCACAAGCGAAGTCGCGAGTTGCTGCGCTGCCGCCGTTAATGCTGGCCAATCTCGTTCCGTCATATGCCCGTCTCTGACTCGCTGCTGATTGAGCCGAGCGAGGGAATAGACTAGCCGCGCCATGAGTTGTTTGGGACTCATCTCGAGCGAAACGAATATCACAGGAATGCCGAGGCGAAGTATGACGTGCTCCGTTATGGCGAGCGCAAACGCTGTTTTCCCGACAGATGGGCGAGCAGCGAACACGGTCATTTCCTCCGGATGAAGTCCGTTTGTCAGTTGGTCGTATCCGGTGAATCCGGTTTCGATTCCCGTGATGCGCCCTTTGTTTTCGTAGAGCGTTTTCACGTCCTGAATGACTTCCGTTACGAGTTGTTTATTGCTTTGCTCAGCCCGTCCTGCTTTCCCCTCAGATAGCGTCAACACTTTGCTTTCAAACTCTGACGCTAGTTCCTCCGGCTGATGCTGTTCATCGTAAGCCCGTGCGCCGTATTCGTTGCAAAGCGCAATCATTCTCCGGAGTCTCAATTTCGCGCCTGCTACGTCGATGTAGTATTGCAAGTTGCTTGCAGTAGGAACAAATGTGTATAACTCCGAGATATACGCCGCTCCGCCTACGCCGTCGAGCTTGTTCCGGTCGCGTAAATGGGTTGTGAGACTGATAAACGATAGCTGCGAGTTTGGAACGTCTAACACCTCGCGTATTGCTCGCCAGATTTCAGCGTTAGCCGGGATGTGAAACCACTCCGCGTCAACTCCGGCATCGTCGCAGATTGCAATGCACTCGTAAGGGGCTAAAATGATGCTCGCAAGAATGCCTTTCTCCGCGTCGGGGTTTTGCGGAAGTAGGCGGTGAATGTCGGGTATGTAGGTCATTTGCCGACAATAAAACCAGCCATTCTAAGGCCGTTAATCTGGCCCTTGAATCGGTTTATGTATTCAAACCTGCCGGTTTCCTGTATCTTTCGCGCCAGCCTGAGCCATGCGCGAGTTTCCCTAATTTCCGCCGCCAGTTCTTTCCTGATTCTCTGTTTCTCCGTGTCTGTTGTTTTCATGTTCATTTATCCCAAAAGCTACACCCGTTGTCGTCCTGTAGAAAAGTGATTTGCTCGTCTTCCGTGATGTCCTCTGTAATTAGCTGAAGCCTAGCTCCGCATTCGCACACGATAAAATCCATCTGCATTAGGTTTGTTTCGTGCTCAATTCCGCAACACGGGCATTCCCTCGGTTCGATTAGGTTTTTCTTGTTCAAGTTCAATTTTGTTTCTCCACTCGTTCGCCTCAATCCTCGCCTGCTTTTCGGTTCTGCCCAGAGACAAGGCTTCGTTGTATCGGTATTGCCACTCGCGCTCAATGTCGTTCACAGTGCCTCCATTTCAGCCGCCTTAAGCTCTTCCTCCGCGTCCTGCAACTTCATGGATGCCTCGCCAATCTCCCACTTAACGCTAGCGGTCTGCCGGTCGTAGTTATCGCGGGCGTCGCGTAATGAGTCGTAGTGTTCCTGCGCTTTTTCTACTGCGATTCTAGCTGCACGTAGGCGGTTCGGCTTGCTCTCTGGTATCTCGGTGAATAATTCGTTCATTGTTTTGTTTCTGTTTTTGTTGTGTTGTCGTTACTGTTTAACTGTCGCTGTTTCTGAAACTCCTCTTTCATGTAGCCTCTGGCCTTTGAGTATTCCGCGTATGGATACGCCTTTGACTCCATCCATTCTCGCCAGCCTTCGGGATCTCCTGACTGAGCCTGCTTTGCTTTCGGCAGCTTGGCCTTCGCGTTGTCCACTTCCCCGAGAAAGTTGTTCAAGAAAGTAAGCAGGCTCGTCCGCTTGAACTGGTATCCGCTGGCGTAGAGCTTTTCCACAAGCGCGAGGTCCGCAAGGTCTATCGCTCCGCAGTTTTTGAATGCCCGGATTTCCCTATCGCTCCATTCCGTTGTCAGCTTGCGCCCAAAAAGCGTTGCGATTCGCTTCGCCGCTTCCGTTGTCGGAACTCGGGTGGATTTCTGGCGTTCTTCCGGGATTGACTGATGCTCTCCGCAAAAGTGCCCCTTCAGCACCTTCGGCCACGTATGGTCGTTAATCGGCGGGTAACGCTTGCAGAACGCATTAAAATCACTCTCAAAGTAGTGAATGCAGGTTTCGCAGGTGCGGGTCATAGTAGCGTGAGTTGCTGCTTTGCTGATTTCAGGTTGTCGCACGCGGTCTTAAAGTAGGACTCTTTCAATTCCGCTCCAACGAACTTGCGGCCCATTTGCAACGCGCAATATCCCTCGCTTCCGATTCCGGTAAATGGCGAGAAAACAGTATCGCCCGATGCGCTCCATAGCGTTAGCGCGTTGTTAATAACGTCGAGTTGCAACGGGCAAATGTGACGTTCATCCCGATCCTCGCGAGCCTCACGCCCGTTCAAAACGTTACCTTGATCCACGTCAAACCATACCGGCGATGCAAGTTTCTGCCAGCGGTCAAGCGGGATTTCATCCGTGGTATGATCGATTGGTTTTGGATTCTTGCCCGGCTTTCGGAAAACAAGCAGATAGTCCGGTGCGCCAACTCGCACGTTTGCGGAGTCAGTTCGCAGTGTTTTGTAAAGCAGCCCGTGCGCTTTTGTCCGCTGCATCTCGGTCACAGGGTCTTTCCAGATTGTAACTTTGGAATGCAACAGCCATCCACGCGAGCGGAATGCCGTCACAATCGCGCCGGAAAAGTCCTTGAACTCAATATCGCCGTCTTTCCATTTAGTAGCGAGCAAGTCGCAGCAATGCACCGCGCACTCGCGTCCGGGGACTGTCACGCGCATTAGCTCGTCAATCAGGAATCCGAATTGCACCATAAACTCGTCAAGTCCTCCGCAGTTACCCATATCCGCGATATCGTCTGAATACGTGAACAGGTCCGCGAAAGGCGGGCTGAAAATAGAAAAGTCGATTGATTCATCGGCAAGTTTCTCTTTCGCAACACGGACGCAATCTCCGTGGTAAACTGTAAAGTCTGGTCCTTTTTCTTCGTTGATGTCTGTTTTCATTTTAATGGTATGTGTTTGGTTTTTTAGTGAAAGCGCGGCTTGTCGCATCTCGGTTTTCATTTCCTCATGCTTCGCCATCTTTTCGCGGATCGCGTCGAGGATTGGCCCTTCGGTGTCGGCTTGGACGATGTATGCGTTGACTGGGCTTTTTTGACCAAATCTCCAGTTTCTGCGGAGCATCTGGTGCAGTTGCTCGTATGAATACGAAAGTCCGCAAAAAATGGAGTTGTGGCACGATTGGAAATTTAGCCCGAACCCAAAGATCGCACCCTTAGATATTACTACTTTTCTTGAGGTAAGTAATCGCTTTTTCCAATCTTCCAATGTCATCTCGAAACTTTCCGATTCCGAAATTACATGCCTCGCATAGAAGTCCTCTGACTTTGTTAGTTGTGTGGCAGTGGTCAACAAGTGGGAAGATTTCCTTTCGGCTTGTGTCTGACATTCCACAGATAGCGCAGCATCCTCCTTGTGATTCAAGCATTGCATTGAACTGTTCGATTGTGAGTCCGTATTTCTTGAGCCTTCCTCGCTTTTTAATGTGTGGGTTTTTGCTCCAGAATTGCTTTGATTGCTCTTTGATTTTTGCTCTGTGCTCAGCGCATGTTCTGTATTTTTCTCTGCGTTTTTCGTTATGCAATGCTTGCTGTTCTGCGGTTCGCTTAGGCCATTTGTCTCTATTCCGTGCGTAATACTCTCGCATGTATATTTTGTTTTCCTCTGGAGTTCTACATCTTGCTCTATGCTGTGCTCTATAGTCTGGATCGCTCGCGTATTTTCGCTTTCGGTTTTCTTGGTATTCTTCTTTCCACATGCCATGCTTTTGCACTTTTGGGCTATCATGGTCAATTCATTTTCTGCCAATTCAATACCAGAAAACCATTTTGCAACTGCCTCTTTCAAGTCCGTTGAATCATCACCGCGAACCTCTACAGCGTATGGCAGTCGCCTAATCAGTTCCTCAGATTCATAATTTGTATTGCACCATACGTTGAAGTCCTCTGTCGAGTTGCCGACTATCTCCGCAACACGCTTGCACCTCGACTCATTCGTGATCCGCATTTCCTGATGCAAGTTCGTTGCCGATAGCGTAGGGTTGCGGAATAGCTCTCCGTCCTGACGTTGGCTTGTCTGATCGACGTGAACCATTTCAGTGAACAGATTCAGCGCTGGCAAATTGTATCCATCGTCTGGAAAACCGATGTCAGACGGTTTCGACACACACGCCGCCCAAGTAGCAACCCATTCCCAGAAAGCCGTGCGTGCATGGCCCTTCAAACGCCAGTCGCCAGTGTTAAACGTATCGTTGATAAAATACGTTGCGAGCATTTGCGCCGGTGAGCATACGCCAAGAAAGTCTGCGTGCTGTCCCATTTCTGTGTAATCGTTCGGGGCGGGCGTAGCCGTGCAACAAAGACGGAACGGAGTGCGCTGGAATGCGTTTGTCAGTTCAATCCGCGTCTTGCCAGTAAACGCTTTCAGGATCGAACTTTCATCCAATACCACGCCCGCAAAATGCTCAGGTTTAAAAAGATCAAGCCGTTCGTAATTCGTTATATTTACTCCCTGCTTAACGTCATCCTGTGATCGTGCGTGATTCACTTTGATTCCAAACTTTGCACCTTCCGCTACGGTTTGCGGGCTGACGGCCAATGGTGCAAGAATCAAAACGCTTCCGCCAGTGTGACGGCAAACTTGATCCGCCCACTCTAATTGCATCGGAGTCTTTCCAAGTCCGCATTCCGCAAACAATGCTGCGCGTCCCTGTTTGATTGCCCACGAAACGACTACCTTTTGCCACTCGAAAAGCGGCGCCGTAAATGGCAGCGGGTCAAAGCCTGCCGGTTTCTGTTTTACTCGTTTGGAGTTAATGATCTGTTCGTATTGTTCTAGTGTGTTTTTCATGTTTTTCTGTTTAAGAGTTTCACCGTCCCTCGCCGTAGGTCCGGGAATCGTCGCAAGTCTCTTTCAAACCCTAGCAGATAAATCTACTTTGTTTGCATGCGCGACTGGCGTTTTGCCACGGTAAATTATTTGGTTTATTTTCGTGCTTCTCCGAGAATCCGGAACATTTCGGCTGCAATTTCGCCGTCCGGTCCATCTTCCCAGAACTGTATTGATGCGCGTCGGATGATGTCTTTCAGCTTCGCAACTTTCTCGCGTTCTGATTCTAGTTCGGTTTCAAGTTGTCGCGCAAATTCAGAATGCACGACCTTGCAATTCCACTTGTATTGGTATGCCTCGCCTTCGATTCCGTCTGTTCTCGGTGTGCTCATATCATTTAAGTTTTTGAACAGGTGCCTGCTGTTCTGCTGTTTCGATTAGCTCGCTAAAAAGCTGCTCAAAGTGGTCGAAAGCCTGCTTGCCTTTAAGTTCGGAAAGTTTGGCGTGCAACTCCTGTAACTTCGGGACTGAGATTTTGCAGCATCGGGCAAGTTCAACAGTCTCGAAAGAATCAAAGTGCGCCGCGAGCGTTGCGCCAATTAGCGGAATCTTCTCCGGCTGAATCTCGCGGGTTTTCTTCGCCTTGCCAAGTCCCCATCCTTCCGCCCATCCGTTGCCGTTTTTGCGGATTCCGTCCTTCAATTCCGCGATGCATTTAGCTGCCATCTTCTCAATCATCGTGAGCTTTTCTAGCCAATCCGCACGTTCTTCCGGTGAAGCGGTTTCAATTTCGAATTGAGCCGTGCCGAGTGTCACAAGTGCCTTTTGACTTTCTGGGCAGCGTGCCGTTCCCGCGGCTTTGCAAAACTTACATTGCTTCGGGCCGACGATGCGCTTTGCGTTCGGGTCGTTTGACGCAAGGACTCGCTCTTTCATCTCGCGGTAAGCTCGCATCAAATCCTTTTCGGAATAGCGGACGAGTTTCACATCCTCGATGCGCCAAGCTACGTTCGGCTGATTGATATATGCCGTAACCGATTGCACGCCGTAATTGCAGTAAATCAAAGCGGCAAGGTCGCGAAGCTGCTCGTTCTCGTCCGCGTCGTCGTGCTCACCATGAAGGCTTTTTAAATCCTCCAGGAGCGCGTGCTTGCCGTTCTCCGCGTCAACTATCCAGAACGCATCAGCCTGCCCGCTGTGCGTCTCCACGTAGTCCCACATGCGCTTTTCGCGATGGCATTCTGCCGGTGCTTTCACGTCGATTCCGCAAAGCCAGTTGCCGAGGATGATGCTTTCAATTTCTTTTGCTCGCCGCAGCGTTTTCGCGCTCTCACTATCCAAAACGCTTTCCGGCTTCTCTCCCGCAAATACCGCGTGAATCAGCGTCCCTTGGCTTGCCTCTGCGCTTTCTTTTTCTGCTAGTCCTCGCTGCGCCAAATGCCTGCCGGGGCAAAGCATGTCTGACGCTGCATTTGAAGCGGAGGTGTGTCCGCGTCGTTCGTCTTTCTGTTCTGTGTTCATTTGTTTTCTGTTGAAAGTTGTGCAGTTCTCTCCTGCTGTCACGCCCTTTGCTTACGGTTGCGACCCGTTATGACTGGATGACGTTCCCAATGTGTATTGCAGCCGAGCAAGTTGCCGGAACTTTCCAGCGTTCGCGCTTGCTCGTTTATCCCGAAGATTCCGGTTTATTCCCGCGATGGAACTGCAAAAGTGGTTACATCAAATCATGGTCCGCAAGCTCCGGCTCCGGTTCTTTCGGTGCTTCGGTTGCCTCAATCGCTGGCTGTTCTCCGAAGATTGAGCTTGCAATTTGCTTTTCAGTGAACTTCGGCGCGAATACCTGCGTCAGTGAGTATTCCTCTTTCGCCTCGGTATCAAGTGCCGCGCTTTGTTCCGGAGACAACGGCCAGCGTTTGCTCATCCTGCGAAGAACGGTCTTTTTTCCCATCTCTGCGTAGTCAGTCACCCAAGGTCCGGAACCGCTCGCCTTGCTGCGCTTGCGGATAGCGTCAACTTCCGCTTTTGTCATAACCTCGACATCCGTGTTCCCGTCGCGAATGCACGTAGCTGCGAATGCGACAAGCTCTCCACGGTCGCCGAGAAAATTCGGCTGCCACTTGAACGTGACGTTTGCGCCGTCCATTCCGTATTCAAACACGTCATTCTTGTGAACCGCGATTGCCCGGATGTTTTGCACTCCGTTGCGTTCGGCAATTTGAACAAGCCCCTTGTAGTCGAAGATGACTTGCACCGTTGACCCGTAAGGAATCAAATGCGCGTTCCGTCCGTCTGGAAGCAATCCAGCCTGCGCGCACAACATGAGAGCGTTTAAGAGGCTCGCTGGCGTGCATTCCGCAAGCTTCGGGACTCTGGCAATCGTTCCGACCATTACGCGGGTCATCTGTTCTGCGGTGAGATACTTTGGCAGAACCTCCGCGATTTTTCCGCGCATTTGGTCGCTTGTAATCAAGCTGCGAATATCCTGCTTCGGTGTTTTTTGCAGTTCGTTGCTCATTTCGTCTCCTTTCTGTCCCTGAGTGTGATGAAGATATGGGCCGATAAAGACCTGCCACACGATGCGGCTTCTTGTTTTAGTTCTGCTTTTAGTTTCAACGGAAGATGAACCGCAGTCATCTCGCGTTTTTCTTTCTTTAGTGTTGTCATGTTGTTAAAGTGTCCCGCAACCCCATCGGCATTTCAGAGCCTGATTACTCATTGGAGCCGAGTGATAGTCAGTTGCGGGTTGCCTTTCGGCTGTGTCATCCTCTCGGAAGATTGTTAAAGTGGTGAGCGCACCGCACTTATCAGTTGATTGTTTCCATCCGGTCTCTGTAGTTTGTGGCCCTCCGGCTTTGTTGCAATCAATGATAAACACGTTAGCTAGACGCGACGGTGCGCTCAAATTGTTAAAGTTCCCCGAGTGCCTTAGCGATGCAGTAAATCGCATACCAGAGCACGGCGTTAAAGGCGAGGACGCAAACGCATCCGAGTCCGCGAGCTTGCAACTGTTCTTTCCGCTCGAGTTCAAGTTCCGCGTCGCGGTGCTTAAGCGCGTCCAGGTAGGCTAGCGCCCGCTTGTTTCGTTCGTGACGCTCGTTCGCGGAGCTATCGTGGATTGAGTCGTTCATTTGTCTCCTTTGGCTTTCGCGATTGCTGCGCGGGCTGCAACAACGCGTTGGTCGCGCTCATTCAAAATTGTCCAGTTGATTATACTCTCCAACGCCGCAAGCAAATCCGGCGCGGCTTCGCAAAGGGTGAAGTGTTTGTTGATTGTGTCTGTTTCCGCAAAGCGGTTTGCAACTAGCGCATAAGGCGACGGAGCATCTTGTTCGCGAATTGCATAAAGCAGGTCACGCTGCTCTCGTGGTGTCATTGTCGGTTTTGTGCTCATGTTCGGTTCTGTTTTGTTTTCTGTTCGCCAGCTTCGTGCTGACGGTGGAGATAAAAGCAGACCCGCAAAAAAGACGCAACATCTTTTTTCATCTTTTTTCACAATGACGAAAAAAGAGCGAAAAAGGGGATTAACTTTCCGACCGGAAAATATCAGCGCGTAGCTTGCGCGTGCATCGCGTCGCGTCCCCAAAATGCGCCTGCGGAAATCCATCCTTCACGCGCAAAACACTCCATGACACAGAGCGGCATATCGCTCGCAACCGGCCATGCTGCATGATTCCCGTTCGTTTCCGGCGCAAGGTCAATGGCTGCTCCGCGTGCGTGCAATGACGGCAATGAACCGCCTCGCATCGGTCGGTTATTATAGACGCCCGCATACTCGCGAAGAATCAACGGCGCGACTTCAAACACGGCGACAAGAATGCGCGAAAGACTGTCAGCAACTCGCTCGTGGCATAGAATCGTTGTCACGTTGCGCCCTTCATATTGAACGGTGATGCCTGCGGGAACTGGCATTTTTACAAGCCGCGTCTCGTCTCCTGCTTTGCCGTAAAATTTCGTCAAAGCCTCTTGCGACGTATCCGGCCACGGGTTGGATTGTGGCATCATTCCGCGTAAATGCGCTTGCACTGCGCGAATGCTTTTTGGTCCCCAGAATCCATCTGGTTCGGCTCCGATGCGTCTCTGAATCGCTTTGATTTGTTCCGTATTCATGGCAGCGGTGTAGCCTTAATCTCCACGCTTGGCGAGACGGTGACAATGCAGGTTTTCGCGTGAATTCTTGCGCGTGTCACGCAACTGGAAAGCATAGCGGCGAATAGAACAAATATGAGCTTCATACAAAAGCGAGTAAAGCCCGTGTCATCCTCTCGGTTTCTCCGGTCGCGTCAGAGTATCGCGTCTGCGCTAGTTGAGCGTCCGCTAATGCCTCGCGAATGTGCCCGGAGTGGAATGGTTTTCTAAGGACTGAATCGACGGCATATTTCGCGTTGCCAATATCTGAGGAATGTCCGGTCATTAGAACGAATGCAGCATCGCCCGCGAGCCTTCGCAGCATTGGCATCATCTCAAAAGTCTTTTCAGCCGTGGAGTCCGGCAGTTTCAAGTCGAGAAAAACAACATCAAACTCGTGTTCCTGCAAAGCCTTGATTGCTGCGTTCATCGAATGCACGCATTTTTTCGCGTAGCCGATTAGAACCGTTGAGACTGACGCCGTTGCTACCTCGTCATTGTCGATGATGAGTGCGGACTTCATTGAGATGCTACCCTCTCCGCCGTGCGAATCGCTTCGATTCGTTTACTCGCAAGGTCCGCCATAACGCGGGCGGCATCCTCGTTGTTGATGTTTTTATACACCAACGCGATGATTGCATCTGCCAAGCACCCGAGCATCTGCTGCGACGCCTGCTGTTCTTTCATGCGCTCATCATGGAAACGCTTATCTTGTTCCAATTTCAAGCTGCAATACCATTTCCCGAAAGCCAAGGCAGCAATAAGGAAAACAAGTGGCCATCCGCCTTTCTCCCATGCTTGGTAAAGTTGAGTCGGTTCCATCGGTTACCTTGAAACTACTGCTCGAAGTTTTATTGCGTCGAGGATGAATGACTTTGCCGCCGCCGTCGCGTCGTTCCCGATGATGCCGCAAATGTAGCGCGTAATTCCCCCGACGCTGTTTGTGTTTGTGACAGTGACCTCATTTCCAAACGCGCCTCCGCTCGTGTTCATGCTCATTTTGTATTCTAGGTTTGTTCCGGTGTTCCGGATTCGCAGCGTATGCCAATTTGTATCTGCTGCGACACCGAGGCTTGTCG
>Ga0222714_10004692_pt1 | contig 13274 bp, 21 predicted proteins | sample C33_3DmetaG_FD_165048 | JGI IMG/M metagenome (GOLD analysis project Ga0222714, IMG submission 165048) | Estuarine water microbial communities from San Francisco Bay, California, United States - C33_3D | ecosystem: Environmental > Aquatic > Marine > Unclassified | place: USA: California... | reverse complement strand
ATGATTATACGTTTTCAATTTTAGATTTCACCCCCCCCTACCCGTTGCAAATAATTTTCCAACCAGTTGACGGCGGTTCGGCGGTCGTCGGCATAGAACAATTCCGTACCATTGAACACGACCGCGAAATCCTCATGGATCGTGAATACAACGCGGGGAATATTCCCAACGAACAAATCCAATTTGGTCAGTTCCCCATTCATTTGTTGTGCGCCTCACGGCCCGATTTAGCATTGTGACAACGATGACACATCGTTTGCAAATTTGCCCATTCCAACGCCCGGTCCGGGTCATCATTCACGCGGACGATATGATCCACGACCGCACCGGCACGTCCGCATTCAATGCACACGGGATTGGTTCGGATAAACATTGTACGCAGTTTGCGCCATGCGGTTGATTCGTAGAATTTAGAATTCTGCGATTTGCGGCCACGGGCAAAGCCGGACCCCTGCAACCATGGACGTTTTTTCGGTGATGGTGAATCGGGCATTGTGTGAATGGTTAGGTTGACGAACGTTCGTCGGTTGTCGTGTTATCGTTTGACATCGTGCGAACCAGCGTAAGGGCCACCCCAAAGGCCATAGCGACCTCCATCGTCCCCGAATGCTCTTGGTATCGCTCGAGGGCCCTTATCACTTGATCCTTGCTCATTTCTCTTTGGTGTTAAAGGTTTCTTTATTGCATATCGCAATACACGATATTTTACACTTTGCGTTCGTTTCGTTTTACACTTTGTGATTCAACATGGTCCAACGCATCGCCCAATGCCGCCTTCATTTGATGCACGTTGCGCAATAGCATCGCACCCGTGATTGCGGCGCGTAAATACCCGAACCGGTATTCAATCGTTTGTTTGTTCGTGTCGTTGTTCATGTTGGAATACGATTTCAATTGCGCGGTCCATCGCCGGGCGGTTTGCATAATGAACCGAACGAATGTGTTGCATCCATTCGGTGAATGTCGGACGGCGTTTCATATTGCATGTTCATTGCACACCGGACCATCGAATGCGATGTTGTTGCACCGGCACACGACGCACCGCGGCGCGATGTTCAATGCCGCAATCAACGCGTCGGATTGTTGTTGTAGTTTCCGCACCAATGCGAATTTGAATTGCAGTTTGGCGCGAAGGATCAAACGCGTCGCGCGCTTCATCTTACCTGCCGCGATGTACCGACGATGCAACCGCATCACCGCCTCGTCCCATTTGTTTGTGTTTGTCATGGTTGTGAAATAATAAGGGACGGCCGTAGCCGTCCCCGTGTTGATTAGAATTCGTACCCGTGAACCTTTGCCATTGCCAACATGATTCCGATGATTTGTCCTTTGTTGGCGTTCCAATCGGCGGCGGTGATTCCGCATTCCTTTGCGAACTGGGCGCATGTGGTGATGAACTCGGTGTCGTTGGCGAGGATGTTGATTTGCTCTTGTGTCATGGTCGTTGTTGTTTGTTGTTGTTTGTTGATTCAAATATACAACAAAATGTTAAATACACAATACCATGAAACAAAATATTTCACATTGAACGAAATCAATGATTCGTTGAACGATTCAACGGATCGCATCACCGCCTCATCCCATTTGTTTGTTGTGTTTGCCATGGTTGTGAAATAATAAGGGACGGCCGTAGCCGTCCCCGTTTGTTAATTTATTACCATCCGTAACCTTTGGGGCGTTTTTTATTGTTCATCTTATCAAACCAACTACTGATGTGTAATTCGGGAACAATGACAATTTCAAAATTACCATCTGCATCATATTTCCTTCTTTTAACCATATCTACGCATACTATTTGAGATTTCGGTAACCATTCGTCATCAATCAATATAGCCCTTTCGCTTACTCTTGATATTGTCCACAAGCCCTCACTCCAACTGATACAATCACCATCAAAGGTTATAAGGTCAAAATCTTTCAATTCGTTGATGTGCTTTTCCATGATCGTTTGTTTGTTTGTTGATTCAAATATACAACAAATTGTTAAATACACAACACCCAACAAAAAAATATTTCACATTGAACGATTTCGTTCATGTTGTGAACGATTTCAACGAATCATTTTCTTTATCCGTTCAACATCCCCGGCAAACGCACGTTTCACCCGCGCCTCGCGGACCTTCGTGATCGTCATCGCATCCGTGTCGATTTCCAATGATTTATAGCACAACCCCGACCGGTTCGCCTCCAATATATACGGAATCTTGCCCGCGTCCTTGATTGGTAACGTTTGCCCGACCGGCATTTCAATAATACGTTGAACGATGGCATTCAACAATCGTTCATCGGGCGTTTCATCGATGAATAACCATTCCAAACCTAACCGCCGTATTTCATCCCAATCGGGATTGTTGAATGATATCACCACAATATTTTCATTCCATCGTTATGAATGAACGCATTCCAACGTTCAATCGTTTCATCGCCGTTGATATTTTTCCGCGTTGTCGTTTTCGCGATATCCATCGGCGCGGTGATGTTCCCGCGCGCATCCGTTATGCGGTACGACACGACGCGGTTGTCGCGCACGCAATACACCAGCACGACAAACGGAACGCACAACAAACGCGCCGCATGCGCGCCGTTTTCAATCTTGTCGTACGTGATTAAATACGCACCCCATTCGCGTAACTGGTGCAAATCAATGTCACGGCATTTCGATTCATACACGAATATCATTTCCCCCTCGGAATCAATCATCACGCCGTCAATCGGCGCGGGCATTGTTTTGGGTGTTGATACGCCCGTCCATGCGTGACGTTGGTTCAACAACATCATCATATCGGCCTCGCGTTGCAATGCCCAACCGCCCATCGGTGTGTTTATCTGCATTCTAAAATGGTGTATTTGGTGTATGATCAATCAACGTGGCGATTTTAGGACGGCCACCCGTCCATTCAATGATGCGTGAATCCTCCATCATATTCAACGCCTTGATGGCGTCTTTCTTTTGAACGGATTCCGTATCGCGGATGTATTCCGTTGCGTCCCCCTTCGACTTGCCCGCAATCTTCCCGGCCAACGTTTTCAATGCGTCGGGTTCCCAAACGTGTTGCGGTTTGAAAAACGATTCGTGTTGGTGTTCGACCATTTCAACGACGTCATCGATACCAACGACCATTTCCATTTCCGGGAACTCCATGTTGCGGGTGTATTCGGGTGAAATGATCGTGATGTCGCGGTTGTGTTCATCGCGCTTGACGGCAATCACCGATTCGGCCTTTTGCACCAAATACGAACCCAAATGCCCCTTCGCGTTGCGGTCGTTCTTGTTTTCGTGCAACACGCAAACCATGTGGCAATTGTATTGCGCCGTCCATTTCAACAAACGCGATGCGATTTCCGTCGCCTCCTCCTCATCATTCACCCCCTTCGATGACAAATCCGTGATGCCGTCGACGATTACCAAACCAACGTTTTCCATCGATTGCAAAACGTATTCCGTGAACATCAATCGGTCCGCGTTGCGGTCCAATCCCCGGAACTTGAAATACCGCAATCGGTCGTGGTTTGCGTCCACGTCCAAACCGGCCGCGGCATGGATACGACGTTTGGTTCGGGCGGCATGGTAGTCGCCCTGCTCCGTGTCGATGTACACGACGATTTTGTCGCCGATGAATCCGCGCAAACAATCCGCAACCATGTTGTCGGATAGTGCGGCCGCCGCCAATGTTGAAACAAAATACGATTTGCGTGATTTCGCTTTTCCTTGAACCAACGTGAAATTGCCCATCGAACCGATGATGAACGATTCCATGCCCGTGAACAAATCAATGGCAACCGGTGGGCGTGATATTTCAATTGTTGAATCAACCTCCATTGCCGCCAATCGTGCGGCCATTTCATCCAATTGTTCGTCGTCATATTCATCAATGTTTTCGTGTTTCGTGATTTCATATTTCTTCCCATAACCGCGCGAAATTATTTCCTTTGCCGCCGACTGGAAATCACCGCGGTGTTCCAATATCGCGAAACATTGGAATCCGTCATAGGGTTCCTCCGCCTCGAATTCCGTAGATGTCGTCCACGGCCAAAACAATCCGGAATCCTTAAATATCTGCCCCGACGTTTTTGCATCGCTATCGCCCGGACGTTTGACATAAATGAATTTCGCGTTCTCCCGAACGATTGTCCATCCGTGCGCCGTTAGTATGTCCAATGCCGTGTGCGTCGCGCGGAACTCACCCCACGGGGTTTGTTCGTCCGTTTCCGCCACCCCCGCGTTGTAGTGCGTTTGCGTCGCCACCAATTTAGGGCGGTCCATCGAACGGGCGCATGTGAACAACACGTCGCGTTCGTCGGGCGTGATGTACTGGATTTTACTGATCTTCCCGTTGACGCGATATCCCGGTGACGGGAACACGACGATTTGACCGCCGATGCCGCGCGTTTCAAACGTTACCTCGCCGGCAAAGTTGCGCGCCAATTTTTGGTTCGGTTCAATCGTTTCGCATTTGTATATCCAATGATGACCACCGGACCGCGTTGATTGGATGACGATTTTTTCGCGCAATCCCGGTGCGGCATCATCCACCATTTCGATGAATTCATTCAGTTCGTCGCCATCGAAATGTTTGGCGTCAATATCCAAAACCTCCATGCCGTCGAACCCGCATACCAAACCGATTGAATCGGTATCGGCAAACAATTTTTCCGTTTCCGACCAACCCATTGGTTCCTGCGCGTAATTCTGCCACGCCCGTACCGCCGGCCGTTTCTCACCCCGCACCAAGGGGATGGGTGAAAAACCGGCGGAAAGGTACATGCGGGCAATTTCAATCGTCGTGGGTTTCAAGATCAATCCAGTTTTCAAGGTTGTTTGTGTTTGTTTGTTTTACTCTAAACGTTTTCACTCCATTCGTTTGTGTGGGCTTAAAAAACCGCCAATGTTCAATGTTGCCGTCCCATAGTGCGAACCAGTCAACCGAATCATCGTACCGGCCCTTGCAATGTTGCCCCTTGCCGATGTTCCATTTCGATGTCCCGTTCAAATTGGTGTATGTCGATTTGATTTGTATCGTCAACACCGCGTCGCCCTTTGTGATTATCATATCGAAATCGCAATCGTCGCCGAACGGAATGAAAACATCCCATCCGTGTTTGCGGGCATCGGCCGCGAACTGCAATTCGGCCCATTCACCAAGGGCTTTATTTGACATTGGCCATTTTCTCAACGTAATCGACAAACGATGTTGCGATGAAATACACACCGCCGGCATCCGTGATTTCCAATTCAATGACCCGTTGATCGGCCGATTGTCGGTCCCGTCCGAATTTGATTTCGATACCATAGAAACGACCATCGATGACGCCAACAATATCGGGGATGCCCTTTCGCGTTCCACCCTTCCGATACACCCCGCGTTTGGAATCGTACACGCCGACGTTGTTGATGCGGTAGCATGCGCCGCCACGAACGTTGACCAAATCGTACAACACCGCGTTGGTTAGTGAATTGGCGTCCTTATCGCTGAACTTTGGTTTCGGAATAGCGTGTGCCGGGATGTTCTCATATTTCGTGCGGTTCAATTCCATCGCGAAATGTTGCAGGTCGGCGATTGTTGTTGGCAATTTCTTTTCCATGTGTTGTTATTATTACATAATACGGCAATGCCATTTCACAAAAATCGATCATTGTATTGATGTCGTCGCATAAATTATGAATGCGCGCATCGTCCCAGTCATTCGCCACCGCCCGACATTTGTCGTTGAATGCGGTGATGTTCTTGATTGCATTGTTCACGTCCATGGTAGTGGTTCAATATCGATGATTTCGTCGGAATATGTTTGCGGTAGGCCATCCCATTTTTTGAACGCATTGGTGATGTCAATCAATTCACGAACGGCCAAATCAATTGTCGCGCGTGTCAATCGGTACACCATCACGTTGTGCGGTGCGTTGGCCTCAATCCCGACGAACATGAATTCGTTTTCCATACCAACGGCACGCAAATACAATGCGGCCTGCCAATGGTATTTGTAATTGAACACTAATCGTTGGAACCCGTAGGGTGAAACGTCCTGCGTCGATTTCAAATCGGCAACGACCGGACCAACGATGTCGATGAACCCGTGAAACGGAATCCCGTTGAATTCAAATTCGACGTGTTGTTCGAATGCCGTGGCGTTCGTGATCACCTCGCGTGCCTGCCGGTTTTCCATAATCGACGCCGCCATGCGTTCGATGCCCTCGAATTCCGAATCCTTGATGATTTCCCGCGTCCCGGCCGCCTCAATACATTCATCCCACGCCTTCGTCCCGCGACGGAAATTCGGGGCGATGAAATATCGCGATTCGAATTCATCGGGTTCCAATACCAAACAATGCAACGCCGATCCGCGTGTCATCGCCGACGTTGCGACACGTTGGTGTTTTTTGTAGTGAATGAAATGGTTTGGTGATTTCGCGAACTCCTTCAACGAACTAAACGAAAGGGGGACGTATTTTTTCATGCGGTTATTTCTTTGACCGATTGCATCATTTTTTCATATTTCAATATTTGATTCCGCAATGATTGAATGCGCGATTCCAAGAAATCGACGCGTTGTTCAAAGATGTCCGAACCAATGGCCGCCAATAATGAATCGGCGTATTTTTTGAATTCACGATCGATTTCATACAAATCGCGAAACGTCTTGACCGCATGGATGCACGTTGCATGGTTGCGGTTTAGCACACGACCGGATTCCAATGTGGACAATCCGATGTTTTGGTTGATGTGGAAGAACAAAACCATTCGTGCGTTGACGTATTCGCGCCGACGGGACTTGCCCGACAATGTGCCGTGCGGATAACCGAATAAAGATTCGGCATCCGTCACGGCGTTCATTGCCTCGATTCGTCGTTCGAATTTAGAAGGGTAGGTCATCGGATTCGATGGTGTTTGCAGTTGGGGCGGGTTGTACAACGACGCCCTCAAACAACGCGTCCGTTGCGGGTGATTCCCCACGCTCGGACAACGACAACACAACCCCTTGGTTGATGTATGCGGACAATCCCTTCTTGCCCGCCATTTCCCATGCCTTAATCAAACACGCACAACGCAACGTTGATCCGTTGTTGATGTAATCGTCGAACGTTTGTTTTGAAGTGTCGAACATCGTCGGCGGGTTGTTGGCCTTCAACCGAACCGCCGGCACATCGTATTTCGGCGCACCCTCGGCGTTCTTGATGACGATGTGTTTGGTGATGCCCAATGAATCCAGTTCCTTCACGGATGCATCATCCAACAACAAATCGCATTGGAATTTTCCGGACATCTTGTTTGGTCCGGACGTGGGCGTCAATTGCGCCCAATTGGTTGTCCCGGATAAAATCACGCGGACCCCCTTTTGAAAATCGGGTTTGTTCATTTGGTTAATTGTTTAATGTTATACGAACGAAACGAAAATACCGACAACGTTTTGAACACATGGTATTGCAAATGCAAAATGTTTTTTGTATGTGGTGTGTTGTTTAGAATTCGTCTAAATAAAAACCCCCGAACAAATCAATGTCGGGGGTTCGCGCCGTTGCTATTGAAACACAAACAACAAACAACAAATCAACGGCGCATGTGTCGTTGAATCTCGTCGCGGTAAAGATAAACCAAACCGGCGATTGTGAGGGATAGGAAGAAAAACATTTGACCGGCCTCAACCGATGCCGCCGCGATGAACGACGTGAATGTGATGAATGTGTGCGGGATGTACTTTTTCATGGTTGTTTGTTTTAGTTGTGTTCGACAAACATACAACAAAATATTAAACTATCAAACCATCGGTGTTGATAAAGTTGAATCGATTCGTTCCGGCGTAGATGGTTTCTTATTTTTTTTTCCGTCCCCCTGTAAGGGGGCGGAAGAAAAAAAAATAAAAACAACGCCGGGGGGGCGGAAAAAGAATTGTTGAAAACGTCAAATGCGCAACCGACGCACAATGAACAATGCCGACATCAATGCAATCAACCATCCCAACCATTTCGTCCAATCGTATGGTTTCGGTGGACACACATTGTCGACCGATGCCGTTTGAACGACGCGTATTGTATCGGACGGGCATTCGACATTCACGGCAATGGTATCGTAATTCCGAACTAATTGAATGCGGACCCGATCGCGGACCAGTTCAATGGTATCAACGGCGGTCGTGACGATTGTGTCGTGAACGATACGTTCGGGGGTGATGATGGTCGTGTCCATTCGGACGATTTGCGTTTGGACAATCGTCGGGTCCTTTGCAATTGCACGCTTTAGGTGCCACGATGCACCACATGATTCAATCATCAACGCCGTCAACATCATAACGGCAACACGGATTGCATGGCAATTTTTCCAATTCGTTTTCATTCATTTAAAGGGATTTCAACATTTGAATCATTTCCGGTTGTGGGAAAATATCAATCTTATCCCGACGAATTGAATTGTGCGTGTACAAACCCTCGACGCCCTTCAATGCATCAATCGACACGTCCCACATATCGTCGTGACGATACGCCAACGGGATGCCGTAGTATTCGTTCCAATACTTTAGAAGGTTTTCAACGCTCTGAATCTGCGCGTCCGTATACCGGTGAAAATACCGATGCCCCTTGTATGGTTCGTCCAACGTGCAAACATCCTGCTTCGCCACCTCGCGGTTCACATAGTTGTAGTATTTGCCGCCGCGCAATTCAAGATGCCCCCATGCGCATATTTCCATACCAATGGATATTTTGTCCAGTTTTTGAAACGGCACGTCGTACGCGTCGAAAATAACTTGACGCGCCCCAAGGTGGTAGGCCCAGTACTTTGAACTAAAACCCTGCACGATTCGTCCGTCGCCCTCCTTTGCACCCTTCCCGGAAATGCACACACACGTCGCAATGCGTCCGCGTGAATCCGCATCCCATTGGCGGAACGTTGAAACGCCGGATGAATTGCCGGCGGTATGGTGAAGGTATATTTGTTTTTTCGGTGCCTCCTCGCGGATGTATTCATTCGCGGAAAACGGAACTTGTAGAATCTCATTTAAAAAATTCATCGCCCCTGCCCTCGATATGGTTTCGAATAGTGTTTCGACGCCTTATTGTCCGATGCCCTTTTGGCGTGTTTTCCGCGCTTCTTTGACTTACTAACGTATGTCGACGCCTTTTGGAATTTTGCGGCCATTAGAAACGCTTATTTGCGGGCGAACTTATCCAATGATGTGAATCCGAAACATCCGAGGGTTAACACCAACACGGCGTTGACCAAACCATCGGAGGGTCCGATTGTCGTCGGGCTGAATGAATTGATGATCAACATCACCAACAAAACAATCGCGCCCAAAACGCCGATGAAACGTTTGGATGAAACCGCGTCACCATCACTCAATAGGTTTTTGATCCAGTTCATTTCAATTGGTTTTTGCGGATTTTAATATCAAGGTACGTTTTATAAATAAGGAACGCGGACAAGATAATGGCAAACACCGATGCCAATCCCGACAACAATGGATTGATTTCAATCGTTGCCCATGAAATGGCCGTTGAAAGGAACGTCGCCCCTACTGATTCACTGCGTGTCATGGCTCAATCGGTGTCGGCGGTTGACAATAGGCCGCGGACGGATTCGCCGCGCAATAGTCGATGGCGTATTGTTCTTTCCATCCCGCGAATACATGCACGCCGCATGGTTCGGGCCACACAACATTTGCATTGAACGACGGCAACGCCGCGTCCGTCCAAAGGATGTCCACCGCATACATCGGGGATTCTATTTCGCAAACGGGCATCCCTTCGGCATCCTCGCCCCACTTGGTGCAGATATGACCAATCTCGTGAACCGCCACGACCTTCGCGGGGTCGTATGAGGTGACGGGGCCTTCGGGCCCTTCGGTAGTGATTTCAAGGGTTGCCTTCTTTGCCGTCCAATCGGCATCCGTTAGTTCGTACTTTCTAAATTCCATAGGTTAGAGGGTCGTTAAGGTTGCAAGGTCAGCGTTTGAAAGGCGGGTTTTGAATAGGATGGCTTGGCTTGTTCTTGACTCTTGCGTATTTCCCGACCAGTTGCCAAGTACTAAACGGCTACACGCTGGAATTGTTACGCTTGTATCATTGTAAACCGAAACGCCATCAATGTAAATATCAACAGCAGAAGAATTGTAAGCCACTGCTATTTTGTGCGTTCCTTCGGAAAAAATAGCCGTATAAAAAGCCGAAGAAGTACCCCCGCTTGTTACATCTATTCGGAACCCGTCAATGGTTGTAAGGATATAAATTCGGTTTGTTGTTGTGGTGTCATCAATGACTAGAGCCGTGCCAAAATTTGCACTATTTACTCTATATCCCTCCCAGTAAAGCGTCCCCTCCGATTGGCCTATAAGGGAGGCAATCCCACTCTTTGACGCAGCGTCGGCAACACGCGTCACCGCACTTGAGAGGGTGGGGATGTACGAGGTGGCGTAGGATGCACCATTTTCTGCCATAGCGCCCCAAAGCCAAAGCGTGCCAGTGCTTGAAAACGCTTCAAAACGACCTGCGCTTAAAGAACTTGCGAAACAGAAATAAATATTATTAGTTAATGCGTCCGTAGAAGTCAAAATAAGACGCCACCAACCATTGCCGTAATCTACCATTGAGGCCGTAGTTGCTGCACCAAGTCCACCGACTGCGCCAGTTTGCAAATCATAGTTTGCTAATGCTGCTGCGCTACCGCCCGTCAAAATTTGAAGATAACGCTGCGAACCCATTTTGGCAAAAACTGAAATAGTTTTAACGGATGCCGATTGCCCTTGTAAAATGTAATGTTCCGTAATTGTTCCGTCTGCCGTAATCAAATCAGCATTTGTATAGCCGTCTGGTGATACTGCATTGTTTGCGGTTATGCTTATCCCATTTTTACTCCAAGCCGCATTGTCAAACGACTCCGAGAATGTAACCAAGTTGCTGCGCTGGGGTTCAAGTTTCAAGGACGGGCAAGTAGCCCCACCCGAATAATCCAAACGGGGTAACCCGCTAACGGGGCCAACGCTTACGGCGGCGCTTGTTGTGGCTATGTAGTCGGTCATTACACCCCTTTCTATCTGCCCACCCCAAGCCAAAACATCAACATCGGGCGAGGTAGAAGCAAGAACTAAAAAGCGAGGATATGCCGTATTAGATGTGGCGGTAAAAGTATAGGAATACCTTGCCCAATCTGTTGTAATAGTTTTATTTACTCCTATTGCTCCATCGTTAAAAAATTCAAAAGTGGGAGTACCCGATAAACTTTTCAAATAAATGGAATAAGTATACTCCACTCCTACAACAAAACTTGCCGTTGGCCTTACATAGTCAGCGTATGCTTGTCCATTTATATGTAATTCTATGCGGTCAGCCGTTGTCGTTCCATTAGGTGCAATTCCATAGTTACTCGTAAAATCTACGGTTGAACCACCAATAGTAGAGGGAAACCATCCGTGCGTTGTTGAATAATCTTCGGAATATATAAATTCGTTAGTCCGCACCTTCTCCACCAAACCCGAACTATTGACACGGGTCGCGTTAGAGGCGCGAGAGAATGTAAGGTCGCCCGATCCGTCGGTCGGCTTGATTGAATAGGTTTTCGCGTTTTTTACGGCCGATGGAATATAGACCAATGACGCGTCCTCAAAATAACTCATTTTTGTACGATTGTTTGTAGTGAAACATTTAGACAATTAAAGGATTCCAACGTTCCACCATCCGTTTCAACCCGTGTGCGAAATGCCGGTGAATACGCGTTGCCGCCGCGGCCGTTTTTGAAGGCCATGATGTAGGTCAATGCATTCATTTGTGAATTTGGTTTTGCATATTACGGGCAACGTTGCACAAATTTACAACATTGATTCGTTCGCGCGTAATATAGTGAAAAAAATTTATCATTTCGATTTTCGTTGTACGATGTACCATTGTGAATTGTGACACAATACCATGATTCCATCGTATGATCGGTTGAATGTGGCGGACGTTTCACCATCAATGGTTGCGGATGTATCACCAGCGTTTGGCCTCAATGTCACATACGTATTCGCGCCAATCGTTGAATCGGATTTGAAACGAATCATCCGGCCCTCCGACGCGCTAACCTCCGGGAGGTTCACGAATGCCTCACCATTGCCGCCGACCCATTTGTTGAACACGATGAAATCGGTGTCGCGGACATCGTATTCCGAACCATCGGAATTTTCAACGTCTTGAATCAACGCCGTGTGTGACCCCTCGAAATCCGCGTCCGCCGCAAATGTCGAATTGCCCGACACCGACAACGTTGACGACATCGTTGCCGCGCCCGTTGCCTGCAATGTTCCGTTCACCTTGCCACCCGTTGCGACCTGCTGATATGGTCCCATCTTTTGATTCGCGACGTCCAACGTCATGCCCGCAACCTTGCCCGCGTTCAATTCATTCAAACCGCCCGTCGGCAATGCGCCATTCGAACGGCCAACCAATGGTGTGCGGTCGACTGGTAATTCCGGCAATTCCGAAACGTTTGTTCGGGTGCGCTGAATCGCGAACAATGTTCCGGACCATTGGTCAACGTTTGCCGTGAACGTTCCGTTCATGCGCAAATATGCAATGCCGTCGAACGTCAATCGTTGTTCAAACAATCCCGCCGTCAATACCGCGCCATCGTATCGTTGAATCGGTACGGCGTGCAATGCCAATGTTTCCGACGTCAATAGTTTCAAAATGGATGAACCGCCCGCCGTGGACCCCTTCGCCCATTGTGACGCGGCGACCCATGCGGACCCGTTCCACACGACCAAATCACCCGTTTGTGTTGCGCCGTCGGCAATAATGATTTCGCCCAAATCCAATGACAAATTCGACGACACCAATGCCGATGAATTGTTCGCGGAATAGACAACACCCGATGCGGGTTCCTGCCCGTCGTCGACCCGTGAAAATGCGATGACGGCATTCCACGATTCCACTTGCGAACCATTCAATGAATACACCGCGCCGGACTGAACGTTGTATTTGTTGTACAATTCCAACGTCACACGAACGGAACCCGTGACGGGCAAATCCGTTGTTGTGATCGTGATGATGTCATAAAGTAACGCCTCGCCATCACCAACCGATTGGGCAACGTGGTCAAAATAATAATACCCCGGTGTCGTTGACCACGCGGGTGTGCCGAATGCCGTCGTTGCCAAATATCCGTTGAACGCGCGGTTGAAATAATAATACGTTCCCGGATTCGATGAATCGGAAATGCGTATTTGCGCGCGGTACACGGCGGTCAACGCGAAAATGTCGTTCGACGTCGGGGCCGTTGTTTTGATTGTGTAGGTGACGGGTCCGTACAATG
>Ga0222714_10004691_pt1 | contig 13275 bp, 9 predicted proteins | sample C33_3DmetaG_FD_165048 | JGI IMG/M metagenome (GOLD analysis project Ga0222714, IMG submission 165048) | Estuarine water microbial communities from San Francisco Bay, California, United States - C33_3D | ecosystem: Environmental > Aquatic > Marine > Unclassified | place: USA: California... | reverse complement strand
AGGTTTCTGCAGGCGCAAAGGAAATGGGCGCCGAGGGCGTGAAGTCCTCGCCCGAGGGGTTCGTTTCCGCAGCGCCGCTTGTCTCTGCATCACCGCCTGCGGCTGAGACGCCCTCCTCAGCCGAAAAGATCACGTCTTCGGAGGCCATCTCAGCCTCGGCTTCGTTGATTTCAGCAGGAGCGAGGGCTGTTGGCGCCGAGGGCGTGAAGTCCTCGCCCGAGGGGTCAATAGCCGCGGCGCCCTCGCCACATGCGCCGGCGCCAACGCTCGCCGTTGCCGCCTCCCACTCGCCTGTTCAAACCTACACGGGCAAAGCCGACCTCGAGACCGAGATGCTCGTGCTTGGCGCAGGCCCAGGGGGCTACTCCGCCGCCTTTCGAGCCGCAGACCTTGGCATGGACACGGTGTTGGTGGAACGATTTGGTACGCTGGGAGGTGTCTGCCTGAATGTGGGCTGCATTCCGTCCAAAGCGCTGTTGCACGTGGCTGCGGTAATGGATGAGACCAAGACCATGGCGGCCCACGGCATTTCTTTTGGTGAGCCTAAGGTCGATCTCGACAAGCTTCGTGCCTGGAAAGAAAAAGTAGTGGGCAAGCTCACCGGTGGCCTTTCCGGCATGGCCAAGGCCCGTAAGGTAACCGTGGTGCAAGGTGTAGGCCAGTTCCTTGACTCCTTTCATATCGAAGTCACGAACGACACAGGGGTCAAGCAGGTTATTAAGTTTGGAAAGGCCATTGTGGCGGTAGGCTCTGAGGCCGTGAAGCTTCCTTTCCTTCCGAATGACCCCCGCGTAATGACCTCCACCGGCGCACTTGAGCTTCGCCAACAACCCAAGCGAATGCTTGTTATTGGCGGGGGCATTATTGGGCTAGAGATGGCCACCGTGTATTCCACGCTGGGTGCCAGGGTTGATGTTGTCGAGATGATGGACGGCCTGATGATGGGCGCGGACCGCGACCTTGTGAAGGTCTGGCAGAAGTTCAACGAGCATCGGTTCGACAACATTTGGTTGGGAAGCAAAACCGTTGGGGCCGAGGCCAAAGCCGACGGTATTTATGTTCGCTTTGAAGGTGGCAAGGCCCCGGCAGAGCCGCAACGCTACGACCTTGTCCTGCAGGCAGTTGGTCGCAGGCCCAACGGCAAGGCTGTTGGGGCAGAGCGTGCTGGTATTGAAGTGAACGACAAAGGCTTTCTGAATGTCGATGCCCAGATGCGTACGACACAGAGCCATATTTTTGCGATTGGCGACCTTGTTGGCCAGCCCATGCTTGCCCACAAGGCTGTTCATGAAGGGCATGTGGCAGCTGAAGCCGCGGCGGGGCAGAAGTCCTTCTTCGATGCCCGTGTTATTCCCTCTGTTGCCTACACCGATCCGGAAGTGGCCTGGGTGGGCCTTACCGAAGAAGAGGCCAAGGCCAAGGGCGTAAAAATTGAAAAGGCTGTTTTTCCGTGGGCCGCCTCCGGCCGAGCCATTGCCAACGGTCGTGACGAAGGCTTCACAAAGCTACTCGTGGATGCTGAGACCCACCGTGTTGTGGGCGGTGGCATTGTGGGCACTCATGCCGGCGACATGATTGGCGAGCTAGCTTTGGCTATTGAAATGGGCTGCGACCCAACCGACATCGGTAAGACGATTCATCCTCATCCAACACTGGGTGAGACCATTGGTCTAAGTGCTGAGGTTTTTGAGGGTATCTGCACAGACCTACCGCCGACGCGGCGACGCTAAACCCACCGCATCCAATGCAAACGATGGCGGGAATGGACCGCAAAGATCTTTTTTTGCTTGTCATTTTGACTCTTTGTTGGGGAGTCAATTGGCCACTTATCAAGCTTGCGGTTACAGATTTCCCACCATTAGCTTTTCGTTCTTGGTCCATGCTTTTAGGCCTGGCATTTCTAGGGCCTTACATCGTGATGCGTGCTGAGGGCTTTGGGGTACCAAGGGCTGAGTGGCGCTCTGTTGTACTTCTGGCGATTCCGAACATGGCCCTGTTTCACCTTCTTATGATTATTTCCCTTCAACACATCTCCTCCGGGCGTGCAGCGATTCTCGCGTACACGATGCCAGCCTGGGCAGCTATTGCGGGCATGCTAATGTTTGGCCATAGACCCAAGGCTTTTCAACTTGTGGCGGTTGGTCTGGCCTTAATGGCAACTTTTCTCTTATCGATTAGCGAATTCTCCTCGCTTACTGGCAGCCCCTTAAGTGTATTTATGATGCTTGTCGCTGCAGCGAGTTGGGGTTTGGGTACCGTTCTTATGAAGCAGACTCGCTTAAGTATTTCAAATGCAGCCCTTCTTTTTTGGATGCTCACCGTAAGTGGTGTTTTTATAGCTCTGGTGTCTTTAGCGACTGAGTTTTCTGAATATCGAATGCCAACGGCCTTCGAATGGCTTGCTCTTTTCTATAACGCATTGGTGGTTTTCGCTATCTGTCACATTGTTTGGTTTCGGCTTGCAAGGAAGTTGCCCCCAATAGTAAGTAGCCTCGCCATCATGCTCATCCCTCCAATTGGCGTTTTTACTGGTGCTTTAAGCATTAATGAGTCGGTTGGGGTATACGACATTGCAGCGCTTTTGTTGATACTTGTGTCTATGGCTGTCGTTTTCTTACCGGGTCTAAAAAAGGTGAACTGAGAAATTCGGCGAAATAAATAGAGCGGCGCGTACCAGAAGTTAATGGGTGCGGAACTTCTTTAATTTTCCAATTTTCTTTTGGCTTTGGCCGCCTGCAGCCTGACCTGGCTCGGTGCTGTTCCGCCCACATGGTCTCTGGCCTGCATGGCGCCTTCGGGGTGCAGGACCGCATAGACATCGTCTTCAATAAGGCCATGAAAGCTTTGCAGTTCAATCAAGGAAAGATCTTCCAGACCGCACTGCTTGTCTACGGCCTTACGCACGGCAAGGGCTACAGCCTCGTGGGCATCCCGAAAGGCTAGACCCTTCTTCACTAAATAGTCTGCCAGGTCGGTTGCGGTGGCATAGCCCTCAAGCACCGCAGCCCGCATGGCCTCAGCCTGGGGTTCGAGCCCCACCACCATGTCAGCAAAGGCCTTCAAGGTATCGCGCACAGTATCGGCCGTGTCGAACAAAGGCTCTTTGTCCTCTTGATTGTCCTTGTTGTAGGCAAGCGGCTGGCCTTTCATTAGCGTTAGCAGAGCCACCAAATGCCCGTTCACCCGACCAGTCTTGCCCCTGGCAAGTTCAGGCACGTCGGGGTTTTTCTTCTGGGGCATGATGGAGGAGCCCGTGCAGAAACGGTCGGGCAGTTTGATGAAGCCGTAGCGACTGGTCATCCAAAGAATAAGCTCCTCGGACAGCCGCGAGATATGGGTCATGATCAGCGCGCAGGCGGCGGTGAACTCAATGGCAAAGTCACGGTCGCTTACAGCATCAAGCGAGTTCTCGCACAGGGCCTCAAAGCCCAGCGTTTTTGCCACCCGTTCGCGGTCAATGGGGTAGCTTGTACCGGCAAGCGCGGCCGCACCCAGGGGCAGTCGGTTCACTCTGCGACGCGCGTCCACCAACCGCTCGTCGTCACGCGCAAACATGGCCTCGTAGGCGAGCATGTGATGGCCAAAGCTTATGGGCTGAGCCACCTGAAGATGGGTAAAGCCCGGCATGATGGTCTCGGCATGGGCCTCGGCCTGGCTAATAAGAGCAAGCCTTAAGGCCTTGAGCTCCAAGCGAATGGCATCTATTTCTGCGCGCAGCCAAAGCCGAATGTCGGTGGCCACCTGGTCGTTGCGGCTGCGTGCGGTGTGAAGTCGTTTGCCTGCATCGCCCACAAGATCGGTCAGCCGCTTTTCAATATTCAGATGGACATCTTCAAGGGCGATGGACCACTCAAAGCGGCCCGCACGAATGTCGTCCAGAATGGTGGCCATGCCTTTTTCTATGGCCTGAAGGTCGTCTTTTGACAGCAGGCCCACATGGCAGAGCATCTCGGCATGGGCCAGCGAGCCCTGAATATCGACCTCGGCCAACCGCTGGTCAAAGCCTACCGAGGCAGTGTAGCGCTGCACAAGTTCGGAGACGGGCTCTGCAAAGCGCCCCGACCAGGCTTCATTTTTGTTGTTCAAGGAATTTGTCATGGCTGCATTACACTAGAAGAATTATGTGGATTATCGCATCGCGTGAAAGCCGTCTTGCCATGTGGCAGGCCGAGCATGTCCAGGCTTTACTGCAGAAGTCCTCAGGTCAGGCTGTGAGCATACTGGGCATGACCACCCGTGGCGACCAGATTCTTGACAAGACACTCTCCAAGGTAGGTGGCAAGGGGCTTTTTGTGAAAGAGCTGGAGACCGCGCTTGCCGAAGGCAGGGCGCATCTGGCCGTGCATTCCTTAAAAGACGTGCCCATGGAACTGCCCGAGGGCTTTGAGCTTGCCGCTGTCATGCTGCGGGAAGACCCCCGTGACGCCTTTGTTTCCTCAGAGTTCGAAAGCCTGGAGGCTCTGCCCAACGGGGCTGTGGTGGGTACCAGCAGCCTTCGTCGTGAATCCCAGCTGCGTCATCGGTTTCCCCATCTCAATATTGTTCCCCTGCGGGGCAATCTTGATACCCGGCTTGCCAAGCTCGACCGCGGCGAGATGCAGGCCATTATTCTTGCTGCAGCCGGTCTGAAGCGCCTTGGGCTGGTCGAGCGTATTCGTCAGGTCATTGCCCCGGAGCTCATGCTTCCTGCTGCGGGGCAGGGCGCCTTGGGCATTGAGATTCGGGCAGGTGACCAGCCAAGCCATGCTCTGGTCTCTAGCCTTGCCGATGCAAATACCTTTGAAGAGGTTCGCGCCGAGCGGGCGGTATCGCGTGCCCTAGGCGGAAGCTGCCAGGTGCCGCTTGCAGCCTATTGCACACGTGAGGCCAATGGCCAGCTTCGCCTGCGCGCAAGGCTTGGCATGCCCGATGGCTCGGTTCTGCATGCCGTTGACCTTCAAGGGGAGCAGCCCGAGGCCCTTGGCATGCAGGCGGCGCAAGAACTGCGTGGCATGGGGGCCGATACGATCATGGCGGCGCTTAATCAGGCCTCTTAAAGCCGTGAACGGCGCTAAACCTGCGCTGGTCATCGACACACGGCCCGTCTGGGAGTCGGGTACGAGCGGTCTTCAAGCACCGAACCTGTCTTACGTGGCGGCGCCTTTGCAATCCTTACACCGGCTGCCGCAGGATCAATTACTTAAGCAATGGTTCGATCTTAGGTCCGCCGAGGCAAAAGACGGCGCTGCAGTGGCACTTGTGGCTACAAGTCCCGCCTCGGTCGAGGCCTTGCAGGGCATGCCTGCACTCTGGGAAGAACTGGCGAAAGGGTTTTCGCACAAGCCTGCGCTTTTTGCCGTGGGCTCTGGGTCGGCAAACAGCTTGGCTGCATGGGCCGCGTCTTGTGGGCTCGACCCCGTGGTGGTCTCGCCACCCAAAGGGTCCGGTGTTGAGGCTTTTCTGCAGATCTTTCAGGCCAACACCGGGGTGCCTGCACAACAGGCCAATAGACTTTTTGTCTTGTTGGAATCCACCAGCAATCAGCCCGATCTCGCCCTGGGCCTTCGCGAGAGAGGCCTTCGAACCGCACGCTTTGGGCTGTACGAGCGCATCGACCTCCCCTTGGAACTCTCGCTGGGAACCACTGAGCCTTCCATGGCTTGTGTGGTGGTCTCTAGCTCGGCCTTGGTCGGTCCAGCCATCTCCGGCCTGCAGAAAAATGGATTCAACCCTAAAGAAATGCTCTGGCTTTGCCATCACCTCAAAATTGCGCAAGCGCTTGAAAAAGCCTCTGTGCATCGAATTCATCAACTCGCAGACCTCAATCCCCAGACGATTATTACGAAGGTCATCGAGTTGTCGCGCATGAACGACTAAACTAAGCACATGACCACTTCCGATTCACCCACCACCGAAAAACCTGCAGCTGCAACGACCAGCGACGACTCGCGAAAGGCCAGCCCTTCAGGGTCTTCCGCGGGTGCTGCCAGCACACCCTCTGCAACAGGCTCTAACACCAAGGCCGGGGTCGTACTCGTGCTCGTTATCGTCTTGGTTCTTGTTGCAGGGGCCGGTTTTTTAGTGAAGAACAACGAGACCGTTGCCAGACAGCTTCTTAGCTGGAATGTGCAGCTTCCTGCCTGGCTTCTGCCCGCCTCGGTCTCGCAGCGGTCTGTCGATAACGGGTCCAACACGGCATCGCAGTCGTCCTCAGGCGACGAGGGTGCTTCGTCTCAGGCCCCTTCAACAGGCGCGTCAATTGGCGGTGCAGACTCCTTGCGCCCGGGCAGCCCGCTTGACGCATCCGCCAGTGCATCGGGTGGCGCCGTGCAGGGCTCAGCCTCTGTTGCGGCCGAACCCCCCGCACCCATTCGACCGGCACCCCAGCTTGACCCTGCTTTTCGTAAGTCACTTCAGGATATCGATAGGCTGTCTCGTTCGCTACTAGCCCTGCCTGCCGGGCCTCAAAAGCCCAGCCTACCCGAGGCAGCTATGCCGAAACCCTCGGGCAGTCTTCTTGCTGGTGCAGCAGAGCAGCCCGATGCCCCAATGCTCGAGCCCGGTGTCTTCGATAAAAGCCTGCAGTTCTTGCAGAGTCTTGTTCGGGTGCAGACTGTTCAAGGCCCCGACTTTGCCGCTCGGCCCCAGGCTTTTTACCAACTGATAAATCAGCAGATGCAGGCCCAGCTTGCGGCGGCACGCCTTGCCCTCTTGCTTGGCGAGGTAGCGCTTGCCGGGCGTGAGCTTGAACAGACAGAGTTACTTCTTGAACGTCACTTCGATCGAGCCGACCCCAAGGTCTTTCAGCTGCAGGCCGAGTTCTCGGGGCTAAGACGTCAGGTTGAGTCTTTGCAATGACAAGGAGCCACCCGTGAAGTGGTTTCTTGCCAAGCTCATTGGGCTCGCCGTACTTATTGGGCTCGTGCTGGCCCTGCAGTCCAAGGGGGGTATGGTCAGCATCTGGTGGGACGACCTTCGAATCGACCTCTCGTTGGCAACCGTCATTTTCGCGCTTTTGGCATTGCTCTTGGTTGCCGTTGTCTGGGTTCGCACCTGGGACTGGCTGCGTGCCTTTCCGGATCGAATTCGTGGTTTTCGTCAGCGCAGTCGGGAGGCGAAAAGGCTTTCGGCACTGGCCGACATGGTGCTTGATTATTTTGAGGGCCGTTTTGCACGTGTGACCAGTTCGGCCAAGCGGTTTGAGCGCGATTTCCGCGCGCTCAGTGCGCCAACCGATTCGCTCATGCGGCTTGCCGCGGCTCTTGCCTCGCGCGCAGCCCATCAAATTAACGACTACAGCCTGCGCGATTACTGGCTTGACCGACTGAGCACGAATGGACAGAAGGTTGATCACCCGCAGCTTCAGGCACTCACCCAGGCGATGTTTGCCCTTGACGACCGTGACCCCGAAAAGGCCAAGTCAATCCTTTCCAAAGAACTTGCCTCCGAGCGCAAGCAGATTCACACCATGCGCATGATGCTAAAGCTTGCCGAGGCAACGCTCGATCTGCCTGAGGCTTTTCGGCTTGCGCGGTTGCTTGAGAATCGCCATGCCCTTCAGCCCGAGCAGGCGCTTGAACAAAAGAGCAGGCTGCTTAAGCAAAGCCTTGTGAATGCAACGCCTCCAGCCACAGCAGCGCAGATACGTGCAGCCCAAGACTTATTGTCTTCAGCTGAGAAGCAGGAGCCTGTATTGGTGGCGCCTCTTGCACGGGCATGGCTGGCTGCAGGTTTGCATCGCGAGGCCCGCCAGATGCTTGAACCTGTTCTAAAGCGTGGGCTGCATGAGCCGCTTATCGAACTCTACGGAGGCTGCCTCGATAACCCTTCTGAGCAGCTTAGTCGCTTGCAGGGGTGGCTCGCCCAGTCACCCTCGAAGACAACCGGGTATTCAAGTCTGCTTGCCCAGGGCCTTTTGGGTCTAGCCGCGGGTGACTGGCAGTTGGCCAAAGACCGGCTTGAACAAGCCGCCACACAAAAGAAAACGGCCAAGGTGCAAATGGCCTTGGCCGAGGTCTACAGCGTGCTGAACGATCTTCCTGCGAGCCGTGCAGCGCTTCGCACCGCACGGGAACTGGCAGACTAAGTTATAGAATGGGCACGATCAGCAGTGCCACAATATTAATAATTTTGATAAGCGGGTTTACAGCAGGCCCAGCCGTGTCTTTGTAAGGGTCGCCCACGGTGTCGCCGGTTACAGCAGCCTTGTGGGCATCAGACCCCTTGCCACCGTGGTTGCCGTCTTCAATGTACTTCTTGGCATTATCCCAGGCGCCTCCCCCAGTGCACATTGAAATGGCTACGAAGAGCCCCGTGACAATGGTGCCCATAAGCATGCCACCGAGGGCCTGAGGGCCAAGAATGAGACCCACTGCAATTGGCACAATGACAGGCAGTAAAGATGGAATGATCATTTCCTTAATCGCAGCTGCGGTCAGCATATCCACGGCCTTGTGATACTCGGGCTTTGCCGTGCCCTCCATGATGCCGGGAATCTCGCGGAACTGGCGGCGCACTTCGGTGACAACCGCACCCGCGCAGCGGCCCACCGCCTCCATGGCCATCGCGCCAAACAAGAAGGGAATAAGACCACCAATAAAGAGACCCACAATCACCATGTGGTTGGACAGGTCGAAAGAGACCGACTGGCCCGTCTTTTCAAGTGCATGGGTGTAGTCGGCAAAAAGAACCAGTGCTGCAAGTCCTGCCGACCCAATGGCATAGCCCTTGGTAACCGCCTTGGTGGTGTTGCCCACAGCATCAAGGGGGTCGGTGATGCTTCGAATCTCGGGCGGCAACTCGGCCATCTCTGCAATGCCACCGGCGTTGTCGGTGATGGGACCATAGGCATCAAGCGCCACAATAATTCCCGCCATGGACAGCATGGAGGTTGCTGCAATGGCAATACCGTAAAGACCGGCAAGTGAGTGGGATGCAAGAATGGCCAGAACCACCGCAATAACGGGCCAGGCGGTGGACTTCATTGACACGGCAATGCCTGCAATGATATTTGTGGCGTGACCAGTCTCTGATGCCTTGGCTACATGACGCACCGGTGCGTATTCCGTGGCAGTGTAGTACTCGGTAATAATGACCATCGCCGCGGTTAACAGAATTCCGACTACCGCCGAGCCCCACAGGCTTGCAACCGTCATACCGGGTGCAATGCTTGCAATGTTGCCCATGAATGCCTCGGTGACGAACCAGAAAAAGACAATCGACAACAGCGCAGCCACCACGAGGCCCTTATACAACGCGGTCATAATTTTGCCTGTGCCACTGTAGCGAACAAAGAAGCAGCCAATGATGGAGGCAATAATTGATACGCCGCCCAAGGCCAGCGGGTAGATAGCGGCAGATTCGCCAAGGCCTTTTAAGGTCAGCACCCCTAAAAGCATGGTGGCAATAACGGTAACGGCATAGGTTTCAAAAAGATCGGCTGCCATGCCTGCGCAATCGCCCACGTTGTCGCCCACGTTATCGGCAATCACAGCGGGATTACGCGGGTCGTCTTCGGGAATGCCTGCCTCCACCTTACCAACCAGGTCAGCGCCGACGTCTGCGCCCTTGGTGAAAATGCCACCACCAAGACGGGCGAAGATGGAAATAAGAGACGAGCCAAAGGCAAGGCCAATGAGCGGCTGCAGTGCCTGGTAAACATCGTCACTTTGGCTGCGCATGACACCGTAGAACACGGCAACGCCAACCAGGCCCAAGCCAATGACGAACATACCGGTGACGGCGCCGCCCTTAAACGCTACGTTGAGCGCGGCGTTAATGCCTCCTTTTGCTGCCTCCGCGGTTCTTACATTGGCCCGAACATTAATGTTCATTCCAATAAAGCCTGCAGCCCCCGACAGAATGGCACCCACCGCAAAGCCAATGGCAGTGGGTATTCCTAGGCCAGGAATGACCGCAATAAGAACGAAGATAATGACCCCGACAATGGCAATGGTCTTGTACTGCCGAGCCAGATAGGCCGAAGCACCCGCTTGAATGGCGGCGGCGATTTCTTGCATACGTGCGTTGCCCGCGGGCTGAGCCAGAATCCATCGGCTTAAGATAAGCGCATAAATAATTGCCAAGACCCCGCAGGCTATGGCAAAAGTGAGTCCGTCCATCATGACAACATCCCCCTAAAAAGTTAAGAAACAGCAGACCGCATGGAATTGAGTGAGCAGTCGGAAGTGTAAGCCAATGCTCTTTGGAACTTTTGTCGGGGCGCTAGGCTGCAGGCTCGCTTCGGCTTTTCTTTGCCCCAACCTAGGGGAATCCCTTATGATGAGAGCCTTTATTGGAGACCTCTGCTCATGGCCCTCAAAAGCGTTTCGGCGGGCAAAAACTGCCCCGAAGAATTCAATGTCATTGTGGAAATCCCCGCCCACAGCGACCCTATTAAATACGAAGTCGATAAAGACTCGGGTGCGCTTTTTGTTGATCGCTTCATGATGACCTCGATGCATTACCCCTGTAACTACGGGTACGTGCCCGAGACGGTCTCCGATGACGGAGACCCGGTGGACGTGCTTGTTATCACTCCGTTTCCCGTGGCCATGGGTGCCGTGGTGCCCTGCCGTGCCATTGGCGTTCTAAAAATGGAGGACGAAGCAGGGCAGGACGCCAAGCTTCTGGCGGTTCCAATTGACAGAGTTCTGCCCATTTACAAACACTGGCGTAAACCTGAGGACATCGCGCCCGAGCGTCTTCATCAAATTCAACACTTTTTCGAGCATTACAAAGATCTTGAAAAGGGGAAGTGGGTGAAGGTGCAGGGCTGGGAAGGGCCTGAGTCGGCCAAACAAGAGATCATCGACGGCGCTCAACGCTACCAAAAAAGTCTTTCCTTGTAAGGCGTAGCCCAGCACCGGAAAATTAATAGGGGAAGGGCTAAGGGGCTGAAGGATTAGGGGGCTGAAGGGCTGGAGGGATAAGGGGCTAAGCCCGAAACCTTGAACGCGGTGCGCTCCTCAAGCTCGTTGAAATAAGACGACATTCCCTCGCCTTCCCTTTCTAAAAAGCGGGTTACGGCATCCCGAAATCGGGCTTCGGAAATCCAGTGGGCTGAGCCCATTGGAATGGGCTCAAAGCCTCTTGCCATTTTGTGCTCCCCCTGGGCGCCACCTTCAAACCGTTGAATGCCCTGGGCAATCGCCCACTCAATGGGCGTGTAGTAGGCCAGCTCAAAGTGCAGGCAGGGCACGTACTGGGTAGACCCCCAGTACCGGCCATAAAGCACGCTCTCATTTGCCTCTGCGTCCCGATGGTTCATGAGCAACGCGCAGGCAATGGGCTTGCCGGTGGCGTCTTCGGCGAGGCTTAGCACCAGGTTCTCGGGCATGGCCTGCAGAAGGCCCGTAAAAAAGCTTTCTGAGAAGTAAGGCGGGTTGCCATGTTCATAGTAGGTATTGGAATAGCAGCGATAAAAAAAGGCGAGTAGGTCTGGGCTTATGGCTTCGCCTTTCACCATCCGGCAATGAAGCCCCGCCTCGCTTACCTTACGACGCTCGGCCCGAATCTTCTTGCGCTTTGGCTGACTGAGCTGGTCTAAAAAAGCTTCGAAGTCCGTGTAGTTTTTGTTGAACCAATGAAACTGCACGCCCTTACGAATGAGCCAACCGGTGCTCTCCAGGGCCTCTTGGTCCGACTCATGGGCGAAAAGAATATGGCAAGACGACAGGCCGGATTCCTTCGTTAGCTGTGAAAGTGCCACGGCAAGGGCATGTCGGGCATCAGCGCTGACCCCCAAGAGCCTGCTTCCAGGCACTGGGCTAAAGGGGCTTGCAACGAGCCACTTTGGGAAATAATTCAGCCCTGCCTGCTCATAGGCTCGCGCCCAGGCCCAGTCAAAAACATACTCGCCATAACTATGGGCCTTGGCGTAAAGCGCGGCCGCTCCCACCAAGTCGTTAGCCTCCGTAAAAAGCAAAAGGGGCCGAGCGGTCCAGCCGGTCTGTGGGCCAGCTGACTCGGTCTGCTCGGCAAGTCGCAAAAAGGCATGCTGCATGAAAGGGGTCGGGCGCGGGCTGGCGGCCACAAGTGCATCCCAGGCTACTGGGTCTACCTCGGCAAAGCTGGCTGCAAGCTGCATGCGATAATTCATGTATGGCCCTTCAAATTGCGATTGCTCAAATCAACGCCTCCGTGGGCGACCTTGCCGCAAATGCTCAAAAAATTCATCAGGCCGCAGCAACGGCGGTGGAAAAGGGTGCCGACCTACTGCTAACACCTGAACTTTCATTGGTGGGTTACCCGCCTGAAGACCTGTTGTTGCGCCCCTCGTTTCTGCGTCGCAGCCAGCAGGTGCTCGATGAGCTCGTGGGAAAAAGCCAAGAGCTTCCCTCGCTTACCTACTTAGTGGGCTATCCACGCGAAATTGACGGTCGTGTTTACAACGCAGCACTTATTTTTAAAAACGGCTCCGTGCTGGGTCATTATGCCAAGCTCGAGCTACCGAACTATGCCGTCTTTGACGAACAGCGCTATTTCCAGCCCGATGGGGCGCCTTTTGTATTTGAGATAAAGGGTGTGCGTCTGGGCGTTAACATCTGCGAGGATGTTTGGTTTCCGCGTGCTGCTGCCATGGCCAAGGCCGAGGGTGCTCAGGCTCTTTTGGTTATGAACGCCTCGCCCTTTCATTTAAACAAGCAGAACGAGCGGCTCGAGGTGGTTCTCGCCCATGTTGTACGCCATAAAATTCCAACGGTTTTTTGCAACCTGGTGGGTGGGCAAGACGAGCTTATCTTTGACGGCGATAGCTTTGCAGTCGATGGTGAGGGCCAGGTTACTGCGCGAGCAGCGCGCTTTCAAGAAGATCTCTGCATCTGGAGTTTCAATAGCCTTGGCCACCGTTTTGAGGGTGAACTCACCGTCGAGCTTGACACGGATAATCAGGCCTACGAGGCGCTTGTTTTGGGTACGCGCGATTACGTTTTGAAAAACGGCTTTCGTGGTGGCATTGTGGGCTTGTCGGGCGGTATCGATTCTGCCCTCACGCTTGCCATTGCAGCCGACGCCTTAGGGCCCGATCAGGTAACCGCAGTCATCATGCCCTCGCGTTACACCGCCACCATGAGTGTTGACGATGCGCGCGCCTGCGCGCGGGCCCTTGGTGTTCAGACTCTCGAAATTAGCATTGAGTCTGCCTACACAGCTTTCGAACAGGGCCTTACGCCCGCCTTTAAAGGCCTTGCCCCCGACCTTACCGAGGAAAACCTCCAGTCTCGTATTCGAGGCACCTACCTTATGGCCTTGTCCAATAAGACGGGCCGGCTTGTGCTTACCACGGGCAATAAATCG
>Ga0222714_10004689_pt1 | contig 13281 bp, 14 predicted proteins | sample C33_3DmetaG_FD_165048 | JGI IMG/M metagenome (GOLD analysis project Ga0222714, IMG submission 165048) | Estuarine water microbial communities from San Francisco Bay, California, United States - C33_3D | ecosystem: Environmental > Aquatic > Marine > Unclassified | place: USA: California... | reverse complement strand
TTACGAAGCTGGTGTTTTGATATCTGACAAAGATACCTCAGATTATTTTGAAGATATTGCAAAAAATTCTGATGTAAAACTTGCAATTAATTGGGTGATTGGCGATTTGTTTGCAGCTTTAAATAAAATTGGAAAGTCTATCAAAGAGTCCCCAATTTCATCTAAAAATTTAGCAAAATTAATAGATTTAATAAAAAATAATACGATTTCAGGAAGAATTGCAAAAGAAGTTTTTGAATTGATGATTAATGATAACCGAGATCCAAAAGTTATTGTTGAAGAAAAAGGACTTATTCAAGAAAGCAATGTTGGCGAATTAGAAAAGATTATTGAAAAAGTTTTAAAAGAAAACGCTGATAAAGTAGCTGAATACAAATCGGGAAAAGATAAATTATTTGGCTTCTTTGTAGGTTCAGTAATTAAAGAGTCTAAAGGTAAGGCTAATCCTGCTCTCGTTAATGAAATTTTAAAGAAAAAACTTTCATAAAGTGTTTAAGTCAATCGAATCCTCCCCTGAATTACAGCAGTATCTTTTTAAAACAGGTATTCATGAACATCCTTTGCAAAAGGAACTTAGAGAGTATACAGAAAAAAATTTACGTAATGCCGCAACAATGCAAATCAGTCCAGATCAAGGGGCTTTACTTCAATTTATTATTAAAAGCTCAAACACTCAAAATTGTTTAGAAATTGGAACTTTCACTGGATATAGCGCCTTAACGATGGCCTTAGCGCTGCCCGAGAATGGTTCTATTGTTAGTTTAGATATTGATAAAAATAATACAGATATTGCTAAAAAATATTGGAGCAAACATAGTGTGGGCAAAAAAATTGATTTCATTTTAGCTCCAGCATTAGACACAATGGATGAATTTATTAATCAGGATCGAATTTTTGATCTAATTTTTATTGATGCCGATAAAAAGAATTATAAAAATTATTTTCTAAAATCACTAGAGCTTTTAGAAAAAGATGGAATTATTATTATTGATAACACTCTTTGGAAAGGAAAGGTTGCCAATCAGAATATTAATGATGATCAAACAAATTCTATAAGAGAATTTAATAAATTTGTTAAAGATTTTAAGGGAACCGAGAGTATGATATTGTCCATAGCAGACGGCATGACTCTTTGTAGAAAATTATAAAATGTTAAAATTAATCAGTTTTTATAAATTTGTTAAAATTAAAAGTCCTATTGATAATAAATTAACTTTTAAAAAATTTCTTATTGATAACAAGTTAAAAGGAAGCATTATTTTTTCTTTAGAGGGAATTAATGGCAGTATTTCAGGAAAACAATCTAATATTGATTTATTAATTAAATTCTTGAAAGAAAAATTTTTATTTAAAGAATTTGATACTGTTAATGAATGTGAAGTCGATTTTGTTCCATTTAAAAGAGCTAAAATTAAAATTAAAAATGAAGTTGTTCCATTAAATGAACTGTTTAATGATGATAAATATAAATTTCAGAATAGGGTGGATCCTAAAGATTGGAATCAATTAATTTTATCTAATGATGTTACAGTTGTGGATGTTAGAAAATCTTTTGAAAGTGAAATCGGCACTTTTGAAAAAGCGATAAATCCTAAGATTAATGATTTTAGAAAATTTCCAGAATACTTTGAGAAACTTTCAGATGATAAAGATAGAAAAATTGCAATGTTTTGCACCGGGGGTATTCGTTGTGAAAAAGCTGCAAGCTATTTATTTAAAAGAGGCTTTAAGAATGTTTATCAATTAAAAGGTGGAATTTTGAATTATCTTAATAATGTTCCTGAAAAGAAATCATTATGGAAGGGGGAGTGTTTTGTATTTGATGAAAGAATAACTGTTGTGAGTAATTCTAAAAAAGGAAATTATTTAATGTGCGCTGGATGTAGAACTCCAATGAAAAAGAAAGATATTCACTCACCCAAATATGAAAAAGATGTAAGTTGTCCAAATTGTTTTGATAAATTAACGGATAAACAAAAATACAGATTTAGAATGAGAGCCTCACAAAAAATAAGTGGCAAATTAAAATCAAATTCATTACAAAGAGCATCCGTATGAGCAAGCAAGTCCCTAATGTAAAATTTATAATTCGTCCTGAAAAAGAATTTATTACAATAACTTCTGACGATATTTTTAAAAATAAAAATATTGTTTTATTTGCTCTTCCAGGTGCTTTCACACCAACCTGTAATGATTATCATCTACCAGGTTATGAATTAAATTATGATGAATTAAAAAAATTAGGTATTGATGAAGTTTATTGTTTAAGTGCTAATGATCCATTTGTAATGAAAGCTTGGGCTAAAAATTTAGATCTTAAAAAAGTAAAAATGTTACCAGATGCTAATTTAGAATTCACAAAAGCTATGAACATGATTTCTGATCGATCGGCTTCTGGAATGGGCCAACGTTCGAAAAGATATTCAATTTACGTAAAGAATAAAATAATTGAAAAAATGTTTGTGGATGAAGATGGCAAATTTGATGTGAGCGATTCAAATACTATGATTAGCTATTTAAAGTCACAAAAATAAATGAAAAAGGGTCTACGACCTATCACAAGAACGGCTAATCCAGAACCTCAAGATAAAAATTCTATTTCTTGGATTATTTGGGCTGCTTGGGCTGATCGAATTACATTTGAAGATATTAAAGAAAAAACAGGAAAATCTGAATCTGATGTTATAAAAATTATGAGAAAAAATTTAGGCGCCAGTTCTTTTAGATTATGGAGAAAAAGAACCCATAATCAAAGTATTAAACATAGAAAAAAATTTGAGAACTCTAGAAAACAACTAAATCAAAGAATTTATTTTTCTGACGACGATTAAAATAACTACATTTTAGTTGAATAAATACAATTCTAGTTTAGATAGACACTCTTCATGGCGACAGATATTAAAAAAATTCGTAACATTGCAATTATTGCACACGTCGATCACGGCAAAACAACACTCTTAGATAAATTATTAAGGGATTCTGGGACACTCAAAGCATCTGAGATGGCACAAGAACGTGTGATGGATTCTAATGAAATTGAAAAGGAAAGAGGCATTACTATTCTTGCAAAAAATACTTCTCTTACTTGGAATGGTTATCAAATTAATATCATTGATACTCCTGGTCACGCTGACTTTGGTGGTGAAGTGGAGCGTGGTCTTTCTATGGTCGATTCTGTTCTTCTTCTTGTAGATGCAGTGGATGGACCCATGCCACAAACAAGATTTGTAACATCAAAAGCTTTAAAACTTGGACTTCGTCCAATCGTTGTAATTAATAAAGTGGATAGAGATGGAGCAAGACCGGATTGGGCCCTAGATCAAACTTTTGATTTATTTGATAAATTGGGCGCAACTTCTGAACAGTTGGATTTTCCAATTGTTTATACATCAGCCATTCAAGGTTGGGCAGCAAAGGAACCTAAAAAAGCTGAACACAATATGAGTGTTTTATTTCAATGTATCGTCGATAACGTTCCACATCCAAAAGTGGATCTTGAAGGACCTTTTAGATTGCAAGTGAGCGCTTTAGATTATTCTAGTTATGTGGGCGTTATTGGAGTTGGTAGAATTCAAAGAGGCACTATTAAAGTAAATGATAACGTTTCGATTATTAATAAAGAAGGAAAGATAAAAAATGGAAAAATTTTACAAATTTTAGGATTTTTAGGTTTAACAAGAGTTGAAAAACAAGAAGCATCAGCTGGAGAAATAATAATGTTTTCTGGCATCGATGGTGTAAAAATTTCAGATACAGTTTGTGATCCAAAACAAGTAGAAGCGTTACCGCCGCTTGTTGTGGATGAGCCTACCATTAGCATGACATTTCAAGTCAACACTTCTCCTTTTGCTGGTAAAGAAGGAAAATATGTTACTACAAGAAATATCAAAGACCGATTAGATAAAGAACTCATTCATAACGTTGCACTTCGAGTTTCCGAAACTGAAAGTCCAGATAAATATAGAGTTTCAGGTAGAGGAGAACTGCATTTATCAATTTTAATAGAGAATATGAGAAGAGAAGGTTACGAACTTGCAATTTCTAGACCTGAGGTAATTATAAAAAAAGTTGATGGGCAAGACCAAGAACCCTTCGAGGCTTTAACAATTGATATTGAGGAACAACATCAGGGTAAAATCATGGAAAAACTTGGTGAAAGAAAAGGGGAATTAAAAAACATGGTCTCTGATAGCAGAGGAAGAGTTCGATTAGATTATATTATTCCAACCCGTGGATTAATTGGTTTCCGTTCAGATTTTTTATCAACTACTTCAGGAACAGGATTAATGTATCATTCCTTCGATCATTACGGTCCTAAGATTAACCAAGCGTTAGGCGAAAGAAATAATGGTGTTCTAATTTCAAAAGATCAAGGAAAAGCAGTTACCTATGCAATATTTCACCTTCAAGATCGAGGACGTTTTTTTATATCCCATGGAGATGAGGTTTATGGAGGTCAAGTTATTGGCATCCACAATAGAGATAATGATTTAGTTGTTAACCCATTGATTGGTAAAAAAGTATCTAACGTCAGATCTGTTACTGCGGATGAAGCGTTAGTTATTGTACCGCCGATTAAAACAACTCTAGAATATTCACTTCAGTTTATTAACGATGATGAACTCGTTGAAGTGACTCCAAAATCCATTCGCATAAGAAAAAAATTCTTACTAGAACACGAGCGTAAAAGGGCACAAAAGTCATAATAAATAATGCTTTCGGTAATTAAGTACAAAGATTTAGGCGGTGCTGACCATGGCTGGTTAAAAGCAAAACATCATTTTAGTTTTGCATCTTATTTTAATCCTAAAAGAATGGGTTTTGGCGCTATTCGAGTTATCAATGATGATATTATAAAAGCTAAAAAAGGTTTTGACCCACATCAACATAACGATATGGAAATTATTACTTATGTTAGATCAGGGGCAATCACTCATACAGACAACCAAGGTAATAAAGGTAGAACTGAAGCGGGAGATATTCAAGTTATGAGTGCAGGTTCAGGAGTTATTCACTCGGAATATAATTTAGAAGATAAAGAAACAAATATTTACCAGATCTGGATTATTCCAAATAAAATTGGAGTTAAGCCAAGGTGGGAAGCAAAACAATTTCCAAAACAACCCATTAAGAATAAACTTAATCTTTTAGTTTCTGGATTTGGAAAGAATTATAAAGAGGGAACATTAGGGATTTATCAAGATGCTTACATCTATGGAGGAAAAATTAATAAGGATGATCAGATTACTTACAACATAAAATACCAGGCTTATTTATTATGTTCTTATGGAAATATTACTTTAAATGATAAAATATTAGAAAAAGGCGATGCTGCTGAAATTTTAGATATTAATGAATTTAAAATTAAAGCTAATGAGGACTCAGAAGTTTTAGTAATTGATGCTCCAAATATTAATTAATATAATTTTAAGCAGTTTTTAGAAATATTACTCCAAGAATTATTAAAGAAACACCAATCCATCTTAAAAGAATTGATGGATCATTAAAGAACAGAACTCCAATTATAAAAGTTCCAGCAGCACCAATTCCAGTCCATACGGCATAGGCTGTTCCGATAGATATACCTTTTAAAGACAACCATAGCAGTATTCCACTTACTGCCATTGAGATAACGGAAATGATTGGTCCTAAAAATTTGAAAGAAGGAATGGCTGCTAATTTTAGACCAAGTGGCCAACCAATCTCAAAAAAACCTGCTGCAATAAGATAAATCCAATGAATTGAATTCACTTAAATTTCAATCTTAAATTAAGCTGCTTTTTTCTTTGCCGCTTTAGGTAATTTTCCACCAGCCGCTATACATTCGTCCATAGTTTTGTATGGAGTAAAATCTTTTAATTTTTTATAAGATTTGGAGTCTGTGCTGTAACAAATTCCAGATTTAGCTGATTTTTTAATTTCAGCATTCTGAGCAAATGCTAAGTTTTGGCTGAACAGTATTACTGTAAGCATGACTATAAGTTTTTTCATAAGCGTGGTTATTAGTGATATTCAAATGATTATTCAACTTTTTTCCTCATAGTTAAACTTGTAATATAGAATTAATGGCTTAAATATTTGCCTTTAAGCAAGGAGAGGTGGCCGAGATGGCTGAAGGCGGCGGTTTGCTAAACCGTTATACGATTGAAAAGTCGTATCGAGGGTTCGAATCCCTCTCTCTCCGCCAAAAATATGAATGATAATCTTAGTATTAGTGAAATAGTTTCCAAATCTTTTTCATACATATTTAAAGATATTAAAAAAATATTTAGAGAAAGTTTTTTTACTGTTTTAACTCTTACAATAATTTTTAATGGATTATATTTTTTAGTTTTAAAAAATATTGCAACGAAATTTACTTTCTTTATTATTTTTGCTTTGATGGGATTAGTTATAAGTACGATTGCTTATAAAGTACACAGAGATATTCTGTTAAATCAAACCATATTAAATCCTTTGTTCAAAATGTTTGATTTTACAAATATAAGATATTTATTTTATAGCACATTAATTTCTTCTTTTGCTTTAAGTCCTATATTTTTAAAATATTATTTAGATCGTAACGATATGAGCACATTATTTGGTGCTGATAGTAGGTATGTTGCGCTATTACTCATTCCAACTATTTATTTGGCTTTTAAATTAATTTTAATTTTGCCAAAAATATCTTTAAATAAATCTGTTAGTATTTTTTCTGGTAAAGAATTTAATGATTTTTCTGGAAAACTATTTGCAATATTTTTAATTATTACCTTAGTTTTTATTATTCCAACTTATTTAATTTTTGCACTCCAAGTTTATTTTTTAGAAAACTCACAAGAATTTTACAAATTTTTAAAACCTTTTTTTGATTTTATATCTTTTTTTGTATCTTATTTAAATTATGCTACGGTTTTTGCAGCATTATCATATTCTTATAAAGTAACTAAAAAGAATTAACGATATAAAATTTTTTCAATTTTATTCGTAGCATTTGCGGGGTCATTTAAATATTCATATACGTTAATATTTTCACTGACTCTTTGTACATAATTTCTTGTTTCTTGAAATGGTATTAGTTCAATAAAATCAATTGCATCAATTTGTTTTCTTCTTGGATCTCCGTATGATTTAATCCATTTTTCAACACGATGTGGTCCAGCATTATAAGCTGCAAATGCTAAATAATGTGATCCAAAAACATCATCAAGATCTGAAATATAATATGAACCCAGTGCTAAATTATAATCTTTATCTCTCGTTAATTTATCTCTAGAAAAATCGATATTAGTTACCTTGCTTAATAATCTAGCTGTTGCTGGCATAATTTGCATTAAACCTTTTGCACCCACTTTAGAATTGGCAGATATATCAAACTCACTCTCTTGTCTTATTAAAGCTAGAATAACTGAACTATCTAATATTTTTTGGGTTTTAATCTGTTTTGGAACTTCTATTCTTGGATAGCTAATTTCTAAAAAGTTTAAATTTTTATATGAAGCATTTTTTGCAATTTGAATGGCAAAATCTAATCTTTCAATTTCTTGTGCCAAAATACCGGCCATTGAAATTTCTTCTGCAGTTCTATTTTGTTCAGCATCACCCAGGTGTCTCAATATATCTTTTGCGTATCGGGTTCTGTTTAGCTCTTTTAATATAATAACTGATTTTGCTTGCGGATTATTTTTCTTAAAGTCTTCATATTTATCTTCATTAAATTTAAAATTATTATTTATAGAAAATCTTTTTTCATCTAATTCTTTATGAGAAAGTTGACCATAAAATGTTGTTCCATATTGAGAGCCCGTTTTAAACCATGTATTTGCTTGGTTGGTTTGACCTAATTTTTTATAAGTTCTTCCGATCCAATAAGCTGCTCTTGCTTTAGAAATTGGATATGAAACTGCCGCATTCATTTTTAAAAAATGATTAAGGGCCACATCGGTTTGATTAGTAAAACTTAATGCAATCCAACCAAGATGCCATTCCATTTCAGCATAATCAGGGCCTTCATTTAATCTATGATCTTTTAAAATATCGTATGCCATTTTATATTCTTTGTCTGAAATCTTATCTCTCGCGACTGATAATCTTTCTTTAGCTAGATACTGATTTCTCATTAAAGAATCTGAGGCGCTTTGATTCATTAGAGTTAATGCTTCATCAAATCTTGACTTCTTTCTTCGCCATTTAATTCTGTCATAAATTAAACCTGGATCTTCTTTCAAAGATGGGGGGATTTGCGAAATTAAATTATCAGCTGATCTCTTAGTGAATAAAGCCGCTCTAGCATTATATAATTTTCGATAATCGGGATTTAAATATTCAATTGTATCTCTTAAATCTTTATATTTCGCTTCGTAGGCAAAATAATCTGCTCTTAAAACGTAGTCTTGATGTGTTAAAAACTTTTTAAATATTTTAGAGAAATATTTTAGATCATTTTTGCTTAATTCAGCATCTTTAAAACCATCCATTACTAAGTTTTTAGCTTTTTCAGTTTGATTATTTACTAAAAAAGCCTCTGCCAATCTCAATCTTCCAAAACCACTCAAAGGTGGGTTATTGCTAAAATATTCTATAATTGAAGAAGGTGAATTATTATCAAAATTAATTTTATGTTCTGCTAAATACTTTATGCGATTTATTCTTGGCCAATCTTTATGGTTTATTATAAATGCTTGATATTCATTAAAGCTTGCTCCGCTTTGTGTGTCGATTAAATACATCCAGTTTACAAGCGTATAAATTGTTTTGTCTTGTATCTTTTGAGCGTCTGACAATGCTAAGTTCCACTGTTTTCTATCAACATAATTGAAAACTACTTTTGTTATTTCAAAATCTCTATCACTAAGAGTTTTTGTCTCTAAAGGCCCTTTTTTTTCGGGTGTAAAATTTTTAAAGTCACTAGGTTTTATCCTAGGAATGATTTCTTTGGTTCCTTCAGTTTTTTCAATGTCCTTTTTTTTAACTACTTTTGTTTCTTTAGGCTTAGTAATTTCTTGTGGTTTGATTACTTCTTGTTTTTTTTCAGGAATTTTTTTTTCTTTAACTTCTTTTTTTGACTCTTCCTTTTTTTTTGTTTTTTCTTCCTGAGTTATAACTTCATCCTTAGGTTTTAAAATCGGTTGTTCCTTTTTTTTATTTTTTGTTAAATTATCTAAAAACTTTGATGTTTTTGATGAGTGTACTGAATTATCTATAAATTTTTCAGGTTTTAATTTTGGAGGTATATTTTTTGCGTGGGCTGAAAAAGTCGTGCTCAACAGCAAAAATAAATTAATAATAACAACAAATTTAAACTTCATTTAATTTTATTATTTAAAAAAACAGTGTATTATAAAAAAGCTTTTTTATAGATATTTATACAATGTTTAAAGGATCATTTACCGCTCTAATTACACCATTTAAAAACAATCGATTAGATACTAGCGCTTACGTCAAATTAATTCATCATCAAATTGACAATGGTACAAATGGTTTAGTTCCTGGTGGAACCACAGGAGAATCTCCAACTTTAAGTCATGCTGAACATAGAGAAATAATTAAAATTTGTGTTCGTGAGTCAAATGATAGAATTCCGATTATGGCTGGAACAGGATCAAATTCGACTGAGGAGGCGATTGATCTTACAAGATTTGCAGAAAAAGCAGGAGCAAAGGAAGCACTAATTGTAACTCCTTATTATAATAAACCAACCCAAGAAGGTTTGTATCAACATTATAAAGCAATCAATAATAAATGTGGAATCCCAATTTTTATTTATAATATTCCAGGTCGTTCAGTAATTGATATGAGTGTTGATACTATGGCTCGTTTATTTGAGTTAAAAAATATTGCAGGCGTCAAAGATGCAACGGGAGACCTAAATAGAGTAGTGCAGCAAAGAAAAAAATTAGGAAAAAATTTTATTCAATTTACGGGTGAAGATTCAAATGCCCTTGAGTTCAAATTAAGAGGAGGAGTTGGTTGTATATCGGTTACTGCTAACGTTGCTCCAAAACTTTGCTCTGAAATGCAAACGTTATTAGATTATAAGTCCGATAAACTTATTTTTAAAAGAGCAAAAGAAATTAATAAAATGTTAAAACCTTTACATGATTTAATGTTTATTGAAACTAATCCAGCACCAGTCAAATATGCTGTGAGTTTATTAAAATTATGCTCCAAAGATTTACGTCTGCCAATGGTTACAATTACAAAGAAAAACCAAATTAGAATTAAGAATTTATTAAAAAAACTTTCATTAATTTAATTAATGAAAAAAGACGAAGGCAATTATCAGGTAGTTGCAAATAATAGAAAAGCCAGTTTTAATTATTTTCTTTTAGAATTAATTGAGTCGGGGATTGTTTTATTAGGATCAGAAGTTAAATCTTTACGATTAGGCAAAGGTAATATTTCAGAGTCATACGCTGTTGATTCAGGAGGGGAACTTTTTTTACAAAACTCCTATATTCCTGAATATAGTCAATCTTCTTACAACAACCATGACCCGAGAAGACTTAGAAAGTTATTGTTAAGCAAAAAACAAATTAACAAGATTATTGGAAAAATTAATCAGGAAGGTTTGACTGTTGTTCCTGTAAAAATGTATTTTAACCATAAGGGAGTAGCTAAGGTTCAAATTGCTATTGCGAAAGGTAAAAAACAACATGATAAACGGCATACAAAAAAAACAAGAGATTGGGAAAGAGAAAAATCAAGAGTTTTTAGAAAAAGTTAATTATGATTCTACTCTCTCTAGGTTCAAATCTTCCATCGAAGTTTGGTGATAGCAAAAAGACTTTATTAAAATGTTATGATTTTTTTAATAATGACCATATCAAAATATTAAAAAAATCTAGTTTTTATGAAAGCTTAGCTATTCCAAATAAATCAGATCCTAAATTTATTAATAGCGTTATATCGGTAGAGACAAAATTTTCTGCAGAAGAACTTATGAAATATATTTTGAATATAGAAGAAAAATTTGATCGAAAGCGTGAACAAATGAATGCGCCACGAACATGTGATATCGATATTGTAGATTTTAATGGTGAAGTAATAAATATTTTTAATAAAAATATTTCATTACAAATTCCTCATCCGCGTTTAGAGCAAAGAAGTTTTGTTTTATATCCAATTAAAGAAATTGATAAAAATTGGAAAAGTCCATTATCAGGAAAAAAAATTGATCAATTGATTGAAAATTTAGACTCTGAAACCAAGAAGAACATTACAATTATATAAATTTTTGATATATTTTTGTTCATGCTTAATCAGCAAGAACTCCTAGAAAAAGTTAAGGTTTATAATAATTTCATAGACGAAAATGTTGTTAAAAAAGCCTATAATTTTGCATTTGATGTTCATAAAAATCAGAAAAGACTTTCGGGAGACCCTTATATTTCTCATCCAATAGCAGTCGCTGCTATTTTGTGTGATTTGAAAGTAGATACAGCTACCATTACTACGGCTTTACTCCACGATACAATTGAAGATACAGAGGCAACGTACAGTGAAGTAAATAAATTATTTGGGAAAGAAATTGCTGACCTCGTTGAAGGGGTTACTAAAATTTCAAGATTAGAAGACAAGTCAAAAGAATATTCTGTTGCCGAAAACTTTAGAAAATTAATATTAGCAACGTCCAAAGATATCAGGGTTTTATTAGTTAAGCTTGCGGATAGGCTTCATAATATGCGCACAATTAGTAACATTTCAAATCCAGATAAAAGATTAAGGATCGCAAAAGAAACTATGGAAATTTACTCTCCATTAGCTGAAAGAATGGGGATGCATAGTTTTCGTGATGAACTTGAAGATTTAGCTTTTAATGTTTTAAATCCTGAGGCTAGAAAGTTAATTACCGATCGTTTAACGCTTAATAAAGAAAGTCTTGGAATTACTTTTTCAGATATTTCAAAAAAAATTTTAAAATTATTAGAAGAAAAAGGCATCAAAGCGAAAGTTACAGGCAGAGAAAAGACCCCATTTTCTATTTGGAGAAAAATACAAAGTAAGAGAATTTCTTTAGAACAAATTACAGATATAGTTGGTTTTAGAGTTATCCTTGATAATGTTGATATGTGTTATCGAACTCTTGGAATTTTTCATACTGAGTGGTCAATGGTTCCTGGAAGATTTAAGGATTACATTTCTGTACCCAAATCTAATAACTATAAATCAATTCATACTTCAGTCATTGGACCTAAAAGACAAAAAATTGAAATTCAAATCAGGACTCATGAAATGCATGAATTTGCAGAAAGAGGAGTGGCAGCTCATTGGAATTATAAAGCTAACGAAAAAGTAAGCAATAATACTCTCAAAGATTATAATTGGTTAAAAGATTTAGTTGAGATGTTGGAAAGTGGAGAAAATCCAGAACACTTTTTTGAATATACAAAACTTCAGCTATTTCAAGATCAGGTTTTTTGTTTCACACCTAAAGGAGCCCTTATTCGTTTACCAGCAAATGCTACTCCTATTGATTTTGCTTACGCTGTTCATACTGAAATTGGAGACAAATGTATTGGTTGCAAAATTAATGGAAAAGAATCTCCGTTACAAAGTATTCTTCATAATGGTGATGAAGTTCAAATTATCACATCCTCTAAACCATCACCTTCAATGTACTGGTCATCCATTGCAAAAACAGGAAAAGCAAGAGCAGCTGTTAGAAGATATTGGAGCTTAAGAAAAACAGATAAATCCGAAGAAAAAGCCTATGATACTAGTTTATGGGTATTGTTAAGCCACAAAGCAGGAACTTTGGGAGAAGTTTGTACTATGATAGGAAAACATAAGTGTAATATTTCGAACGTAGAATTAGTTGATAAAAAAGACGACTTTTTAAGTTTTATTTTTGATTTGGAAATTAAAAATTTAAAAGATTTTACTAATTTAGTATCAGAGATCAAACAGCAGGGAATAAATTTTAAAATTATAAGAAATAGAAAACCAAATGTTGACAGAGAAAAAAACTAAACAAATTTTTGTAAAAACTAAAGCGTTATTACAAGGACATTTTATTTTATCATCTGGATTACGAAGCGAACAGTACTTGCAATGTGCAAAATTATTAATGCATCCAAAACAATCAGAATTAATCTGTAAATCTCTTGCGCAAAAAATTAAAAAAGTTTTTAAAAAAATTGATGTAGTCGTAGCCCCTGCAATGGGTGGAATTATCGTTGGTTATGAAGTGGCTAGACATCTTAAAGTCCCTTCAATTTTCACAGAGAGAGTTAATGGTGAATTTCAATTAAGAAGAGGTTTTGAAATTAAAGAAGGAGCAAAAGTTTTAATTGTAGAAGA
>Ga0222714_10004685_pt1 | contig 13287 bp, 18 predicted proteins | sample C33_3DmetaG_FD_165048 | JGI IMG/M metagenome (GOLD analysis project Ga0222714, IMG submission 165048) | Estuarine water microbial communities from San Francisco Bay, California, United States - C33_3D | ecosystem: Environmental > Aquatic > Marine > Unclassified | place: USA: California... | reverse complement strand
AGACTAGTGGGCCCACATTCCTCGTCGAGTGTGCACTCCCGCGCGCCAAAACCGCCGATTCCATGCACGCGAGTGCACAGTCGGCGCAGGGGTGGCTCAGGGGAGGCGCGCGATGACCTTGTCCGGCGTCACCCGGCACACGATGCGGACGTTGTCGGTGCCGTCATCTCCGACGTAGCGCGGCGTGCCGTTGTAGAGCTGATTGAGGCGATCAATGAGTTCCCGGCCCCCCTCCTCCGTCATCGTGACCGTGCCCCGGACCTCCACATAGGTGTACGGCGCGTCACGGGGGTAGACGAGCAGGGAGACGCGGGGATCGCGCTCCATGTTCAACGTCTTGCGACGACCCTTGATCGTGGAGAAGAGCAGATCATTGCCGTCACGCTCAACCCAGACGACAGTCTGCTGAGGGAAGCCGTTGGGATTCAGCGTGGCGATGGTGGCGAACTCGGGTGCATCGAGGATCGCGTAGGCCTCGGGAGGAATGGTGGCGCTCATAGAGGAGACGTTACCGGTTGGATGATCGCGGTGGCGATGGCGGCAAGTCCTTCGCCACGACCGGTGAATCCCAGGGCGTCCGTCGTGGTTCCGCTGACAGTGACCCGAGCACCCGCCGCCTCGCTCAGCACCCTCTCCGCCTCAGCGCGCCGGGTGCCGATGCGCGGTCGCACACCAATGACCTGGACGGCGATGTTCCCGATTTGCCAACCCGCTTCCGTCACTCGACGCGCCGCCTCGGCGAGGAGTGCCACGCCCGCCGCCCCCGCCCACCGCGGATCATCAGTCCCGAACTGAGAACCCAGGTCGCCCAAGCCGGATGCGCTGAACAGGGCATCGCAGGCTGCATGAGCCGCCACATCCCCGTCAGAGTGGCCAGCCAGACCCTCGCCGTCCCACAGCAGGCCGGCAACCCAGAGCGGCCGGCCCTCCCCAAACGCGTGTACGTCGACGCCGATGCCGACCCGGGGCATCTCAGCCGACCCCATCAGACGCCCTTCTGCGCGCCAGAACCGCCTCGGCGAGCACCAGATCGAGGGGGCGGGTGATCTTGAAGGCCTCTTCGGCGCCCGCCACCGTGCTCACCATGACGCCCTGGGATTCCACGAGACCAGCGTCATCGGTGACATCCGCGGCGTCGCACGATGCGTGAGCCTGCTGCAGGACATCACGGCGAAATCCCTGCGGCGTTTGCACGGCCCGCAGAATGCTGCGATCCACGGTTCGCGTGACACTTCCGTCGCCGTCCACTTCCTTGATGGTGTCGACGACGGCGAGCACCGGGATCACCGCCTGGGCCCCGGAACGCACGGCTGCGACGACACGGTCGACGACCTCCGGAGGCACCAACGGACGTGCGGCATCGTGCACAAGGACGACGTCGACATCGGACGGGAGGGCGAGCAGGCCCCGCGCAACGGAGTCTTGCCGTGTCTCGCCGCCCGCCACGACAATGAGTTGGGCGTCGTGTTCGATGCCCGAAAGCAGACTTCGTGTGACCTCGATGGCGTCATCGGGAGCCGCAACGACGACGAGGTCGACATCTCGCGCCGCTGCCACTGCACGAACAGCATGGACAAGGATTGGTTGGCCGGCGAGTGATCTCAGAGCCTTGGGGGCGCCCGGACCGAGGCGCTCACCGCGGCCCGCCGCTGGCACGATGACAGCGGTTCGGGCAGGACGCATAGCGACCTCCGACGACTAAGTCAGGAAGCGAGAACCTCATCGAGGATGGCCTCAGCCTTGTCCTCGTTGGTCTTCTCTGCCAGGGCAAGTTCGCTCACGAGGATCTGCCGTGCCTTGGCCAGCATCCGCTTCTCCCCGGCCGAGAGACCGCGCTCGCGCTCACGGCGCCACAGATCGCGGACGACCTCGGCAACCTTGATGACGTCACCCGAGGCGAGCTTCTCCAGGTTGGCCTTGTAGCGGCGGGACCAGTTGGTGGGTTCTTCGGTGTAGGGCTGGCGCAAGACCTCAAAGACGCGGTCGAGGCCCTCCGCGTTCACGACGTCACGCACACCGACCAGGTCGACGTTGTCAGCAGGGACACGCACCGTGAGATCGCCTTGGGCAACACGGAGAACGAGGTATTCCTTCTCTGCTCCCTTGATGACTCTGATCTCGACGGCTTCGATGAGGGCGGCCCCGTGATGGGGGTAAACGACAGTGTCGCCAACCTTGAACGTCATAGAGAAGAACCCCTTTCCAGGCCATCCAGAGTACCACGGGCCCCAGGCGCATCAACTTCGGTGAGTGCACCCGTTAGGCTTGGCGCACCGATTCGTCGCGGCCTGGCCGCACTTCGCACGAGGAGTTTCGCGTGATAACACTGCGTCGTGACGGCCAGGCCTTGACCCGCCCCGGCCGCAAGCGCATCGCCCTCGCCGTTCTTGCGCTCGCTATGGTACCGGCGCTGAGCGGTTGCTGGCAGGGCTTCGGCGCCAGCACCACCATGCAGAACTCCATGAACTCCGGCAACGGCACCCAGGTGACCGTCGGAGAACTACGCGTTGAGAACGCCACGATCGTGCGCGGGGATGACGGCACCTCCTCACTCATCATGTCGATCTTCAACCGCGGCCCGGAGGCTGACGAACTCCTTGGCGTCGCCCTCAATGGTGAGCCCATTGACATCACGAAACTCAGTACGACGGCGATTGAGCCGGGGAGCTTTCACACCTACGGGTACGGCGCCGAGGGCCAGGCACCCGATGGCTACCTGCTGACGTCGAACCTCGATGTCGAGCCCGGCTCCTACGCGACGGTCACCCTGGCCTTTGCCAAGTCGGGGGCCACCGAGTTCGAATCGATCGTCGTCCCGGCAGTCGGCTACTACGAGGGGCTCGTTCCGCCCCCGGCGAACTAGCGCTCAGAGTCCGCGCACCCTCGGGTGCGAGCCTTAGTCCGCCTCCATCTTGTAGCCCAAGCCACGGACCGTCACGATTAGCTCCGGGGTCGCTGGGTCGGCTTCAACCTTGGAGCGCAGCCTCTTGATGTGCACGTCCAGGGTCTTGGTGTCGCCCACATAATCCGACCCCCACACACGATCAATGAGCTGGGCCCGCGTCAGGACGCGCCCCGCGTTCCGCATGAGCAACTCGAGTAGGTCGAATTCCTTCAGGGGCATCGAGACGGACTCACCGCGCACAGCCACCACATGGCGATCCACATCAATGCGGATGGGTCCCACCTCAAAGACGTCGGGCAGCAACTCCGTGGGTTCCCCGTGCCGACGGAGGACGGCCCGGATTCGGGCGACGAGTTCGCGCGAGGAGAAGGGCTTGGTCACATAGTCATCAGCACCGAGTTCGAGACCGACGACCTTGTCGACCTCGCTGTCCTTGGCGCTCACCATGATGATGGGTACGGATGACCGCTGACGCAGTGAGCGGCAGACCTCGGTGCCGGAGACACCCGGGAGCATGAGGTCCAGGAGAACAAGGTCGGCACCGTTGCGATCGAACTCCTCGAGCGCCTTCGCTCCGTCGTCCGCCACTGCGACGTCGTACCCTTCCCGGCGCAGCATGAAGGACAACGCATCCGAGAACGACTCCTCGTCCTCCACGACCAGCACTCGGGTCACGCTGAATCCTCCTCGATATGTGTGGACTCCAGATCAGACGCGTGATCGCGGACTTGCGGGGCCGGCGGCAGCCGAAGCGTAAAGGTCGACCCCACGCCGACCTCCGACCACACCTTCACATCGCCACCATGGTTCTCGCACACGTGCTTCACGATGGCAAGTCCGAGGCCGGTCCCCCCGGTGCCGCGGGAGCGGGCGGGGTCAGCTCGATAGAAGCGCTCGAAAATCCGATCGAGGTCCTGAGACGGAATGCCGATCCCCTGATCTTTGACATCGATCTCGACAAGGCCATCCTGCACGCGAGACGTCACGGCAACCCGAGTCTGAGCGGCTGAGTAGTTGACCGCGTTCGCCACGAGGTTGCGGACCGCGGCAACAATCTGCGACCGCACGCCCAGGATCTCGATTCCGGTCGGCCCCGAGACGACCAGTTCGATGTCCTTGTCATTGATCGCCGTACGAAGTTCGTCAGACGCTTGACTGATGGCCGTGTCGATATCGAAAGCCTCTGCGCGCGCCAACGTGTCATCGCCTTGCACGCGCGAGAGGTCAATGATGTCGTTGATCAGCGTCGAGAGCCGGGCCGACTCCTTCAGCATTCGCTCCGCGAAACGCTGCACCTCATCAGGATCATCGGTTGCGGACAGAATCGCCTCGGCAAGCAGCGACATGGCTCCCACCGGTGTCTTGAGCTCATGGCTCACATTCGCCACGAAGTCGCGTCGAACAGCGTCCACGCGGCGATCCTCACCCTGATCGGCGACGAGGACGGCGTAGTTCCCACCCGAGAGCGGAGTGACCACGACCCGAAGGTCGAGCATTCCCCGTCCGAGCGGAGGTCGACGAACTCGTAGTTCGCGCTCACGCACCTCGCCGGTCCTGGCGGACTCGGCGACGAGCTCTCGGATCTCGTCCACGGTGACCGCGTCCCGTCGCACGAGACCCAGGGCCTCGGCGCGTGCCGAACTGCGGCGGATAGCGGCACTCGCGTCCACGACGAGCGTCGCCATGGGCAACGTGGCGAGGATCCGACCCACATCGTCGAGGTCGGACACGTCAGTGATGCCCTGGGGAAACGCCGTGGCCATACGGCGAGAATATGACGCGCCGGACCCGGGAGACCCTCGAGTGGCGTTTCGTGCTCCATGATTGGTTGAGCGTTCATCCGGTTGGGCCCGACGTTAACCTCAATGTTGCCGCACGTTCACCCGGGGCGGCGACACTCTGCTCGACGATTGGACACCACATGCGCGAGGCGTTTACCGAGCAACTCGACGGGGTCAGCGATGAACTCGTCAACATGACCCGCATGGTGGGTTCGGCCATGAACCGAGCCACCCAGGCACTGCTCGATGCCGACCTGAAGTTGGCCGAGGAGGTCATCGCTGCCGACGCGGCAGTCGACACGATCACATCTGAGGTTGAGGATCGATGCTTCGATCTCATCGCCCTCCAGGGACCGGTGGCCTCGGACCTGCGCGTCGTCATCGGCGCTCTGCGCATCGCCTCCTCGCTCGAACGCATGGGCGACCTAGCCGAGCACGTCGCCAAGCAGGCCCGAATGCGCTACCCGGCCGTGGCCGTCCCTCAAGAACTGCGAGGCACGTTCGCCGAGATGGGCGGTATAGCCGAAGCCATCGTGTCCCAGACCGGCGCCGTTATTGCCACGAAGGACGTCAGTCTCGCCACCGACATCGCCCGACATGACCAGCAAATGGACCACTTCCATCGGGAGTTGTTCCGCATCGTGCTGTCTCCCTCGTGGTCGCACGGGGTGGAGGCTGCGGTCGACGTGACCCTGCTGTCCCGCTTCTACGAGCGGTACGCCGACCACGCGGTGTCGGTCACCAAGCGGGTCGTCACGATCGTCACGGGCGAGCCGTACGCCGGAGTCGCCCTCGACGCCACTGCCTAGGGGCCGTGGGGCCCCGGGCCCTCCGGGCCGAGGGCAAAGGTGCCGAATCGGGGCCGATAGGCCAGACTGTCTCCCCGGAGGTTTCCATGGCACGTCATTTGCGCGACATCACTCCGCGCCGTGCTGCCGTCCTTTCGCTGCACACCTCCCCCCTCGATCAGCCCGGTACCGGCGACGCCGGTGGGATGAATGTCTACGTCCTTGAGACCTCCCGCCGCCTCGCCGCCGCGGCTGTGGAGGTTGAGATCTTCACCCGCGCGGTGAACTCCTCACTTCCCCACCGCGTCGAGGTCGAGCCGGGCGTGACCGTGACACACCTGCGCGCTGGGCCGTTCGAGGAACTGCGCAAGGAGGAACTCCCGGGCCAGATGTGCGCTTTCACCGCCGGGCTACTGCGGTTCGAGGCCGGGCGCCCCGAGGGCTGGTTCGACCTCGTCCATTCGCACTACTGGCTTTCCGGGCAGGTGGGCTGGCTCGCGAGCGAGCGCTGGGATGTGCCGCTCATCCACAGCATGCACACCATGGCAAAGGTCAAGAACCTCGACATCGCCGAAGGTGACCGAGCCGAGCCAAGGATCCGCATCATTGGTGAGGAGCAGGTCGTCGACCATTCGACGCGACTCGTCGCCAACACTGACGAAGAGGCACGTCAACTCGTGGAGCTGTACGACGCGCCCGCTGACCGCGTCGACGTCGTTCACCCCGGCGTGGATCTGGAGAACTTCACGCCCGGAGACCAGGAGGCGGCCAGAGCGGCGCTGGGACTTCCAGCCCACGCCCTGGTGTTGCTCTTCGTCGGCCGCATCCAGCCACTCAAGGCGCCAGACGTCCTCGTCCGAGCCGCCGCTGACATGGTCTCGGAGGACCCGTCCCTCCGTGAGCGCCTTGTCATCGCCATCTGCGGTGGCCCATCGGGTTCTGGCCTGGAGCATCCGTCGGCCCTCGCGGACCTGGCCCGCGATCTCGGCATCGCCGATCTCGTGAGATTTGAGCCCCCCGGGGACCGCGAGCGCCTGGCCGAATGGTTCCGGGCCGCTGACGCCACCGTCGTTCCGTCCTATTCAGAGAGTTTCGGACTGGTGGCGGTCGAGTCACAAGCCTGCGGGACTCCCGTCGTGGCCGCGGCTGTCGGCGGGCTGCCTACAGCTGTCGCGGACGGGCGCTCCGGCATCCTCGTCCCCGGCCACGACCCGCGGGTGTGGGCACAGGCCCTTCGACGGATCGATACCCCGGAGGTCGGACTGCTCGCCGCAGGCGCTCGATCACATGCCGAGCAGTTCAGTTGGGCGCGGACAGCCGACGGCCTGCTGGACACCTACCGAGCGGCCGTGGGCGGACATCTCCTCGATGCCGTGGCCGCGGGCAATCGTTGACCGAGGCAGAACGCGTCGCCCAACTCATCACGACGTTCGCGGCCGCCGAGGAACTACCGCTGGAACGTTCCGGTACGAGCACCTACGTGCTGACCCTGCCCGGCACTCACAAATTGTCGACGACCGTGGCTCTGCTGGTCGGTGATCTGACACTCAGCGTCAATGCATTCGTCGCACGACGCCCCGATGAGAACGGCGAGGCGGTCTACCGATGGCTTCTCGAGCGCAATCGGAGCATGTACACGATCGCCTTCAGCGTCGACCACCTCGGGGATATCTATCTCACTGGCCGGCTACCACTCGGAGCCGTCTCAGCAGCGGAACTCGATCGACTGCTGGGCTCGGTGGCGGAGTACGCCGACTCGTCGTTCAACACAATTCTGGAACTGGGATTCGCTACGGCGATCAAACGCGAATGGGCCTGGCGGGAATCTCGCGGCGAATCCACCGCGAACCTCGAAGCCTTCCGGCACCTTGCTGATCCTGCGCCCTAGCCACGGACGAAGCCCACGCCCTGACAAGATGGGCGCATGAGCGCTTCCTACACCCTGATCCTCCTCCGCCACGGTGAGAGCGAATGGAATGCCAAGAACCTCTTTACCGGCTGGGTCGATGTCTCACTCACCGACAAGGGGCGCGAGGAAGCCGCACGCGGCGGACAGATGCTCAAGGACGTCGGCATTCTGCCCGACGTTGTCCACACCTCCCTACTCACGCGAGCGATCACCACGGCCAACATCGCCCTCGGCGAAGCAGGCCGACTATGGATCCCGGTGGTCCGCAATTGGCGTCTCAACGAGCGCCACTACGGCGCCCTTCAAGGCAAGAACAAGAAAGAAACCCTGGACCAGTACGGCGAGGAGCAGTTCATGCTGTGGCGTCGGTCGTATGACGTCCCGCCGCCACCGATCGACCCGGACAGCGAGTTCGCACAGACCTACGACCCGCGCTACGCCGCGTTGCCGCCGGAAGCCCGCCCGGAGACCGAGTGCCTCAAGGACGTCGTCACGCGGCTCATCCCCTACTGGGAGGACGTCATCGTCGCCGAGGGACTACGGCAGGGGCAGACCGTGCTGGTGGCCGCGCATGGCAATTCACTGCGTGCCCTCGTCAAGCATCTGGACGGCATCTCCGATGCCGAAATCGCAGCGCTGAACATCCCCACCGGCATCCCGCTTGTCTACCGGCTTGACGAGAATCTCAAGCCCATCGTGCCGGGCGGCGAATACCTCGACCCGGACGCGGCAGCGGCTGCCGCTGCCGCGGTGGCGAACCAGGGGCGCTAGGCGACGACCATGCACCGCCCGCATCTGCCCACGGTCAGCTGGCTGGAACTGCTGCAGGACCTGGTCATGGTGGTGCTCGCTTACTCTGTTCAGCGGGCTGCAGTACGGCTGGGGCACACCGTGGGTGATCTGGTACGCCGCGGCGATTCTTGTCGCCTACGGATCGTGGGTGTCGTGGGTCTTCCTTAACAACCGATTCCCCGGCCAGGGGGTGTTCACCCAAGCCACCACCGTGGTGTGGATCTTCGGCGCGGTGCTCGCTGCTGGAGGGTCTCTGTGGGAGAACTGGCTCTCGGCACACACCCTCAACTTCGGCCTCGCCCTGTCCTTCGCGGCGCTGTCCGTCCGGCATGCCGCGATCGCCCTGACCCATCCGGAGGCCCGGACTCCCTCGTTCGCCGCAGCAACTCTCAGCGGTGCCGCCACGGTGCTTCTGCTCCTCGGTGCCGTGGGCATCCTTCCCGAGTACCTGGCGATGGGCATTGGCCCCCTGATCGCCCTGGCCGGACTGCTCATCGTCTACCCACGGCTGCTGCCCAAGACGGTCGTCATCAACGTCAACCATTTGAGTGAACGCTTCGGCCAATTCGTCCTCATCCTCATCGGCGACGGACTGCTCGAGATAATCCTCAACACCGAAAGTGGTGGGACCACCACCGTCCTCGCCATCGCTGAGGCCGTGGCCGTGGCCTTCCTGCTGTGGCGCGCCTACTTCATCTACGTCCTCCCAGCCGGGCCTCCGCCGACACTTGCCCGCCTGCAGGGTTGGGTGTCCGCGCACTTCGTCGTGGTCGTCGGACTGGGGTTGACCTCCGCCACCATCGCCGCCGAGGCCGTCCCCCTCAACGACGAGTTGCTCTCGCACCTGGACGCATTCACGCAGACGGTAGGGGCGGGCTTGACGCTCGCCCTGGTGTACGTCGGCCTGGGACTTGCCCTCGTGACCTCGGCCAGAAGGCCTCACCGGGTCGCTGTGCCGTTCTTCGTCATCGCCGTGCTCTTGATCATCGCTCATTTCGTCGCACCCGGGATGCTCAACCTGCAGACCGGCCTCCTGGTCGTCATCGTGATGGGCCTGGTCGACTACACGGCGCACCGACTGAACCGTCGCAACTCTGGCGACACAACCACCGTCGAAGACGCAGCAGCTGGGGCATGATCGTCGGATGCTGCACACCCACCGCCTCGAACTCGACGATGCCACCCTGCGTGAGTGGACTGCGATGGTCCTTGACGCCGACCCGGAGAGTGGGATTGTGCTCGATCGCTCCGCCTTCTACCCCGGCGGCGGTGGGCAACCGCCGGACCACGGCGTGCTGCTCTGGGGCGGCGTACAAACCCGCATTGTCGGCGTCCGTTACGGCGACGATCTGCGACTGATTCCCGCCGAAGGAGAACCAATTCCCGCTGTCGGTACTGAGGTGCACGGGGCGATTGAGGATGCGCGACGGACCGCCCTCATGCGCACGCATTCCGGTCTGCACGTCCTGTCCGGTGTGGTGTTCCGCGACTTCGGAGCGCTGGTCACCGGCTCCAACATGGAGCCGCTCGAGGGCCGGCTGGACTTCAACCTCGAGGGTGTCCCCGAAGGCTTCAAACAGTCGGTAGAGGACGCCATCAATGCGGAGGTAGAGGCCGACCGCGGGATCCAGGCCTACTCACTGCCGCGCGATGAAGCCTTCGCTATCCCCGACCTCATCCGCACGGCAACCAATCTGCTGCCACCAGAGATCGAGGTCGTGCGCATCGTCGACATTGACGGACTCGACGTCCAAGCCGATGGCGGCACGCACGTCGCGTCGACGCGCATGGTCGGCCGCATGCGCGTGGTCAAGGTCGAGAACAAGGGCAAGGGGTTCCGGCGCATCCGCGTGGCCCTGCCTGACTAGCCTCCGGTGATCTCGACGATGCGCGGTCGTACGTCGAAGAGGTAGACGAGTGCGGCGATCACACCGGCAATCCCAATGATGCCGAGCGTGAGGTTGGGGATGAGCCCGGTGAGGAAGGCCACTCCCGTCAGGAGGAGCCAGAGCAACTTCGAGACTCGTCCCACGGCAGGGAACGCTGACTGCGGTCGTCGAATGCAGTCAATGAAGGCCCACCCCTTGACCGCGAGGAAGACCACCCACAGCACGAGCATGACGAGGTTCTGAGTCGCGTCGAAGATCACCTCTCAAAAGTACGCGCCCCGCCTGCTTTGTGCAGGCGGGGCGCGCGGTCAGAGCTGAGGGAAATCAGACGCCCACGGCCTCACGGACGAGGGTGATCGCGTTGCTCGCGCTCACTGCGACGTCCGAGGCGGTCTTGCGAGCATCCTGGCCGAATTGCACGGCCTGCCCGCGAGCGTCGGTGGCGAAGTCCCGCACGGTCACGCGAGCCTCGTGGGCGAGATCAGTGACGCGGGCCTGACCCTCGGTGGCGAGGTTGCTCACCGACGTGCTGGCGTCGGACGCGAAATCGCGCACCTGGCTCCACGCCTTCACCGCGGTGGTCGGCGCAGAGACGACGGTCTCCTGGACAGTGTCGAAGGCTTCCACGATCACGGTGGGTACCTCCACGGGGATGGCAATGCTCGTGAACGGGACGGTGCGGTTGGTCTTGGCAGTGCTGGCGGTGTTCTCGGTGCTCACGTTCTTCTCCTTCGACACGGTGGACTTCTTCGTGGTCTTGACTGCAGTGGCCTTGTTGGCGGTCACGGTCTTCTTGGTCGAGACCGGCTTCTTCGTCGAAGTCGGCTTCTTGGCCGCCGACTTCTTGGTCCCCGCTGACGTGGGGGAGCCGTTCGCTGGCTTCTTGCTGGCACTCTTCTTCGCGGCCGTCTTCTTGACGGTGCTCGCCTTGGGTGCGGTGACCTTGTGGGTCGCTGGCGTGCTCATGCTGTGTCCTCCTCGGTGCGATGGGGGGTCTCCCCGTCCTTGGATGCGACGCGGTTTTCCGCCTGGAAGGCCTGGTAGATGTCCAACAGGGTGCGTCGCTGGGCCTCGGTGAGCCCCTCATCGGCAGTAATGGCCGCCACCACGTCACGGTCGGCCTCGGTGCGACCTTCGTCGCTGAGGATCCCCGCCTGCACGTACAGGCTCTCGGCGGAGATGCGCAGTGCACCCGCAAGCCGGGCCAGAATCTCGGCCGAAGGCTTGCGCAAACCGCGCTCAATCTGACTGAGGTAGGGGTTGGAGACTCCCGCTGCGGCGGCGAGCTGGCGAACCGACATCTGTGCCTGGTCGCGCTGCTCGCGGATGTAGTCCCCGATTCCGGTGATACCTGCCATGCCTCAAGGATGCACCCAAGTGCTTGCAAATGCAAGCGGAGCGCTTGCGACTGCAAGCGTGATATCGGTCACCCCACAGTCGAGAACGCCACACTCCCGACGCCCACGACAACCGCGATGCAGCCCATGAGCCCGACCGCGGCCGCGAGCGCGAGGCGACCTGACGCGTCCCCGCCCCGCCAGCGCGCGAGCACGCAGACGTGCGCGATTCCGTAGTACGTGAGGATCGTTGCGGCCGAGAGCGCCAGTGCCAGGCCGATACCGCCCATGGCCACGACACCGAGGGTGAGTGCGGCGGCGACGACCTCGGCTCGCCAGGGCACATGTCGGTCGTTGATCGCGTTCAGGGCACCCGGCGCATCACCGTCACGCCCCATGGCAAAGAGCGTCCGTCCGATGCCGGCGATCAGCGAGAGCAGCACCGCTCCCGCCGCGAACACCGCACCGAGGCGTACGAGCGCCACGAGTCCGGTCGCATTCGTCGCCGCGGCGACGGATTCCAGGGGCGCCGTGCTGAGCTTCACACCGGAATCCACGGCACTGAGCACCAGCATGCCCACAACGACGTAGACGACGATCACGATGCCAAAGCTCAAGGCCATGGCCCGCGGAATCGTGCGTGTTGGGTGTGCCACCTCCTCTCCCAGCACCGTGATGCGTGCATAACCCGCGAAGGCGACGAAGAGCAGCCCCGCGGCACCAAGGATTCCCCATGGAGTCGCACCCTCGAGCGCGACACCGACGCGGGTAACACCGGCGCCCCACCACGCCACCGACAGGGCCACGATGGCGACCACCACCACGGTGATCAGCAGCACCGTCACCCGTACCGAACGCACGATGCCGCGTAGGTCCCATGCCAGGGCAAGCGCGACCGCAATAAGCCCGACGATCCGTTGCTGTTCGGGCCACAGATATGCGCCGATGGTCAGTGCCGCGGCCCCCGCGGACGCTGACTTCCCGATGACGAAGGCATATCCCGCGGCGACACCCGCCCCCCGACCAATGAATGCCTTCCCGTAGGCATAGACACCGCCCGCGCGTGGGACGGCGCGCGCCAGGGATGCGGTCGAGGTGGCGTTGAGTGCCGCGACGGCCGCGGCCAGAAGAAGTGCGAATAGCAGCGCACTGCCGGCAATGCGGAAAGCGGGGGTCCACACGGCAAAGACACCCGTGCCCAGCATGGCACCTACACCAACGACGACAGCCCCGGGGAGTTGCAGCACGCGACGCAGTTCTGTCATTGACGAATCCCTGTCATCGACACTTCTCCGACACGGCTTTCTACCCCAGGGTGGGCCGGATCTCGCCGACCTGACCTGCACCACCCATAAGCGGAATGGACAACTGCTCAGCGACAACGGGCGACCGGATACCGAGATCGACCAAGATCGCCGCCATCACCACCTGGCGCGCTCGACCCGCACCATCCTCAATCTTCACGGCGACGCTCGTCCCATCCGGGAGAGCGGCGACGTAGACCCCCTCGGCACCCTCTTTGAGAAGCAGGCCCGGCACCCCCGCGCTCAGCGCCGTCGCGTCCCGACGCGTCCCCGCCACCCACTCGGGGTAATCACGCATCGCATCGGCGACCTGCCGCTCGGGGGAGTCGGCATCGGCTGTCGCGGCTCGGGACGCGGTGCGGGCCAACCCCGTGAGCGTGAGCCCGAGAAGTGGCGCACCACACCCATCCACGGCGTTGGTCCACGGATCCTCCGCGGCAAGTTCGGCGATCTCCACCGCGATGGCCTGCTGCAGCGGATGAGCCGGATCGAGGTAGTCCGCCGTGGACCAGCCATTGACGGTGCAGGTCACCAACATGGCTGCATGCTTGCCCGAGCAGTTCATGTAGACGGACTCGGGCC
>Ga0222714_10004683_pt1 | contig 13290 bp, 12 predicted proteins | sample C33_3DmetaG_FD_165048 | JGI IMG/M metagenome (GOLD analysis project Ga0222714, IMG submission 165048) | Estuarine water microbial communities from San Francisco Bay, California, United States - C33_3D | ecosystem: Environmental > Aquatic > Marine > Unclassified | place: USA: California... | reverse complement strand
GATGACAAAAATCCAGCATCCGAAACTGACCGAGACACAACATGGCACCGTCGGTGCGTGGCAGTGCGACTCCAATGACCACTGGAACGTGCAGTTTTACTGCATGCAGTTCGACCTGGCTGCGCGCTTCGCCGGCATGACCGGAGGCGAACCGGTGGATGCGCCGGCTCCGCGGTCGCGACTGATGCGCTTTCATGCCGAGCTGGTGGCCGGCGATATCTTCATGATCGAGACCGGTCGGATCAGCGATGGTGCGCACCAAGGATCACTGGTGCATCTGATGCGTCATGTCGGCGATGGCAAGCTGATCGCCACCGCGCTAGATGCACCAAGCCCACAGGCCGATCGTGCCCAGGTGGAGCAGGTATCCGAGGCTGTGGTTGCCGAGGCCTTGTCGCGCAGTGTCGACAACGCCTACGCGCCTGCTGTGTCGTACCAGCACATGCTCGATGCAGGGGCGTTTGCGGCAGGGCGCAACTGGGTGACGATGGCTCAGTGCACGGCCGGCGGCGCGCTCACCGAGCAGCATCTGGCCGCGATGCTGGCCGATGCCGCTGGCCATGTCTGGGAGCGGGCGGGGGCTGGCGTGAACTGGCTCAGGGACCGTGGTTATGGTCGTGCGGCACTCGAGCTACGACTGGATCATCATCAGCAGGCTCGTGTCGGCGACGTGCTGGTCCTTCTGTCGCGAGTCGGCCCGATCCAGGGCAAGACGATTCGCCTGCTGCATCAGATCTACCGCCTGCAGGATCATGCCCCCATCGCGGGTGCCGAACTGGTCGCTGTGCTGATCGACAAGGCGACCCGTCGTGCCATCGCGGTGCCGGAGTTTCTCACCCGCGAGTGATTCTGGCCCGAGCCCCGTCAGGCGGCGACCGCTTTGCCGCCCTGATGCAGATGGCAGGCCACCCAGTTGCCAGTGCTCATTTCCTGCAATTGCGGAACCTCGCTCTTGCAGCGCGGCATCGCGTGCGGGCAGCGGGTGTGGAATGAGCATCCCGGCGGCGGATTGACCGGGCTGGGCACATCACCGACCAGAATCTGTTTTTTGCGCTTGATCTTCGGATTCGGGATCGGGACCGCCGACAGCAGCGCCTCGGTGTACGGATGCAGCGGATGGCTAAACAGCGTCTTCTTGTCCGCGTACTCGACGATCTTGCCCAGGTACATCACTGCGACCCGGTGGCTGATGTGTTCGACCACGGCGAGATCATGCGCAATGAACAGGTAGGACAGCTTTTTTTCCTGCTGCAGATCGACCAGCAGGTTGATCACCTGCGCCTGGATCGAGACGTCCAGCGCCGAGACTGGCTCATCGCCGACGATCAGCTTCGGATTCAGCGCAAGGGCGCGAGCGATGCAGATCCGCTGGCGCTGACCGCCGGAGAACTGGTGCGGAAACAGTTTCATCTGCTCGGCACGCAGACCCACCTGCGTGAACAGGCCCGCAACCCGATCGGCCAGCTCGCTGCCGCGTGCAATGCCATGCACCTGCAAGGGCTCGCCGACGATATCGCCAACCGTCATGCGTGGATCCAGCGACGCGAACGGATCCTGAAACACGATTTGCATTTCGCGACGAAACGGGCGCAACTCCTTCTTGCCCAGATGCGCGATTTCCTGGCCTTCGAGCTTGATCGAACCGGAGGTGGGTTCGACCAGTCGCATCACCGCACGCGCGGCTGTGGACTTGCCGCAGCCGGACTCACCGACCAGGCCCAGGGTTTCACCTTCGGCGACCGAGAAGCTGATCCCGTCGACCGCATAGACATTACCGACCGTACGTCGCAGCAGCCCCTTTTTGATCGGGTAGTGCTTCTTCAGATCGGTGACTTCCAGCACCGGATCAGGCATTGCTGTCTCCACTGAGCCGCTCCGAGTGCCAGCAGGCGGCCCAATGGCCATCACTCTTGAGTTCGAACGGCGGATATTGGGCAGTGCACTGGTCATCGGCAAACTTGCAGCGCGGCGCGAAGGCGCAGCCCTGCGGCAGGTTCGACAACGCCGGCACCATGCCGGGGATTTCGTTCAGATGTTCCGGAGCCTCGTCACCGCTGATCGAGGTCAGATGCGGAACCGAATCGAGCAGACCGCGGGTGTACGGATGCATCGGGCGCTCGAAGAGCGCCTCGACACTGGCTTCTTCGACCTTGCGCCCCGCATACATGACGATCACCCGCTGCGCGGTCTCCGCGACCACGCCCAAATCGTGCGTGATCAGGATCATCGCAGTGCCGAGTTCCCGTTGCAGGTCGATCATCAGATTGATGATCTGCGCCTGGATCGTCACATCAAGCGCGGTGGTCGGCTCGTCGGCGATCAGCACTTTCGGATTGCAAGCCAGCGCAATCGCGATCATCACCCGCTGGCGCATGCCACCAGATAACTGATGCGGATACTCCCGGGCGCGCTGCTCGGGTTCCGGGATGCCGACCAGGCGCAACATGTCGATGGTGCGCGCTTTGATTTCGGCCTCGGACAGTTTCTGATGCAGGCGCAGCGTCTCGCCGATCTGGTTGCCGACGGTCAGCACCGGGTTCAGCGAGGTCATCGGCTCCTGAAAGATCATCGAGATCTCGTTGCCGCGCACCTGACGCATCGACTCTTCGTCGAGGGTCAGCAGATCCCGGCCGTCGAGCACGATCTTGCCGGCGGCGATACGCCCTGGCGGTTCCGGGATCAGGCGCATCAGCGACAACGCGGTCATGCTCTTGCCGCAGCCGGATTCGCCGACGATTGCCAGTGTCTCGCCGCGGCTGAGCGTGAAGGTGAGGTCCTCGACCGCCTTGACGATCCCCGCCCGCGTGTAGAAATAGGTCTTGAGCCCGGCGACGTCGAGAATCGTCTCGCCGATGGTCGGCATGGCGCTCACGTTCTTTGCCTCGGGTCGAGAAGGTCGCGAAGGGCGTCGCCCATCAGGTTGGTGCCGAACACGACCAGACTGATCGCCACCCCCGGGAAGATCACGAGCCAGGGGGCGGTACGTACATATTCGGCTGCTGATTCGGACAGCATGCGACCCCAGGACGGGAAGGGCTCCGGAATACCCAGGCCCAGGAACGACAGCGAGGCTTCGGTGAGGATTGCCGAACCCAGTTGCGCGGTGCCCAGCACAATCAGTGGCGCGAGGGTATTGGGCAGCACATGGCGCACCGCGATCCGGAAGTCGCTCATGCCGACGGCACGAGCGGCTTCAACGAACGGTTGTTCGCGCAAGGCCAGGGTATTGGCCCGGATCACCCTGGCCACGTGCGGGACGATCGGGATTGCGATCGCGATGATCGTGTTTTCGAGCGACGGGCCAAGGGCGGCGGCCATCACCAGGGCCAGCACCAGCAGCGGCAGGGCTTGCATGATGTCGATCACGCGCTGAACGCTCAGATCAACCCAGCCCGACATATAGCCGGACACCAGGCCCAGAATTACCCCCAGCAAACACCCCAGGAAGGTGGAGCCCAGACCCACTGCCAGGGAAATTCGCGCACCATAGACGATCCGGCTGTAGACATCGCGTCCGAAGTTGTCTGCGCCGAGCCAATGATGTGCTCCCGGCGCGCTCAGCGACATGTCGGCATCGGTCGCCAGGGGGTCGTGGACCGTAATCAGCTCGGCAAACACCGCGGCGAAGACAAAGGCAATGACGATGATCGCGCCCACTGCACCCAGTGGATAACGTCGTGCCAGAAAGAGCAACTCGCCAAACCTGGTGTTGACGTTCGCTCCCGCTTTGGCAAGGTGGGCCGAGTGGTCGGTTGTTTCGGATTCAGTCGCCATAGCGAATTCTCGGATCCAGGACTGCGTAAAGAAGGTCGACGATGAAATTGACCACGACGACAACGACTGCCGCAAACATCACCAGGTTCTGCACGATCGGATAGTCGCGCCACTGGATGGCTTCAACCAGGAAGCGTGCAATGCCAGGGATATTGAAGACCGTCTCGGTCACGATGAGTCCGCCAATCAAGAAGGCGGCTTCGATGCCGATCACGGTCACAACCGGCAGCAGCGCATTGCGCAGTGCGTGGCGATAATTGACGGAATTCTTGCTGGCACCCTTGGCACGCGCGGTGCGAATGTAGTCCTGACGCATCACTTCAAGCATCGAAGAGCGGGTCAGACGCATGATTAGCGCGGAACTGCGAAACCCGACAATTGCCGCCGGTACGCTGTACATCAGCAGCGCATCCCAGAAGCTCTCGGTGTCGGCATCGTAGATCGGCAGGTTGCCGGTGGCCACAACGAACAGCATCAAGACCAATAGGCCAAGCCAAAACGATGGCAGTGAAAGCCCGCTTAGGCTGACCAGCCTGAACGCGTAGTCCAGCCCAGAATTTTGTCGGACCGCGCTGACGACTCCAAGCGGCACACCCATGATGATGGAGAAGACCAGTGCAAGCACCGCAAGTTTGGTGGTGACCGGAATTCTCGGTGCAATTTCTTCGATGGCCGGTTTTTCCGACGCATAGGAGTAGCCCAGATCTCCCTGGGCAAGACCCGAAATCCAGCTTGCATATTGAATATGCAAGGGTCTGTCCAGACCAAGATCCTTTTCGATTTGCGCCTTTTCGGCTTCGTCGACGAAGCCGGACGCTTCAAACAGGATGTCGACCACGTTACCGGGAACAACGCGCAACAACGTGAAGATAACGACCGAGATCCCAAACAAGGTCAGGATCATCAGCAGTGTTCTGCGCACCAGATAGGTACCCAAGACAGCTCCTTACTTCCTAGTACTGCGATGGGACCCCGTCGAGCGACGGGGTCCTCTCAGTGGCTTACTTGTCGAGCCAGACGTCTTCGTAGCGATAGCCGTTGTACGAGCTGTTCGACATCACGGTGATGCCCTTCACGTACGGCCGATAGCAGGTGCCTTCGCGCGAGTGCACGATGATCGGACGGGCTACGTCCTCCTGCAGCTTCTTGTCGATCTCCCAGACGATCGCCTTGCGCTTCTCGAAGTCATCTTCCATCGACTGTTCATCAAACAGCTTCTCGAGCTCCTTGTTGCAGTACTTCGTGTAGTTGCGCTGCGAACCGCAGGAATAGTTCTCGTAGAAGTTCTGATCCGGATCGTCCACCGCACTACCGGTCAGGTTCAGGCCAACCGCGTAATCCTTGCGTGCGACCTTCGGGAACCAGTTCGGGGTTTCCACGACCTCGAGCTCGCCGTCAATGTAGATGTCCTTGAGCTGGTCGATCAGGATCACCGCCGGATCGCGATAGATGGCGATGTTACGGGTCGATACCTTGACCTTCAGGCGCTTGTCAGGCCCATAACCCGCCTTTTTCATCAGCGCGCGAGCTTCCTCCCGGTTGGCTTTCACGTCCGGGTTGTAGCCAGGCATTGTGCGCAGCAGCTCGACCGGCATACCCCAAACGCCGTTCGGACGCGGCAGCATCGCGCCACCGATCTCCGCATTGCCTTCGTAAAGAATTTCCACGAAGGCCTTGCGGTCCAGCGCCATCGCCATCGCCCGACGAACGTCGGCGTTGTCAAATGGCGGAGCGTCACGATTGACGATCAGGTTGGTTGCGACGTTGGTCGTCTGGATTTCGCAGACCGCCTCAGGAACCTGTTTTTTGATGTCGCGCACCATGGCGACGCTAAAGGCCAACGGGAAGCCCATGTCGGTCTTGCCGGAGACGAATGCGAGCGCTGCGGTGGAGCGGTTGCGGATGATCGTGTACTCGATGCCATCGAGCAGCGGACGACCCTTTTTCCAGTAATCCGGATTACGGGTCACCTTGATCGATTCATTGCGCTTGTACTCGACAAACTTGAACGGACCGGTGCCGATCGGGTTCGTGCGCATCTTGGCCGGGTCAACGTGGCACGGATACATCGGCGTGTAGCCGGAGGCCAGCAGCGCGATGAACGCGGGCTGCTTGCGCTTCAGATTGAAGGTGACCTCGAAGTTGCCGTTGGCGGTGACGCTGTCCAGGTTGTTGTACCAGGCCTTGCGAGGATTCTGACGCAGTTTTTTGTCGCCTTTGCCCTGCAGCAGGTCGAAGGTGCACTGGACGTCCTTGGCAGTGAACGGCTTGCCGTCATGCCATTTGACCCCCTGGCGCAGCTTGAACGTCAGCTTGGTCTTGTCCGAGTTCCAGGACCATTCGGTCGCAAGATCCGGAACGATGGATTCGATGCTGTTCGTGGCAACCGCCTGGTCGTACATCACCAGGTTGTTGTACAGGCCCATGAACGGAATGTTCGTCGAGTAAGACGCATCCTCGTGGACCGATGCACTGCCCGGGTTGTCGCGGTGATGCATTTTCAGGATGCCGCCAGCCTTTTCGGCGTGGGCAGCCCCGGCGCTAAAGGCGCCAGCGGTCAAGGCAACAAGGGCGAGAGTCGTGATTCGAGCCTTGCGGTTCATCACATGTCTCCTTTCTTTGGTTTAAGGACGGCACTCTATGGCGCCTGCTTTCTGAAGCCGCTTGCTGTTTACCCGATTGGGCCGCGAAAGGCAAACAAACCCGGGTTCCGGCGACAGGTGAATTCGCGGGCACGAGGGCTTTGCGATCGCGCGCCACGCGGGCATTATGGCGGTCGGCGGCAAGGCGACCGACCGAAGCCTGTCAAGGGCGAAATCCAGCGTTGTCTAGGATACCTGAGGAAATCATCGTGACGATCGAGGATCAGCAGGCGCTGCGCGCGCTCTACCCGGATGCGACCGAGCGCGCGCTGCGCAAGCAGCTCGACCATCTCGATCCCCATTGCCAGCGCTATGTCGCACTGTCGCCGTTTGTGGTGCTTGCCAGCCTGGGCGCGGACGGCATGCTGGACGCGTCCCCGCGGGGTGGCGCGCCAGGCTTTGTGCGGGTGCACGATGCGCATACCTTGCTGTTGCCGGACTCTCCGGGAAACAACCGGCTCGATACGCTGGGCAATCTCATCGCGCAGGGACGAATCGGCATGCTGTTTCTGATTCCTGGCGTTGATGAGACCTTGCGGGTCAACGGCGATGCGCGGGTGGTGTCCGATCCGCAATTGCTGGCCGGGTTTGCCGATGACAAGCGCACCCCGCGGGTGCTCATCGAGGTGCATGTGCGCGAGGCCTATCTGCATTGCGCCAAGGCGCTGATGCGCTCCAAGTTGTGGTCGGAGCAGGCGCGAGTCGAGCGCAGCGCGCTGCCGACGATGAACCAGATGATCCGCGATCAGATCGGTTCAAGCGAGCCCGCCGAGAGTCAGGAGCGCATGCTGGCCAGGTACGCAGCAGACCTCTGAGCCTTGGGGCCCAGCCGCACGCCAGGCTGTGACCGGCGATTGAATCGATTGAATGATTGACACGACCCTTGAGGTCAAACCCGGAATTTCGAGAATGCACAAGATCTTGCTGATCCAGGGCGCAAACATGGTCCATCTGGGCAAGCGCCAGCCCGAGTTCTACGGCACCACGACGGCCGCGCAGCTCGATGCCATGCTGATGGAGCATGCCCGCGACAAGGGCTATCAGCTCGAAATTTTCTACACCAACGTCGAGGGCGAGGCGATCAACCGCATTTATGCGGCGCTTGACGAGGGTTTCGACGGGCTGGTGATGAATCCGGCCGGCTTCAATTACGCCGGCCACGCGCTGGCTGATTGTGTGCGCAGCGCCGAGTTGCCTTACGTGGAGGTGCATATGAGCAACGTCGAGGCACGGGGCATTCCCTGCGTGGTGGCAAAGGCCGCCACCGGCGTGGTGTACGGGTTGGGCACCTATAGCTACATCCTGGGCCTGGAGGGCATGCTGAACCTGCTCAAGACCCGGAAGGCGACACCTTGAGCGTGGTCTGCGCTGTACCGATTCTGCAGATTGATTGATGCATCACCGCCACGATGTGACCGCACGCGCGGCAACGGCCCGCACGCTGCACAGATAATCCTGCCCTGACTGGAGACCGAGCATGCCTGCATTCCTGATCGCCGATGTTGAAGTGACAGATCCTGCCCTGTATGAGCAATACCGCGCCGGTGTGCCGGCGACGATCGCCGCGTACGGCGGGCGCTATGCGGCTCGCGGCGGTGCCACCGAGGTGCTCGAGGGCGACTGGCAGCCGCGTCGTGCGGTGATCCTGGAGTTTCCGAGCGTCGAGCGCCTGAAGGCCTGGTACGACTCGCCCGAGTACCGGCCATTGAAGGAAATCCGCCGCAAGGCCTCGAACTCCCGACTGGTGATGGTCGAGGGGCTGTAGCCTGCGCCATCGGCGAGCGCATTGGCATGAATCCCGACCGGGGCGATCCAATGGCTGCGGCTGCGCCCGATGATGTCGCGATGCGTGCCTACTATGCGGCGCGTGCCCGCGAGTACGAACGCATTTATGACAAGCCCGAGCGGCAGACGGATTTGCGTCTGCTCGAGCGTGAGATTCCCACGCTTTTGAGCGGGCGTCGGGTGCTCGAGATCGCCTGTGGCACCGGGTACTGGACGCAGTTCATCGCGACAAGCGCCAACTATGTGCTGGCCACAGACATCAATGCCGAGACCTTGCGCGAGGCACGGGCCAAGCAGCTCGATCCGGCACTTGTCGAATACCGGCTTGCAGACGCCTATGCGCTGGATCCGGGGGGCGGGCGCTTTGATTCGGCCTTTGCGGGCTTTTGGTGGTCGCATCTGCCGCTGCAAAGGGTGCCGCAGTTTCTGGGCTCGCTCACCGCTTGCCTGGAGCCGGGGGCGCTTGTGCTGATGCTCGACAATCGCTATGTGCCAGGCAGCAGCACGCCGCTTGGGCGCACGGATGAGCAGGGTAATACCTACCAGACCCGGCACCTTCAGGACGGCTCTCGACACGAGGTGCTGAAAAATTTCCCGCAAGCGGCGCAATTGCGCATGCAACTGGATGGCTGGGCCGATTCGGTCGAGTTCCGCGAGCTTGAGCATTACTGGTTGTGCCGCTGGACTGTGCGGGCTGGCCTCGGAAGCTAGTTCGGTTTTGCCTGCATCGCAGCCCGTGCTGCGTGCGATACTGATGGGTTAATCGCCTACCCATTTTCGCACCGGTTGTTGCCATGCCCGACTTCACGATTCTGCACAATCCTCGATGCGGAACTTCGCGCAATGTGTTGCAGTTTCTGCGCGATGCCGGCATCGAACCCGAGATCATCGAATACCTGCAAACCCCGCCCGATCGCCAGAGGCTGCGCGAGATCGCCGCGGCCAGCGGTCAGCCGCTACGCGCGCTGGTACGTGCCAAGGAGCCGATCCATGCACAGCTCGGGCTGGACGACCCCGCGGTGGACGACGAGCAACTGCTCGATGCGATGCTTGCGCATCCGGTGCTGATCAATCGGCCGATCGTGCTGGCCGGCGGTCGCGCGCGCTTGTGTCGGCCGTCCGAGACGGTGCTCGAATTCATTCAAACCGTGCGAGGCTGAGCCTGTCATGAATGCACGCTACACCTGCTTTTGCCAGCTATCCGATCTGGCCGGCGCGGCCGGTCTGCTGACCGACAAGCGTCGTCATCTGCATCACAATCCGGAGCTCTCCTTCGAAGAGGCCTCTACCGCGAGCTGGGTCGCGGAGCAGCTCGAATCCTGGGGTTACGAGGTGACGCGTGGTGTTGGTGGCCACGGGGTCGTCGGAACCCTGCGCAACGGTCCCGGTCGCAGCATTGCCTTGCGCGCCGACATGGACGCGCTGCCAATCCAGGAGGAAACCGGTAAACCGTATGCGAGCTCGCGCGCTGGCACGATGCATGCGTGCGGCCACGATGGCCACACTGTGATGCTGCTCGGTGCCGCGCAGCAACTGGCGGCAACCCGCCAGTTCCACGGCACCGTGCATCTGGTCTTTCAGCCGGCCGAGGAGGCTGGCAACAACAGCGGCGCGCAGCAGATGATCGCCGATGGTCTGTTCGAGCGCTTTCCGTGCGATGCGATCTTCGGCATGCACAATCATCCGGGGGTCGAGCAGGGCACGTTCATGTTCGGCGCAGGTCCCTTCATGTCGGCCTCTGATCGGGTCGACATCACGATCACTGGACGCAGCGGCCATGCGGCCCGGCCGCATCTGGCGGTCGATCCGGTCGTCATCCTGGGGAGCCTGATCATGGCCCTGCAAACCGTGGTGTCACGCAACATCGACCCGACGCAGACCGCGATCGTGACCATCGGGGCGGTGCATGCCGGCAAGGCGGCCAACGTGATCCCGGAGCAGGCCAAGATGGCGCTCAGCGTGCGCTCGTTCAGCCCCGAGGTGCGGGACCGGCTCGAGCAGCGCATCACGGAACTTGCACAAACGCAGGCGCGTTCCTTCGGCGGGGATGCGCACGTGTCCTACCAGCGCGGCGCACCGGTGCTGGTCAACAGCCAGGCTGAAACCGAGTTCGCCTGTCAGGTCGCGCAGGAACTGGTCGGACTTGACAAGGTTCAGGCGCCGTTTGGCCCGGTCACCGGCAGCGAGGACTTCGCGTACTACCTGCAGCACAAACCGGGCTGTTTTCTGCGGCTTGGTAACGGGGTGGACAGCGCGATGCTGCACAACTCGCACTATGACTTCAACGATGCCAACCTGTCGGTCGGCGCTGCATACTGGACCCGCCTGGCTGAGCGCTTTTTGAACGAGACCGCAGGTGCCTGAAATGCGTGCATCGCAAGGCGGGCGCAGCTGGTTCTGGCGGTTCGTCGTTCTGCTGATTCTGGCCGGCGGTGTCGGCGGATTCATCGCGCTGCAAACCTTCAAGCCGCGACCGGTGGTGCGGCCCGTGGTCAAGCAGCTGCCGCTGGTACGGGTCGAGCCGGTGCAGTTTGCCAGCGGGGCATTGAACGTGACTGGCAATGGCCTGGTGCGGCCGCGTGCCGAAGTGCTGCGTGGCGCCGAGGTGTCGGGGCGAATCGTTGAGCTGTCACGTGCGATGGTCTCTGGTGGGCAGTTTGCCAAGTCAGAAGTGCTGGTGAGATTGGACGCAGAGCCGTTTCGTGCGGCCCTGGCGCAGGCGCAGGCCGAGCGGCGTTCGGCGCAGGCCGCGCTGCTGCTGGCCGAGCGCTTGTTGCAGCGCACCGAGGCGCTGATCGACAAGGGGTTCTTGTCGCCTCAGACGCGTGATGAGCGGATCGCGGCAAAAGACCAGGCCAGGGCGGCCTTGGAGCGCGCTCAGGCGATCGAGCGTCAGCGTCAACTTGACTTGTCTCGTACCGAGATTCGCGCGCCGTTCGACGGGCGGGTGCTCAGTGAGCAGGTCGATGTCGGTGACACCGTGCAACCCGGAAAACAGCTGGCCCGGATCTTCGCCTCCGGTGACCTCGAGATCGTGGTCTCGTTGACTGACCGGGACATGGCTCTAGTGCGCGATCCCTGGACCGGGAGTCGCGCGGGCAGCCCGGCGATGGTTGTTGTCGAGCATGGTGGACAGCGTTACCAGTGGCCGGGTCGGCTCGATCGGGTCGAGGCGGCGGTCGATTCGGCAACCCGCACGTTCAATGTGGTCGTGCGGGTGCCTGAGCCGCTCGCGCGCGGCACGCCGCTCGGCGAGCCGGGTGTGGCCAGCGGTGCGCGCCAAGCCGGTCCACCGCTCGTTGTCGGCATGTATGCCAGTGTGCAGATCACAGGGCGCGACCAAGGCCAGCATGCGCTGATTGCCCGCGCGGCATTGCGTGACGGGCCTTCGATCTGGCTGGTTGAGGCTGGCGAGCGGATCGCGATCCGGCCGGTGCGTGTGCTGCTCGAGCGCGATGACAGCGTGGCGATCGCTGCCGACGGTCTGGCCAACGGAGCGCGCGTGGTGGTCAGTGATCTGGCGGTGGTTACCGAGGGGCTCGAGGTCCGGGTCGTGACGCCACGATGAACGCACTGATCGCTTGGATGGCGCGTCATCCGGTCGCAGCCAACCTGCTGATGCTGATGATCATCGTCACCGGACTGGTTAGCGCGCTGTCGATCCGCCAGGAGGTTTTCCCGGAGATCAGCTTCGATGCGATCGAAGTTCGGGTCAGCTATCCCGGTGCGGCGCCCGACGAAATCGAGGAATCGATCGTGCAGCGCATCGAGGAGCAGGTGCGCGGCATCGACGGAATCGACCGGGTTCTCGGATTCGCGGCTGAAGGCGTCGGTCTGGTGCGCATTGAGCTCGCCCGTGGCGTGAGCACTGCCCGCAAACTCGATGAAGTCAAGTCGGCAGTCGATCGGATCACCACCTTTCCAGACCTGATCGAGCGCCCGGTGGTGCGCGAGATCGTGAACCGTCAGCGGGCCGTCGAGCTTGCGCTCTACGGCGCTGCGAGCGAAGCGGCGCTGCGTGAACTGGCCTATCGGGTCAAGGACGAGCTTGCGGCGCTGCCGGGCATCTCGCTGGTCGAGGTCACGAAGGTGCGCGATTACGAGATCTCGATTGAAGTGCCGAACGATGTGCTGCGAGCCTATGGCCTGTCGTTGCAGGACATCGCTGCGATCATCAAGCGCTCCAGCCTCGATTTGCCGGGTGGCGACATCCGCAGCAACGATGAGTCGATCTTGTTGCGTACGAAGGGACGCAACTATCGACGGGCGGACTTCGAGCGCATCGTGATTGCTTCGCGCCAGAGTGGCGCCGCGGTGACTCTTGGCGAGATCGCGCGGATCGACGACGGGTTTCGCGCCGATGATCTGGCGATGCGCTACAACGGCAAGCCGGCCAGTTTTGTGCAGGTGTTTCGGGTGGGCGACGAGAAGGTGCTCGACGTGGTCGGCGCTGTGGAGCGCTTCATTGAGGCCGAGCTTAGGCCGTCCTTGCCTGCGGGGGTCTCGGTGGCGATCTGGCGCAATGACGCCACCGAGTTTCGCAGTCGCGTTGACTTGCTGTTCAAAAATGGCGTGATGGGCCTGGTGCTGGTGATGGCAGCGCTTGCCCTGTTTCTCGATCTGCGCCTGGCGTTCTGGGTGGCGACCGGTATCTTTGTCTCTTTCGTCGGCGCCTTTGGGGCGATGGCGGTGCTCGGCCTGTCGATCAACATGATGTCGCTATTCGGTTTCATTCTGGCGATCGGCATCGTGGTGGATGATGCGATCGTCACCGGCGAGAACATCTATTCGGAAAACGAGCGAGGTCGGGATCCGGCCGAGGCCGCTGTGCGTGGCGCACAGCGCGTGGCCACGCCGGTCGCGCTGGCGGTCTGCACGACCATCGTCGCGTTCATTCCGCTGCTGTTTGCGCCCGGAATCATTGGCAAGTTTCTCTATCAGATTCCAGCGATCGTGATCATCGTGCTGGTGGTGTCGGTGGCCGAGGCGATGCTGATCCTGCCGCACCATCTGGCCCGCTTGCAGGTCACCGGATATCAGGCACGCACCCGCGCTGGCGGCTGGCTGATCTCGCTGCGGCGCCGGATGG
>Ga0222714_10004681_pt1 | contig 13292 bp, 9 predicted proteins | sample C33_3DmetaG_FD_165048 | JGI IMG/M metagenome (GOLD analysis project Ga0222714, IMG submission 165048) | Estuarine water microbial communities from San Francisco Bay, California, United States - C33_3D | ecosystem: Environmental > Aquatic > Marine > Unclassified | place: USA: California... | reverse complement strand
TTTTTATTTTTCAATCCGGGGTCACGCCACTCGCGAACGCGCACACGGCGCACACGACATTGACTGAATGTTTTGTGCGTCGCGTGCGCGTGCGCGTTTCATGTACGATACGCCGCGCATGTATTCATCTGTAATTTGCAAATTTTAGTCGCCGCGGGGAGACATGTTTTGTGCCTGAATTTTATCCACTTTCGTGCCCAACCCGCACATTCGCGCGCGCGCGTCGAGTTCGCTCGCACTCAAACGCACACCCAGTATCGTTGGTGATGGCTTCATCCGTGATGTGCGCACTGGTCGCGCCGACTACGACGACGGCGACGACGACGACGACGACGACGGCGACGGCTCGCGCGCGACAACGTCACGCCACGATGTCTTCCGCGAGATATTCTTCGACGCCTGCGCGGGGTCGACGCGTCCTCGCGCGCGCGACGGAGACGGATATGAAAACGAAACCCGATTGGGCCGGGGATGATATGTTGAGTAAGCTCGTCGATGCGGCGATCGGGAACGAGTTGTTGTACGAGAAAATCATGAAGCCCATGGCGAGGCAGACGCTGATTAACACCGCGGAAAAGAATGGAATAGCGTGGCGTGACGAGGCGGCAAAGTTGGAAGCAAACAAGGCTATTTACGACACATACAACGCTCTGAAGAATGACGCGATCGACTACCCTGAATATTATTTGAAGCCATTTCATGCGTACGCCGAGGGCAACCTGTGCTGGCTAGCAGCGTTTGAGGCGCAGTCCGCGACATACTCGATGGCTTTGCGAGTGTGGCCAAAAGATCGCATCACCGCCGAGGAAGCGCAACAGCGATTGAGAGATTCGTATACAGACATGGTTCGCGCGCATCGCACCAAATACAACGCCGAAGGTGAAGTGGAGCCAAAGAAGATTCTCGATATCGGTTGCTCGGTGGGCATGTCCACGCGTTACTTGAGCGACGCGTTTCCAACCGCTGAGATCACCGGCCTCGACCTTTCACCGTACATGCTCGCTGTAGCATCCGTATGCGATGCTGGAGAGCCGGGAAGCGAACGACGCACGTGGGTGCATGGTAAGGGTGAAGATACCAAGTTTGCTGACGACACATTCGACGTGGTCTCGCTCGCGTTTGTCATTCACGAGTGCCCCGAATACGCGACGGCTAACTTGATGAAGGAGGCGTATCGCATTTTGAAGCCCGGGGGTACTTTCGTGATGACCGATAACAATCCGGCGAGTCCTGTTATTCAAAAGCTCCCGCCGGCGTTGTTCACGCTCATGAAGTCCACCGAGCCTCACTCGAACGAGTATTACACCATCGACGTACAGCAAATGTTGAGAGCCGCGGGATTTGAAAACGTGTGCCAGGAACAAACTGATCCTCGTCACAGAACAGTATGCGGGACGAAAAAGTAGCGTCCTTTAAAGATGATTGAGCGCGTGTAATTTTTATATCAAACAAGTACTAGTATGCAACAACTGACCCTCACCCCTCACGTTTCGTCGGCGCTTCGCACTTTTGGCGCGTCGTCTACTTCCCAACGAGAAGGTCGTTTAAGCCTCCGCTCCTCACGCCGCGGTGGACTTCTAGATTCCCTTCTCGTACGTTCTCTAGATCTCGAGCGTGAGCGTCTATCGCGCCTGTCGTATGGTCTATGTCGCCGGTCTTCGAAACGTCCGCCGCGAGCGTCGTCTCTTTTGCGACGAGCGTACTCATCTTGATTCCTTCGCATCTTTTCTGCCGCCGCATTCGATCGCTCAATGTCACGTGCTTTATCTGCTAAAAATTTCGCCGGAACTCCGCTCGGGTTGGCTTGCGCACTGGCAAGTAGATCCCAAAGCTCAACCATGAATTCGTCGGTGTGCTTTTCCAAAAACGTTGACAATTGCTCTCGTATGTGTAACGCGTTAGCGTGCACTTTCGACTCTTCCAACAACACAATAATCATGCCAATCAATACTTCATCTTCCACGCCTAATAGCTCCGTCACCCTGGTGGCGATCCACGGTTTCATGACTTCCAGCGCCACCTTTGTCATGTCCACCTTTGCGCGAAGCGATTCTGGTACGGGTTTGCTCGTCGACGCCGTCTTCTTTGCCGCATACACGGCGCGCGAAAACGGCTGGCGATAGGATGACATCTCGCACACGCGCACTCCTGCGTGCGTGCTAGTGCGCGTCAACGTCTGACGTCGCGTATAAATCGCTCGCACCTTGCCGCACACAACATCGTGTGCAATGGTTGGTCGTCGCCGCATCTGCTCGGTTTTTTTTTGAGGTTTTGTGTGACCTATGTGTGGTGACGGGCGTCACGGCGCGACGCACGAGAGATCACACATCACGACAACGACGACGATTGGGGTGAAACGTCATGGGTGCTGAAGACGACATTAAGGGCATCCTCGGCGCGGCGTCGCAAATATGTTTCGTAGGCACCGTGTGCGTCGCGGGACGGGAGTCATTCGGGCACTGGTTGTATCACCCGTGCGGGTTGTGTAACGGCGCGAAGTGCATGAGGTGTAAGACGTGCAACGCCACGGGGAAGTTAGCAAAGCCAGAGAGCAATGAATTTTCATTTTCAGTGAGCGAAGAGGTTGGCGGGAGCATGCAGTGCATGTTTTGTGGTGGGAGTGGCAGCGTCAAGTGCGAGCGATGCATGGGCGCGGGTGGCGAGATTGGGAAACAGTTAAACTACTTTCGAATGTTTCACGGCACGAAGCCATTTAACGGTTTTTTGAAGAATAGAAACATGAACGTCATCCCTACGCGGTTGGATGAAGAGATTGCGCGGACGGCGAGAATGGACGTCATGACGCAATTTCACGACTCCGTGGAGGACTTCAAAGAGATGGTCTCCAAGAAAAAGTTCATCCGAGCGCTGCGAGCGAAGACTGAAGGGAGTAAAAAACCTTGAGCGCGAGGAGCGAGAACGATATCGCGCCACCCAGCGTCGCGCGCGCGCCATGTACGTCGTCGCCACGACGTGTAGCTTCATTTGTTATACTACTCCCTAGTCCTAGTTCACCTGTTGAGTCATTAATTGGTCACGAGTCCCTTTCGCCATCACAGGGGAACGTTTCGCCTTCTCTGGTTGTTGGTCGAACGTGCGCCTCGACGTCACACGACGCACGCGACGACGACGGACGACGAACTTCGGACGACGACGACGAAGGACAACGCGTGCGTTGCGCATCTTATTCACACACGCACGCACGCGCGTGTTTGACCAGAGTGTGCGCACGGAAGAGACGACGCGCGAAAGATGTCGTTGGCGAATGCATCCGACCCATGGGCGTCGTACGCAGCAGCCGAGCCGCGTACGGATGACGCGCCACCGCGAAGACGTGCGACGAGGTCGACTCGTCAGTCTCGATTGGGGCAACCATCGGTAAAGGCAGTTCGAGAGAGCAAGAAGCGCACGACGGATGATGATGACGACGGCGACGACGGCGAAACGGTGGAGACGGCGAGCGAAGGCGAAAGCGACGAGGTCGATGTGCAAAACAAATCCAAGCAGCGTTCGACGCGTAAAATTCAAATATCGTTCAAGGATGAAGCTGAAAATGCATCGCTAAGCGCGCTGGCGAATACTCGCACGCCGCGCTCGAAGAAAATCGTGGTGAAGGAGGAAGTTGAAAAGATTAACGCCAAGGAGCCGCTCGCTCAGCGCACCAACAAAACGTCTACGCGCGACAGTCAGGAAGATACCGGCGCGGTGAACAGACATGTGTTACATTCTTCAAATGAGTCTTTCGCCACGGCATCGATCGATCCTTGGGGCGTGCCTCTCGTGCAAGCTGTGCAAACAAAGACATCAAACAAGAGCCAGGTGGCAAAATCAACGCCGTCTTCGGCGGCCCGCGACAATGACATCAAGGTCAAAGCAAAGCGTGCATTTGTGGACACTCCAGTGAGTCCGAATCGGTATGAGCCGGTGCGTTCGACACCGAAGCGTTCGAAAGAGGCGACGACTGCGGCGGCGTTTGGTAGCCCGACGGCGGTTTTGACGGCGACGAACGCGCCGCTCAGAGCAAACACCGCTGAAGGCCAATCCTACGTGTGTCCTGGTCCGCCACTTCCTCCCAAAGGTGAATGCTACTTGGGTTTGTGGCGCGGCGAAGAACGCGCGCGTATTCTCGCCTACGAGGCTTGCGTGCAGACGTGCTTGGAAGGCTCGTTGGGTTCCTACACGGCGCAAAACAAGTTTGATATGGGTGTTTTCTTTTTGACAAATCGATGCGCTGAACTTCGAAAAGCATTCGGCTTGGACAGCGTACTCGTAGGCGTTCTTCCTGATGACTCGCAAAGTCCAGATTCACGAGCAATTACTCCTGATAAGAGCGGACGTCGCTCGGATTCCATGCGCATCGTCGGCGCGGGCGCGGGCGGCGTTCGATGGGCCGCCATTACGGTTGGCGTCAGTGAGGTGTGCATTGTGGAAAGAGGAATCAAGAAATACACACAGGGTTGGGATCCACGCGAGCATGGGTGGCAAAAGCCTACCGAGGCAAGAGGACAGCATTTGATCATTCGCACTGAAGGCGGGCCTGGGAGTGCTGAAGTGTGCGAGGAGATGCGCACGAAGCAGGAACCAGTGCGTCTTGCTCTTGGCCCTGGTGACACGACTTTCATCGTTGAAGTCCCACTCAAAGCAAACAAAACCGCAAAAGCTGTGATTGCCCTGGACGAACTTTGTCGATTATCAGACAAAGGCGTCGTTGAGCTCGATTTGATGCTCACCGCTGACGTACCAGCAACCGCCGAGCGCGAGGCGCACGTTCGCACGTATGAAAAGGGGACTGTGAAGCTCACCGCGGTGTTTGAGGCGGCTGTTGGTGCTGGTTTGATGTCCGCTCCACCAGGGGCGGGCACTGCTCCAGGTCGTGACACGCAAGGATGGGCAGAAGCGAATGCAGCGTTAACGCCTCAAGCAGCGTATGATTTTTCTCTTGGCGCGGCGTTACGGGCCATAGGTTTCACACGCCGTCGGCTGCGCGTTCACGGTAATTGGGAGTTGTTACTGAAAGAACTTGCCGAAGGACACAATGTGACGACTACGTACACGTCTTTGCGATACATACAACACATGCTGGCTGTCGCCACGCCTACGGCGGATTGTTTGTCGATGATTCGTGATCATTTGCGTGAGGCATTGAGAAGGCAAGTTGACGGATCACTCGGCTCAATTGAGTCTCAAATGCTCAATTCTATCCGCGTGGCTGTGATGACTCTCGTGTGCGTGTGCTTTCAACATTACAAATCGTTGGATGAAAGTGAGTTCAGAGGCATCACAGAAAGTATGCCACCAATCGTTCCGGCGCCAGCGCTCAGTGTTTCATTGGAGCTGTTCAAGGCGCTGCAGCGTGATCCGAGTTCGAGCGCGTCATTGGAGATCATGACGAAAGAAATTATCAGCGCCGCTCGTGCGTGTTTCAAGAAAAACAGAGCAGTTCTGATTGGCGATGCGAGAACACTCGCGGTGAACAACAAGGATCTCGTCACGCAGTTATACGTGTGCATTGGAAATCTGTGTGTGACACTCAGGCACGAATTGGACACTGATAGAACAATCATGGAAACGTGCTCGTTCCCATCCGGGTTCTCCTTGCCACTACTTTCCGCCGATGTATATTGCAGCGAAGTTGCGTCAACGCTCCAAGATGCTCTCGATACGTGTCCACCCTCAGGGCCACCATCGAGTGACATCTTGGACTGCATCGATCGTTCATGCGATCTTCAGGCGTCAGCGTCTTTGGAAGAAGATCAGACTAGAGCAAGTACGCTGAAATTGAACACGCGACACATTTTCCAGCCGCACATCGATGGATGGATTGAGTCGTCGAGAAAGCGCCTTGAAGCGCGTTGCTCGGCTGCGTTGAATAGCAAGGGTGTGTCTGGAAACGCTATTGACGATGCGTATGCAGCCATGGATCAATCTTTGGAAGGATTTGAGCGAATTGTCACCCGTTGGCCAGATCAGGCGATGGCGTTGGAAGAGATACTCGTTGGTGCTGAGCGTTTGATAATTCATAAAATTGCCGAAACGGTTGAACATTTGCACGTGGGCATCCAAAAGGATGATGAAGCGGGTACAATTGTCAAGCCTCCTTTGAGTCGTAAGGGCGCAGCGCAGTGGATGAACATCGGTCGCATGAAAGAAGGAGCTGCTTCGATTGCGAAGCGAACAGCGCAAGTATCGAATGCCGTATCAAAGAGATTTGCCATGCACGATCGAGCGCACGGCGGCATGCCTCCAGAACTCGCGGCTGCGTTGAATGCTCTCAAATCAATGGAAATTCTTAGACCAGACGTCGGTGCACGGCTGATGGAATGGGCAAATAATGGCGGTGGTGCCGGCCCAGAGCTTGGTAGGCGAATGACCGAGGCTCTTGGGGAGTTGCGCGCGCACTACTCTGGATACTTGCGCCGCGCCGTAGCTGGCGTGTACAGTTGCGGACCGTCGTTGCGAAGCAAGCTTCGAGATGCCGACGCCAAGCAAGATGTTGAACCGGTCGTGGCGCCAGTGGTGACGTATATCGAAAGTATCAAATCTACTCTCGAGCGAAAGTTGCCACAGCGTCGAGCGAAAGTTGGCGTGTTGCGTGGGTTGTGGGATTCGATTGGCGCCGAAGCGTTGGCGTTTTATGAGGAAGATTTACGTACAAATTCCACTTGGCATCGACGCGTGCTTGCGAGTGCTGCGATTGATATTGTCAGTGAGAACTTCTCACAAGTCATTCGTGAAAGCTTGGGACACGATGTTCAAGATAAAGATTTGGAAGCACCCACAAGTATTGCAAAGTTGCAAGCCTTCAATTCTAGCACCGCGCGCGACTCAGTCCAGTTGTACTAGTTTTCCTCACTCAAGTCGTTTGGTTCTAGTAGCGCCTGTTGTATATCACTATCGAATATGTTATTTATTCATCTGCTTATTTGTCTACGACGATGCGAAATTGTAATTGCGCGCGGTTCAATCATCTTTGCCTTTTCCTTTGTCGTCTTCGTCGACTGCCCAATCGTCAGCGCTCTCCGCGCTCGACTTTTTCTGTTTCATCAGTTCCTTTTTCACGAGCTCATAAACCAAGAAAGATGCGCCTGCTTGTGGTACAATCTTTAACGACGACGGTACCCATCCACGAAACAAAGCTTTCGCACCGCCATCTTTGACGGTCATCATCAAGCTGTTCGCTAAAGAAAGGGGCTTGCCATTCATGCCGAGTGGCATCAAACCTGTTTGCAGTCTCACTGTTGCTTGGTAAATCGGGTAAGATGCAGTCGAGGCCAGGAAGCCGGATGCGACACCGCATAACAGCGTCGGACCGGCCCCAGCACTTTCTTTGTTCGTGGCCTTCTTGTACGCATTCGACAAAATGTCATAGGTTCCAAAAGACAACCCAGTGTACGGTATTGTGCCAATCATCGCTGTGCCCCAGCCCGAATACAATCCTTTCAAGCCAACTTGCTTGACGACACTTGACGCTGCAACGATAGAATTTTTGTATGCTTGTGGGTTCACACTTAATCGTGTGGAAATCACTTCTAAAGGATACAGTAACGTATCGCTTGTTATACCAGCCATTGCGCCTGCACATAGTCTCTCGAAATTCGTCGGCTCGCGGCTTTCACCTTGTGTCAATAGGTTCTTGTACGCATTGTAAGCGAAAAAATCAATCGCCTTGCCCGGAGCTGAAGACATTGAGTTCGAAAAGTTTCCTTTGAACAAACCTTTGACGCCTTCGTCGCGAATAATTCCTTTGAACATTGGTAACAGTCCTTTCGCGTTCTCAGCCGTTGATGTTGCGGTACGCACCGCGAGTACGTTCAGCGGCGAACTCACAGTTTTAGCTACGATGCCGGCAACGCCACCTGCGAGCAAGTGACCCCAAGGGCTACCTTCTTTGCGTCTATCAGGAATTGCCAATCGTCTAGGACCGATATCGAGACCAACCTTCATGTAGTACGGGGAGACTGTTTTCAAGCTGTCCGCCGGCATCAGTACGAGCAAGTCTCGGAAATCATCAGATGATAAACGCGAGTCATCATCAACGTGCTCTAATATCGCATCGAGACCTTTTCGACGAAGCTTTTTACGCGAGTTGTATCTACCTGAACGAAGCTCCAGATCGCGAAGACCTGATTTCAGTTGCTTCCCTGTGATGAAGCCATTCTCGTCTGGTTCGAGCGAGTCGAACGCTCCCCGTAAGGCAACTTCTTTCGACCGCACAAAAGCTGCAAACGACTCAAAATCCATCGCCCCATCACCCCCGCTCGAGTCGCCTTCAGCGATGAAGTCATGCACAAATGACGCTGGCATGCGCAACGTTTTTGCGTATTGCTCGATTTCGGACTGGCTTATGTATCCAGTTTCTCTAGTGTCGATACGTCTAAAAAGCTCCTTCAATCTTCTTTGCCGCTGCATCCATCGCGAAGAGTTACCCCGTCGCATCGCGCTTGCTTCAAGTCTAGCTTTTAACGTCTCATAATCATTATCCGCCATGGCTCTCAATAGAAATGTACTCACAACAAATTTGCACGTCACGACGCCACTTTCATTGCTCTGCAGAATGGCGCTTCGTACGCTTAAACCCATCGAGTTCAGCGCGTTACCTAAATCTGCCATTAAACCCGTGCGGTCCCACGTGTAAAGTGTCACGCGAGTCATGCCACTTTCGTCATCTTCCTCGATAGTACACGTCGTCTTACCCACGTAAGAGGGCATCACGTTGCCCTCCTCATCATAATGTGGGTTTGGGTTTGGGCTTGTCCCGTCGTTCTTCGTGTTCCCGTCGGCGCTGCTCGCGCGATCGGCTCCGCGCGCGTCGTTGCTCGATTTTGGCTTTTGCCCCGCACTCATTGACGCCAAACACCTCCGCGTCGTCATCGTCAACGCGCGCACCGCGCGTCCGCGCCTCCATGCCTCCACACGTCGCCCTACGCTCAACGCCGCCTCATGCACCGGCGCGGTCGACGCCGCCGCGTTCGTGCTCGTGCGTCGCGTGTGATCCATGGCGCCGGTGTGACGAACGCGCGTCAACCCTCGCCGTATCGTCTCACGCGCGTCCTCCTCGCCCTACGCCGTCGCGCTCTCACGACTCGCGTCTTCGTTGACCCGACTGCCCGAACCGCGAAAAAGCAACAACTGATGAGCACGCCCCTCACTTTCTCGCGCGCGCACGCACGCACGCACGCACGCACCGGTGGACACGACCGCGCTCGAGCGCGAAGGTCGTGGGCAAAAATGACCGCACCGATCGCGTCGCGTGCGATCGCGGACGCGGCGGCGAGCGAGGAGGATATCGAGCGCGTGGCCTCCTGTCTGGCTGCCTCGAGCGCCGATGTGGCGGCGGTGGAATTCGTCAGCGGTGGCGACTATCATTACTCGACTAACTTTGTAGAGTTTGAAAACCCATTGAAAGAGATTCGAGGAAGGATTACTGGGTGCTTACGACGACTCAATGCGTTGAGCGACGCCGATGACAGCCAAGGTGAAGAACAATTGGACGCAGAGGATGCCTTTCTGCGACTTAGAGACGCCGTCGACGAACGTTGCGACGCAATAGATGCAGCCGTCATGATTATGAGAGGCGACGAACGGGCATACACTGTTCGCAACACAAACGCTAGTGATGTAGAAAAACCTGGGCGAGGATTTAGGCGGTACGACGTGACGTGCGCGCGACCCCAAGAGCAGTTCGAAGACGTCATCGACAACTGCCGGAGCGTCGTCGAACACAAAGGTTTGACCAAACCAGTTGGATTTCCTAGTTACGAAGCGTATGAAAACGCGTTGATTACTCGTGCTCAATACGCGGAGTTCATGATTGAATCGAGACCTGCTGTTTTGCCGACGCCTATGGATGACGAGCATCCACTTGAAGTTGTCGAAACGCCCGAAGCGCTGGACGCGCTCGCCACACATTTGGACGAGTGTAAGGAGTTTGCAGTTGATCTTGAGCATCACTCTTACCGGTCTTTCAAGGGCTTTACGTGTTTGATGCAAATCAGTACACGCGAACGCGATTTCGTGGTGGACACGTTGAAGCTTCGCAGTTACATCCGAGACGCGCTCGGAAAGGCGTTTTGCGACGGCGACAAATTGAAGATTATGCACGGGGCGGACAATGACGTGCAATGGTTGCAAAAAGATTTTGGCATGTTTGTGAACTGTTTGTTTGACACCGGCCAGGCTGCTCGGGTGCTTGAACTTCCAAGCAAGGGCCTGAGTTATCTTCTTCATCATTTCTGCGGCGTTAAAGCTGAAAAGAAATTTCAGCTCGCTGATTGGCGTTTAAGGCCTCTCACGAAAGAGATGCTGCAGTACGCGCGCAGCGACACGCATTATTTACTATATGTTCACGATCGATTGAAAGAAGCGTTGCACGCGCAAGGTCCGACGTGCGTTCAGGACACATTTGATCGAAGCCGTGACGTTTGTTTGAAGCGGTACGAGTTATCAACGTTTGAAGAGGGTGCATATTACGAAGACTTGCTGAAGCATGACAACTTGAAAGAATTGAACGACGCACAGTTGTCTGTTTACGCTGCATTGTTTGCCTGGCGTGATTTGACCGCGCGTGACGCTGACGAAAGCCTGGGATACGTCATGCCGCGTGGGCTGATGCTGCGCGTCGCGCTTTCGTCGGGACCTCTGTCTGCTCGCGCGCTTCTCGCTGAATGCAGAGGTGAAGCGCCACTGGTGGCCAAAAATGCGGACACGGTTGCAGATTTGATCGCGCGTGCGCACACTCTTGGCGCGCCGAGTTTCAAGCCCACGACGATGGATGCGTCAACCACGGCGACTGAAGCGGTGGCGGCGAGCGTGCGCGTCGTTCCGAAAACGTCGAGCGGCGAGATACACGACACTACGCTCGTGAGTGATAACGCGACGGTTGTGCACACAAAACTTGCACCGATGGCGTCACCGGCGACGAAAAAAGTCAAACGCAAACGAGGTGGTACGATGGCGTCTCTTATGAGTGGCGGCGGTGGCGAAGCATCAAAGACTACAAACGTCGTCGTTCCGTTGGATTCGATTTTTGGCACGGCGTGGAGCAATGTCGCGGCTCCAGATTCGAGCGTGACTGTTGCCGAGAAAGACACAACAACACGCGCGCCCGAAAGCAGCACGAAGAATGATGTTACAAAGTCAAAAAAGAAGGAGCAACCTATGATTGAGTTGCCTGGTGGCGTCATGGTCCCTGCGCCGCTTCGACCTGTTCAAAAAGACCGGCCTTTTATTATCCCTACGGAATACGATGAAGCCGCGGCAGCGCGAGCAGTGCTTGCAGAACGACGTCAAGAGGTAATGCGCGGTTATGAGGATAGCGATAGCGAAGAAAACAGCGATGACGAAACGCGCGAGCAAATCTTAGAAGAGGCGAAGATTTTTGACGCGTCTTCAGCCAGAGAGACCTTCACAAAGCAGTCCAAAGAGCTCTACGGTATGTCGGGCATCGAGTTGCTGACAAAGCCCAAGGAGAAACAAGAACGCCGAGGTTTCAATCAACGCTTCAAAGCGGTTTATGAAGAACCATTCAAGGCGGCGCCGAAACCAAAAATGTTTCCACGTCAAGGAAACAAGTATACATCGTTCAAGAATTAAAATTGAGCGGGCGCACGTAGACGATTCCCGTAGCGCATCAATCAGTGCATGTAGTTTTGTAAAGGTAGATGTTGGTTGATTGACGTGCTGAAACTCATTGAGATGACCGAAAAGATGATTTATAATTCGATTTCGTGTTCGCGCGTCGCATTGCATCTCCGTCGTCGCCGTTCTCGTCATTGTAAAAAGCCCTAATTTCTATTAGGGTATGTCGCGTTGTTACCTCTGCGTTATGCGTTGTTACCTGAACGCTCGACATTTTTACCCGTAACGACAGTTTTTGGCTCAAGTTGTTGTCCGCGCGTCGCGCTCTGGCTCCGGCGTCGCCGTTCTCTTCCACAGTTTTAAAAAGTCCTAATTGTTTTCCGAACTACCGGTAGGTCTTATGTACCACGCCCCATAATCGAACAAATGAGGTAAAAGAAGTGCTTCGTATCGATTACAAAATTTCGTAGTACGTCTCTTCGGCAGCCTTATTTAGCTTTTCTTCCTGGCTTCCGTTCGCGAAGCGCACAAGTCGCGAGGTACGCGAGCGCGTTCTTCGACGCGTCGTCAAAGTTCTTCAATCGCTCCAAACGCTCTGCGAATTCGGGGCGGTTCAAGTTGTACCACCACTTGCCAATTGGAACGCCGTCTCGCTCCTCATCATTTTCATTGTTCCATCGCGCGATTGTGGCCAAGTCCTCTTTTCTGGGCAACTTGCCCTTGCATTTTTGAACGACGTGGTCTTGGAAAATTGCAAGTTTGCGCACATCGTGCACTGCGCCCAAGCGTGTCTTGCCATGTTCGCGAAACGCACAAGTCGCGAGGTACGCGAGCGCATTCTTCGACGCGTCGTCAAAGTTCTTCAATCGCTCCAAACGCTCTGCGAATTTGGGGAGGTTCAAGTCGTACCACCAGGTGCCAATTGGAACGCCGTCTCGCTCCTCATCATTTTCATTGTTCCATCGCGCGATTGTGGCCAAGTCCTCACGTCTGGGCAACTTGCCTTTGCATTTTTGAACGACGTGTGCGTGAAACACCTTAAGTTTGCGCACATCGTGCACTGTGTGCAAGCTGCGATCTTCGCGAAGCGCACAAGTCGCGAGGTACGCGAGCGCATTCTTCGACGCGTCGTCAAAGTTCTTCAATCGCTCCAAACGCTCTGCGAATTCGGGGCGGTTCAATTCCCACCACCAGCTGCCAATTGGAACGCCGTCTCGCTCCTCATCATTTTCATTGTTCCATCGCGCGAGTGTGGCCAAGTCCCCACTTCTGGGCAACTTGCCTTTGCATTTTTGAACGACGTGGTCTTGAAACACCGCCAGTTTTCTCGCAGTCTCACTAGTCGATTCAAACTTCCGCTCGTCCCGGTCGCGAACACAATCGCCACACATCGAGGCACATGCACGGCACAAACCGTCGCCTTGACAAAATTTCTGGTTTGGATCGATTGTGCCGATTCGTTTCCGCTTTGTGCGACTGAAGCGGTTAAAAACTGGACCAAAAACGTCGGTGAGCAACAGGCCGACGAAATACTCACTGACAGTGCGTTGGGCGACGGCGCATTTGCACAGAACGCATGTCGAGGTCTTCCTCTTCTTCTTGTCCTTCATTTTTAGGGTTTAGGGTTTAGGGTTTAGGGTTTAGGGTTTAGGGTTTAGGGTTTAGGGTTTAGGGTTTAGGGTTTAGGGTTTAGGGTTTAGGGTTTAGGGTTTAGG
>Ga0222714_10004676_pt1 | contig 13296 bp, 19 predicted proteins | sample C33_3DmetaG_FD_165048 | JGI IMG/M metagenome (GOLD analysis project Ga0222714, IMG submission 165048) | Estuarine water microbial communities from San Francisco Bay, California, United States - C33_3D | ecosystem: Environmental > Aquatic > Marine > Unclassified | place: USA: California... | reverse complement strand
TTGCACTCTTAGCAAGACTTACATAGAAATGACCCTTACTAGGGTCCTTGGGTTGAACGTCAATTTCTGCCATTTTTAAACTCATTTGAATGTACACTCCGCCATAATTTCTGTTAAACACGCTGTCATGTTGATCTCTTGATCTGCGACAAACGCGGCTTTGTATTGATACTCACCAATAATAAGAATCATCTGTGGTACAGATGCAGTATCTAGGTACTCTGCAGCTGTATCAAACAGTTTCCTAAAGAACACTGCACTATCAATATCACTATTCTCTGCAACCCACTTCCTCATGTTTGTGAAAGCACGATTCTTGAGGTTATCCATTAACGACTTGAACGACTCATCGCCAAAGTTTGTCAGAATGCCTGTATCAATCTTACCTGTAGCTGCATAGCGCTGAAGTTCGTTCAGCACGCGTCGCCAATCAGGAAAGTGATGTTCGATGAGATTAGCAACAGCTTTTGGTTCTGCTTCAACCTTCTCATGTGTAAGGATATCCATCACACGTCGATAGAAAGCAGCTGCTAGCTTGGGTCGATCTTGTTTCGTTACCGTAAACTCAATAACACTACACCGTGATGCGAGAGGCTCAATGAGTTTGTTCTTAAAGTTACATGTCAAAATGAAACCACAGTTTTTACTGTACTGTTCCATAAAGTTACGCAACGCTGGCTGCGTACTGTTAGCGTTTAAGTAATCAGCCTCATCAAGAATAACATACTTACGGCCGCCGGAGAACGAAACAGTAGAGGCAAAGTTTAAGATATCGTTACGCAGCGTATCAATGTTACCATTCATAGAGCCGTTGATCACGATGTAATCCGCACCAATCTCATCAAGCATGGCACGTGCTACAGTTGTCTTACCAACCCCAGCACGCCCTGTCAATAGTAGATTAGGAATGTTCTCATCATCAACGAATTTCTGAAAAGTGGCCTTGAGGTCAGGAGGCAAGATTGCCTCCGAAACCTTACGTGGCCGATACTTCTCTACCCATAAGAATTCTTCTCTCATCAAACATCCATTATAAAGTTATCAATCAGCTGAAGCTTGAAAAATTAGCATCAGCCATAATCCAGTATTCTACATCACTTGTCGAAAGATGTGCAATGTTCTTTGAGGAAATCTGAACCTTGTAATCACCAGGAATGATCTTCATTGCCTCTGCCTTGAAAGCAAAGCGGAAGTTGTGTTGTGTAACACCGACCTCTAATCGGAACTGATCACTCGTTGGATCGGCTGGTTTGCCTGTGCCGATCGTGATACGAGAACCATCGCCTTCAACGATGATATGGCTCGATTGCAAGACGCCGAGTGCCTTCATAGCTGAACTCAAACTATCAGATGTCAGGTCGAACACAACTTCAGGGTTATTGATTACGGGTGTCTTATCTGAAGGAGCAACAATCAGCTCGGGATCAGCAAAGGTGTAATCCACCTTCTGACCGCCTTGCTTGATTGTCATCTTCGCTTCAGCAAAGTCCAGCTCCGGAGAGCTGAACAGAGACAATACACCCAAGAACCGTGATAGATCGAAAATAGCAAACTCTTTTGGAAAAGATTCTACGCACTTGGCACGAGCAAGAATATTCTTTTGCGGTGCCACTGTTGACTGTGTCGATCCATTACGAAATAGCATCGATGGGTTAATCGTAGCAAAGTTCTTCAAGATCTGCGTTGTACGTGCTTCTAGTTTCATTTTTTATCCTTCTTCAACTGTCTCGTATCTGCTGTTGCAGTAGCACCGATCGCAGCCAAGTCTGCAAGACTACCACCGAACGTATACGAGCCCACATGACTCATCTGCATCCAAGGACACAGCCAAACCTTCATACCAGCTTTTTCTGTGTTGTAGCAGAACATATAATCTTCTGACAAATAACGCTTTGATACAGGATCGATGATACAATCAAAGTACGCATGGATCTCACGAGAACCATCAAAGTGTTCTGTACGAACATGATCAGGTTTGTAAGATAGCTCTGGATATGCTTCTTTGTATTTGTCGAATGTTGCACGACGAATCATCATGAAACCAGTACCAAGCTCCATCACCTGAACAGGCTCGCCCAACGGGATTTCCTTCGCACCGCTCTTAGGGTTGAAAACATAATCACCAACGAACTTTTCCAATACGTTAGGATCGTTATCTGCAACACCCTTATCAACAGCAGTCTTAATCTTTTCCCATGAAATACATTTCTTAGGATAAGGACCACCGATCACATCATACGGACTAGCATCGTCTTGCATAGCCATCAAAGCAATTACATCTTGAGGGTTGAAACCGATATCACTATCGATAAACATCAAGTGTGTAGCGTCACTGCGCAGGAACTCATCAACACAGTAGTTACGTGCACGTGTAATCAACGACTCGTTAAACAAATAGTAGAGCTGTAGTTGAATCTCATAACGAGCACACAAAGCAGCTAGGTCAGCCATGCTACGTGCATACATGCCCGCACACTGACCACCGTACATAGGTGTTGCAACAAACAGTTTACGTTTACGCAACTCTTCAATTGGAACTTGAACATTAAAAGCCATATTAATCCTTATTTTTCGTTGAACCTTTTGGTCGACCACGGCCACGTTTCTGCTCTGCTAGCTGCTCAGCGGCTTCTTCGTTCTCCGACCCATACTTTGTATCGTGAGCCTTGCCACGACCATAATCACCATCATAACTCTTCAACGCTTCTGCATTGAACGATAGGTACTGACCAATACGTGTACCCTTCTGAATACGAGCTGGACCAGCAGTAACATGCAAGACACCAGCCATCACACCATCGTAACCAGTGTCATACAAACCAGACGTCAGGAACAAGCCGTTCCTGTTAAGTGTTGAACGCGTGATTACCCAGCCAGCTTCATTCTCACCAACGGTGATCATATTCTCCATCACTACCTCATAGTGACCTTCAGCAAGGTTAAAGTAACCATAATCGTCAGGCTTCAGTTCAATGGAACCACGATGCACCTTCCGTGACTCATCAATAATAAAAGTCGACTGCGACAACCTAAACACCTTACCCAATCGTAGATCAACCGCGTTTGGTTGAATGTCAACTTCCTGAACAGCGGTCAACGATGACTTACTGTCAGGGCCCATAATGTGCTTCATACACTCCACTCCTTATAAATTTCTTTGACAATAGGTAACAGCTTTGCACGTAGATCTTCAACACTACCTCCATTGTCAATTGTATAATCAAACTTCGAACCAGTGAAACCTCGCTCCGTAACATGTCCATCATATTCATAACCAGGACGTACTACGTTAATTACTTTTGCACCATGTTGAATCATGGCGTGTAGTTCGTTTGGAAAGCGAACATCTGTTACGACCCACACAAACGAAGGACGTGCTTGAATCTGGTCAATCACATAATTGACGAACTGACTCTCATCATAAGATCGCATCAACATTCCGATCTCACGCACAATCTGACGTCCCTCGACTTGATGACTAAGGTAACCAGGTAACTGGAAACTGATATCAGTGCGTTTAAACAAATCATACTGAGCATTGCTGTTTGGATCTAGGTTAAAGATACGCTGAATCTCATGCTTGATAGGATCAGCAAAAGCAATGTTATGAACAGGCTCTAAAGAGATATCCTTAATCAACTCAGCAACGGTATCCTTACCACTACCTTTAGCACCACACAAAGCAATAATTTGTAACTTTCGCATAATCAGATCATCTTATTGATAAAATTAATGTTGTAATTCACGTCCTCAACATTATGCTCGATTGTAGCATGAAAGTCAACTTCCTTCTCAAACTTACCGGCACGAAGACCTGTAGGTGAATTATCGAAGCGAATGCCGTTGATGCCAGCCCACACAGCGGCACTTGAATCCCAGCTAAAGATGTATTCGTGGTACTCACGTAGAAGATCAATCTCCTTCGGACCATCTACCATACCCAAGCAATGAAAACGTTTCTTTGCATTCTCTGTCAATAAACCACGACTCTCAAGTTCACGTAGTGTTGCAAACCGAGACATGTAGCGTTGCATCTTATATGCAGAGTCTCGAACGCCGTGACCATCTTCAAATGTTGTTTCCTGAACCCCAAACGCAATTGGACTGCCAAGAATAGACAAACCAATCAAGTCAATGAACTCATGGTTCAATGCCCACTCCATTGCCCACATATAGTCATCAATATCGCCAAGTCGGCTCTGTGGAACGAAGAAAGTATCGAAACCGGCTTGTTTAAACGAAGGAATTAAGGCGTTCGCAGCGTCGATGGTACGTTGAGCTGGCTCTTTAGGGTAATCGCTAAGAACGATGCAATCAGCGCGGCATTGAATGCCCATCTCAATCAACTTGCTGGAATCGTACATTGGACGGCCGAGTTTAAACATCTCGAACGCACTGTTATCCATAATCTTGTACTTACCATCATCCAGGTTGGCATAGTAGTCACGATACTGAGGATCTTCTTCTACGAGGTGCGCAAGAATCAAATGCGCACCGTTATTCTTTGTATACTGTTCCAAATAAGGTGTTGGTGAAATATGGCAAAAGTTAATCATAATCAATCCTTAGAAAAATACATGCGGCAACCGTTCTCACCGTCTTCTGAAACTTCAATAACATAATCACGATCAGGCCACTGCTCAATACATTTAGCATACAAGTCCTTTGCCATCATTTCACATGACTTGTAGTCGAGCTGCAATGTGCCATCCGAATACCAACGCTCCATGATCCGTTTAGCTTGGATAAACTCAACATCCCGGTCATCATGGAACACAGCCATCTCAACACGGAAGTGGAATATGTGTCTATGTGGTGTACCCAAGAAACTAACATCAAGCCAGTCGCCTGTTGCAAGGGATGGATGTGTTGCTGCTGCTGGGTATTTGTGGATCCCTTCTTTCTGGAAGGTGACCCAAATAAATGATTTCTCTTTCATGCTTTACTCCTTGTGATGAACGGTATCTTTTGTGATGCGTGAATAGGGTGCATACCTGCATCTACAATGTTAAGATCATTTGTGAGGTAGTGCTGCATCTCTCGTCTACCATACCACGCCATCCATCCTGTGTCAACGTTTACGTGCCAAATTCGGTCACTGGTTTTCTTTTTACTGAAGAGCCAACCATTGCGGTTCGTGTCAACATAGAACGTCCCAAGAGGGCCCATGTTAGCTTTAACATCAATAGAATAAAAGTGTGCCCATGTTGGCTTTTTAATCCACAGATCGATACCTGCTACTTGTTCTTTAAAATTGGACTCATTGTCCTTAACTTCCCAACCCCAGCTCTCGATAACTTTCTTAACAAATAGTTCTCCGGCACGACCATACGCACCTCGATCGCCATACGCCTCCTCAAGTGTTTCTGTCCACTCACCTGTCAGACGTCCTGTTGTATTCATACGTTAAGCTCCTAAAACAAAAAAAGCCCACACCTTTTGATGTGGGCTTTCATCACACTAATTCAGCTTAACCGAAGAACTGTGAACCACCAGCAATAGCTGCCAATGCAACCATACGCTTGCTTGGTGTACCGAGACGATATTTGTTAGTAACGCGACCCTTAGTATCGGTACGCTTGTTCAGATAAATTGCCATGCCTTCGCGGCGCAGCTCAGAAACAACTTTAGTTGGTGAACCCACTTTGAACAGAGATCCGATTTGTTTAGCAGTCATTTCACGACCAGCTTCGAAGGCGGCAGCAATGCGTTGTTTTTGTGTCATAATAAATTTCCTTTTCAAGTTTTAAGAGTATAACCAGTATGTACTAAAGACGAAGCAAACATTTTATAGATATGCTCCTTCTCCTCACGAGAAGGAATAATATCGTGACGCCTAAACCCAGATTTACTTCGTGCCGTGACACGATCTATAGGGAGTCCAACGATCTTTGCAACTTCTTTTACTTCCTGGTCAAAATTTTCGTATTTACAAATACGATCTACAACACACCGACCGCTTTTGTCTGTATATTTTGCTGTGTCTATGGGAAGGAGAGGCTGTGTATCAAACACATACTCAGACCACGACATTTTCCACATATTTCTGTGACGTATATCCTGTGTCAGGTGATAGTAGTCAGAAAGACACTTATCAACTGGCTCACGTTCAAAACAAAACTTAAAGTATGTGTCCCACACGGATGGGCCAACAAAACTACGAACAAAATCAACATCGGAGTGTTGATGCAAGACCCTACCATTAGGTTGGATCATGTTGCGAGGACGGTGACCCTCTTCGAGAGGCTGCACCGTCGTCACTACATCATTATCGTCCATTACCTTATTGAAGTCAACTTCTAAAGAAGTGCCACCGGTCTTGCAGGTCTTCATAAAGATGAAACGATACTTGTGGCTAATTAACATTGACGACTACTGAGACGAGCAATATTCAAGAACTCGCGACGAATGTCAGACTTAGGCACTGAAAATACACCGCGTGTTGAAAGAGTAACAGTTGAAGATCCGGTATCTTGGATACCACGACTCTTCACACAATAATGCGATGCATCAATGTAAACAGCCACATCATCAGTCTCAGCAATAAACGCAATCGTCTCACAAATTTGCTCCGTCAAACGTTCTTGTACTTGCGGACGCTTTGAGAAAAATTCAACAATACGGTTGAGCTTCGATAGACCGAGCACCTTCTTATGTGGAATGTAGGCCACTGTAGCCAAGCCATCAATCACGACAAAATGATGTTCGCAGTTTGACTGCACGTTAATGTTGCGTTCGAGAACAAATGAATCGTTGTATTCCATCTTATTATCGATAGCTGTACATTTAGGAAACTTGGTGTAATCCAAGCCCCAGAAGATCTCATTAACATACATCTTAGCTACACGGTTAGGTGTGTCGACCAAAGAATCGTCTGTCAAATCAAGACCAAGAATGTCCATGATTTGTGTAAAGTGTGTAGCAATCTGCTTGACCTTGTCTTCGTTGTTTGCTAGCACTTGTGACGTAATGGGCGTTTCCAGGCCCTTGGACAACAGATGCTGGTGGACTCGCGAACCAAGTTCAGCATTACTTTTATGCACTGGGTGTGACATATCTCATTTTTCCTTTTTAGGGGGTTTAGGTGGAACATCTGGATATGTTCCCCACTCGACTGTGTAGTGCGGCTCGAGACCTTCAGGGCCTCCTTGCTCCAGCCACATTTTACTGATCACTTTTCTGGGGTTGCCATTAAGTATTTCATATCTGACCAAGAAGAATCTATGATCATATAAACCATCTTCCGTGACCCACGGAAACATCTTAAACGCCATCCTGCTTACCCCAACGAATCATATTCCACATGCGTTCATGAATATAATATAAAAGTGTATTTACCACTAACTGAATTGCACCAATACTTGACGCAAACGACATATTACCTGTAACCAAGAAAGCAATCAACATCGTTGCTCCTGATCCGGTCAAACGCCACGTAACAGTTTTCAATAAACTACGTTTGTTTGTATCGTTACTCACTCAAGCCCCATTTCCTTACGGATCTTAGTAGCAGAGATTGATGTTATGTCGTCAGTGAACTGCTCTTGCTCAATTTTATAACCAACATCACGACCGTACGTAATGTTGACAATATTAGGAACAATCTGTATATCATACATCCCTTGATACAAAGGATCAAGATCGCGTCTAATATTGGTCATCACTTGCTCGATTGCAAAAGGATTACTTCCTTGCCATCCTTGGCAGTCACGTACTTGAATCATTACTTGACCCGTCTTTGCAAGAGCTCGTTCAAATAGTGCTCGGTGGCCAGCATGCCATGGCTGCCAGCGACCAAGCATCTGAACAGTTTCTTTTTTCCAATCGAAGACAGGACGATGAACACCTTTTACAATATACTCTGTAATGAATGGTGCCCATGTTTCTGCTTGTTGTTCAGAGATACGGAAGTCGTACTGGTCAGGTGGTTGGAATGCTTTGTTTGTATCTTCATACCGACCAGCATCGATGGTATCAACCCAAATAACCCAATCAGCATCGTAGTGCTGACGCATCTGCTTGTATGGAGCAACGAAGTCTGCAATTGCAAACTCCGTCTGACATGCATCCGCCAATTCCCGCATTCGGCGCGACTGTCTGAAACGACCCACTGGCGTGAAGTCCCAATCATTAAACTGCTTACGCACTTCATCAGCATTAAACCACGAAACAGTTTTCTCTGCCAATTCTAGTTCACGTTTTAGCTGTTTAGCTAAGGTGGTTTTACCCGCACCAGGTAGCCCCATTACAAGAATACGTTGTGTCATGCAAAAAGATCCTCATTCCACTCACGATGGCCTTCACGGAAAGCCATGTTACTTTGTGTCTCACGAACCTCAACACGGTAGCACCATAGTCGATCGTTCTCGCCAGGGCCCCAGTAGTCAGGAATATATACACCGTTTACAAACTTGTACAATTGATCAGCTAGACCCTCGCAGCCTAGCTTGGGAAGAACGACGACTTTAGCCATCTTCTTCTCCTGTAGCAACTTATATGTTTCCAACTCAGGATCATCTTGAGCAACAATCAACGTGTGATCAAATTGGTCTTCAAGGATCTTCTTCAGCTCTTTAAGACCGCCATAGTCGGCAGCCCAGTTACGGACATCAAGATCATCGGTACCAAAATAAAACTTCATCGAGAAGCTGTAGCCATGAATTAAATTACAGTGGCTATCCGCACGCCACTGTCGATACGCACACGGGAACGCGTCATGATACTCTTTTGTACTTGTATATTTGTAAACTCGAGGTTGATTTGCCATTTTTTTCTCCTATGTTAAATTATAGCATAGGAAGCAGAATTTGTATAGCGGGATGATTCCATGAGGCCGGTTCAATGAGTTAGGTGCCCATTGTATTTCCCCAAATGTGCACATGCACGCGTGAGGAGTAGTTGTATCCACGCTTGAATGCCTCTTCAGCAATCTTTGCTTCACCAATATAGTTTTCCATCTGACCCTTCTGAGCTTCTAACGTAGCACCAGCACCCATGATCCATACAGGATATGTAACACCAGCTTGTCGGAACTCGCCAATCACACGTTCGACTTCTTCCCACGATTGCTGGCTACCGTTGACAACAAACTTCAATTGACCATCAGGACTCAGATCTTGATATGTCTTTACAATCTCAGGCTTGATCGCATCTTCATTCTTCTCACCAGACACAGAGAACAGCTTAGGTGATACAGAGAAGAACTTCTCACCTGGGTACTCATCAAAGTACGTAGCAAACTCAGTTGTCAAAGGCTGTGTACCGTTGGTCTCCCATGTCATATACATAGGATAGTCACCCTCTGATACAAACTGATCAATCACATCAATAGTAGCCATCTGTGCATGCTTCATCAGTGGCTCACCACCAGTAAAACACATATGCTGCATAGTACCATCAATTTTATTAAATCTGCCTTCGGGATTAGATGGGTGATACATCGATTGACGAATCTTTGTACATATATCTACGGCCGTCTCCTTGTATTGGAGATGTTTAAACTTGGCAGACCAAGAATATGATGAGTCACATCCATACTTCCAAACAGGTAGATCTTCAAGCCGCTTGATTGAGCTTACATCGATTTCCTTGTATGGAAGGATATATGTAGATGGATCGGTAGGGTCCTTTTGACCAAAACCATCGCACTGCAGGTTACAAAGAAAGAATCTTAGCCAGGCAGTCGGCCGGCCTGTGTAGTGACCCTCGCCCTGGATAGAATGGAAGATCTCACTGTACGCATACTTTTTATCAGACATTTTTTTCCCTTAACTCTTTGTTGATCTCCAACACTTTACTCCAGAACCCACGGTTGTTGCTAGCAGTACTTAAACAAGTAACGTCTTTTGGTAGACAGTGACCTGCAAAACCAAACCCATGTTCGCCAGGCACTTGTGTATGACCTCGACCGACACGTACATCAGCCGTAGCACCAAACCGAACCTTTTCGTAATCAGCACCATACTCTTGGCACGCTTCATACATCAAGTTACTATACACCACCTTAATAGCAAGACCAGCATTCTGGTGTAGCTTGATCAAACAACTCTCGTCGGTATTGACAAAGTGGAACAGATCCCGTGTACCGTATCCACGCTCCACCAACCACTCACCAAACGGCCTCGTCAACTCCTCGTCTCCACCAAGGACCAAGATCCATGGTGTGTCCATCTTTGCATCTTCTTGCTGACGCATGAATTCAGGAAAGTGGATTGTTTTGATATGCGGGTAGGCTGACTTAGCAATCTTAAAAAAGATTGGTGCAACGGTACAACGTACCACAAACAAGCCCTTGAAACCATCACGATCAAGACACGCTAGATTATCCATCAGTGCTTCATAATCGTCCGGTCCATCAACCAGTGATGGAACGCACGTGATCGCCAGATCGTAACCACTAAAATCTTTTACCTCATAACCCCGAAACGGATCATGAAAGTCGGCATTGGTACGTAGCGTCATTTCTGTCGCATCCCCTACCCTACCCTTACCAAATATTACCACTTTATTCATACCAATCCTCTCTGTTCAGCACGACGTACAGTTCTGTCTAATTCTTTCTTCTTCCGCATCGCACGCTCAAGGTGTATGGGATTAGAGCGTCTAGTATACACGACACCATTCAAGTGGTCAAGCTCATGAAGGAAGCACCTTGCCGTCATACCATCCATCTTCGTCGTCACCATGTTACCATTTGGTTCTGCGTAACGTACTTTGATGGTACGAGGACGTTTGATCTTCAGGAAGAGATGTGGATACGTTAGGCACCCCTCTTCAAGTGCAATCGTTTCGCTCGTCTCATCAACCACAACAGGGTTAAAACATACAATACCAGGTACAGCGTACATAGCAAATGCACGGACAGGAATTCCCACCTGTGGTGCAGCAAGTCCAAGACCCTTATTGTGGACCATTGTCTCATACAAGTCTTTTGCCAATTGGATTGGATCGACTTGTGGGTTTGCAAAATCAAATCGCTCTGTCTTTTCCAGAAGTACTGGATGATCAGCAGATACTAGGTTCAAAATCATAATTCCACCATTCTTGAAAAGCTCTTAACTTTTTCAAATTTAAGTACACGTTCAAACTTATCCAAATAGACATCCGTCTTGTGAGATATCACAAATACATTACTGCCTTCTGTCAAAGCTCCAATAATTTTAATCAACTCTTCATTCCCTTGTGAGTCCAGGGAACCATCAAAAACCTCATCAAGTATTAATAGGTTGGTGCTTGCACTATTACGCAAACGAGCTATAGCTCTCCATGTAAAGAGTAGCGCGAGGTCGATTCGACCCTTCTCACCCTCACTGAATGATGCGTAACTGAAAACATCACGAAACCGTGATTTAATTGTCTCTTCAAAGTTTTCATTCAATTCAAAATTGACAAAGAAATCCATCGATGCCAGATACTTATTAATCAGTTTGTTGATGATTGGTACGTACTGACGAATAATTTTTGTCTTGATACCGCTATCTTTCAACATCACAGATGCCACATCAAGTGTAGCTTTATGAAAGCTCAGTTCTTGGGCTGTCATACGTTGCGTTTTCAACAACTCGTTTAGCTCCTTGAGGCGAGCCGTGTTTGCATCAATATGATCGTTGTTTGCTTTTAACGCATCTATATCAGCTTGTATGCTTGCTATGAGTCGGTTGTTGATAGCAATCTCATGATTGGCATCCGTAAGACTTCTTGTCTTCTCTTGAACAACAGCGCTACGGGCTGCGAGCTTTTCAAATAGATCGTTGAGCTTACGACACTCATCATCCAACGCACCCAGAGCCTTATCAAGCTCATTGACAGAGTGCTCTTTGTCAGCTTTAATCGTTACTTTGAAGTCGTGTGCAATTCCTTGTTTGCAAACAGGGCAGTCGTCGTGATTATCAAAAAACTCAATTTCTTTCTTCTGGGTGGTGAGCTTTGTTGCAAGCTGACGTTGTAGGTCAAGTACTTTGGTTTGTTTTCTTGTCAGTTTGTTATGCTCAATCGTAAGGTCGCCGATCTCTTCAAGCTCTTGTGAAAGTCGATCAGCTTCTTGCTGGTGCTGCTGGACAACAAGAGACAGCTGTTGAATGTTTTGCTCTTTGGCAGTGACTTGATCGCTCTTATTTGTCTTCAGCTCACTGATATGAGCTTTCTCGATATCAATCTTGTCTTCAATCAACTGGATCTGGTAACCCGCCTCCTGTATATCAGACTTGTTCAGCTGAATCTTTTCTTTAAGCAACAAGTTCATTGTTGTGAAGATCTCAATATCGAGCAAGTCTTCAATCACTTCACGGCGGTTAGCAGCTGATAGCTGCATGAACGGAACAAACGATGCACTTCCAAGAACAACAATCTGTGAGAAAGATTTATGGTTGAGCTTGAGGACTTGTTTGTCTAATACTTCTTGGTAGTCGCCTACGCTTGCATCGAGATCAATCAGTTTATCATCTTGGTAAATCTCGAATATATTTGGCTTAGCACCACGGCGTACCAAGTAGTTCTTACCAAGCACACTGAACTCAACTTCGACCAATAGCCCTTTGTTATTGATAGAATTGATCAGTTGATTCTTATTTACTTTTCGAAACGGTTTACCATAGAGTCCGAACGACAACGCATCAAGTATGGTTGACTTACCAGCACCGTTCTCACCAACAATAAGCGTAGTTCCATGTGAGTCAAGCGTAACCTCTGTGAACACATTACCCGTACTCAGAAGATTACGCCATCTTAATTTACGAAATATGATCATTCAATACTCAAAGCCTCTTCATACAGCGACCGCATGAACCCCTCCAGTCGACCTTTATCAACTGTGTCATCGAGCTGTGAGATGTGTTTCTTTAAAATAGTAAGTGTGTCTTCAGCTTCACTTACAATGTCCTCATCGGAAGCAACGTCCATATGGAAGTGATCATCGACCACCTGTACACCATACACACCAGCCTTCTCTAGCTTATCGACAAACACATCAAAGCAGTAAGGATTGCTCTTACCGCGCACAATCAGTTTAACAAACGACTCTGCGTACTGCTGAAAGTCAATATCAATAACGCTAGCTACTTCAAGATTACTATCATCGTAATGAACCTTATGGAACATTCTATGAGGATTCTCAACAAAAGTCAATGACCTTGTCTCAGTATCATAGACGTGGAACCCTTTTATGTCTCCGTAATCAGACCACGTGATCTCGTATGGAGTGCCGAGATACTGAATGTTACCGTGTTTTGATTTGTGATGAAAGTGTCCTGAAAGGACCATCTCGTGGTTCTTGAATACCTTAGCATCCATACCGTGATC
>Ga0222714_10004675_pt1 | contig 13297 bp, 18 predicted proteins | sample C33_3DmetaG_FD_165048 | JGI IMG/M metagenome (GOLD analysis project Ga0222714, IMG submission 165048) | Estuarine water microbial communities from San Francisco Bay, California, United States - C33_3D | ecosystem: Environmental > Aquatic > Marine > Unclassified | place: USA: California... | reverse complement strand
CACGAAGAAAGATTAATTGGCGTCTTAAAGAAACTAGAAGATGACATTATTGCTGAATTAACTTCTGTAACATCAGGCGGAGTAAATCTAACAACACAAATAGCCATACAACTTAGACCTAACCTAAAAAGATTAATTGAAGAAAACTATCTTAAAGAAGCAGGTGAATTAATTAGTGAATATGATGAGGTTATAAAAGAATACCAAGATTTAATTAAACCACTACCTATCCCAACAAGATTTAAAAGTTTAACGCAACCTGATTTAAAAGTTATTAACGATTTAAAATATTTATCTTTTAGTGGTTATGAGAATATTGCTAATCGTTTTCTTGATGATATTGCGAATGAGATTTATCAATCTGCTATTATTGGCAAACCATTTAATCAAATGGTTAAAAATATTAGAGGTTCTATTAATGGGGTGTATCAGCGTTCCAATGAAAATGCGATTAACCGATTAGTTAGTTATATAGATAAAAATAGATATTCTAGTGATGCATCTATTTTATCAAAAGTTAAATTAGCTAGAGAAACATTACATACCAAATATGGTGCAGATATATTAGGTGAGAATATGCGTAAATATTCTAGTCAGATTGTACACGATAGTATTATGCAGTTTGACGGACAATTCACTAAGTATAAAGGTGATGAAGCAGGTATAACTTCATTTAAATATACCGGAACTAATATCCTAACTACTAGAGATTTTTGTAGAAGAAACCTAAATAGGGTATTTACAGAAGAAGAAGCAAGAGAAGTTTGGGCAAATCAATCTTGGTCAGGTAAGTCAGGAAGTGACCCATTTATAGATAGAGGCGGTTATAGATGTCGCCATTCATTTATTCCCTATGACCCTGAATGGGATAATTTAATTGAAGAATAAATAATTTTTCTATAAAGATTTAATTAACACAAATTAAGGAGTGTCAAATGACTGATGAACAGGGTCAAGTGAACGAAACACTTGAAACAAAAAACGAATCAGTACAAGAGGAATTAAAACAGGAAACTAAACAAGAGAACAAAGGATATACTCAAGAAGATATTGAAGGTATTGTCCGCACACGACTAGCAAGAGAACGTGCTAAGATTTATAAAGAACTAGGAACAGAAAATCTTGAAGAAGTAAAATCTGTAATCCAAGAGAAAGAACGTCTTGCATTAGAAGAAAAAAAGAAGCGTGGCGAATTTGAGGATATACTCAAAGAACAAGCATCTAAATATCAACAAGAGATACAAAAACTTCAAACAGATTTAAGAAGTATTAAAGTTAATGATTCTCTTTTAAATTCAGCTTCAAGAAACAAAGCTATCAATCCTCAACAAGTAGTTGAACTGTTAAAAAACAATGTTCAATTAAATGAAGAAGGACAGGTAGAAGTTCTTGCAGAAAATGGTTCACCAAGATATAACAAAGATGGAAACCTTTATTCTGTGGAAGAATATGTTTCTGAATTTTTGACGCAGAATCCTCATTTCCAAATGGCTACACCTAGTGGCAGTGGAAGTAAGGGTAATGTGGGTAAGGTTGACGCTAAACCTTTCAATCTAGCGGACTTGGATTTGAACAATCCTGAACATAGAAAGCAATACGCTGAGTATCGCAATAATCGTTCCGGATTTAGTATGAAGCCAAAACTAACTATAAATAACTAATATGAAAAAGGAGTATAGCTAATGGCTAACGAAACAACATCAAGTAGTATTAGTGAACTATATACTGAGATTATTCAGGAAGCGATTTTCACTTTCCAAGAAACCTCAGTTATGCGTCCGCTAGTAACTACTTACAACATCTCAGGACAAGGCAAGCAAATTGCTGTTCCTGTATTTCCAACTGTATCTGCTTCAGCAGTGAACGAAGGAACTGACCTATCTAATACAGAAGTCAACCCAACTGAAACAACTATTACTGCTTCAGAAGTTGGTGTAATGACAACTTTAACTGATTTAGCTAGAGAATCATCTGCAAGACCAATCGCACAAGATATTGGTAGAGTATTTGGTGAGGCTATTGCTAAGAAAGTTGATACTGACCTAGTAGGTTTATTTTCTTCTTTCGCATCAGGAAACGACTTAGGTTTAGCAGGTACTGAACTAACTGCTGATTTGCTTTTAAAAGCAGAAGCAACACTTAGAGCATTAAATGTTCCTAAGCCTTACTACGCAGTGTTCCACCCAAAGGCGATGTTTAACTTAAAGAAAACATTAACTTCTGCCGGTTATTCAACTGGTGCAAGTTCTGTTTCATCTGTCGGTGAAAACATTAACAGAAGTGGTCTAGTAGGTTCAGTATTTGGTATTGACCTATTTGAAAATGCTAACATTTCAGTAGATGTATCTGATGATTCTATCGGTGGTGTATTCCACCCAATGTCATTAGGTTTAGCTATGAAGATGGATTTCAAACTTGAAACCCAACGTGATGCTAGCCTTCGTGCCACAGAAATTGTCGGTACGATTACATACGGCTCAGGCGTAGTTAAAGATAACTATGGTTGTGCAGTAACTGTTGATTCAGCATTATAAATAATGTTAATATGGGTGGGGATTATCCCCACCTATAAAGGAAGATATTATGGCAACAACAACATTCTCAGTAGCAAGTTCAGATTTAACAGATTACCAACCTGATATTTTAGGTTATGGAGTTGCCGATTTTGATACACAATTACAATTCGCTGAAGATGATGTTATTCGTCAAATAAGACAAGATTGGTGGGAAAGATACCGCCACACAGTTCGCTATAAAGATATTACGAAAGTTACTACTATTGAAATGAACAGTAATAAGTTAATTGCTTCTCAATGGAAAAGAGCAGTTATATTTAAATCCTTTGCAGATTACATCTACCCCATACTAACTAAATGGAAAGACCCACAAGGCGGTGATGGTGCTGATGCATTCCAAGTACAAATGGCACATTATAGACAAAGATACGCAGAAGAATTTCAAGCCATACTTCGTGATGGTGTAAAATACGATGAAAATTTAGATGCTGTTATCCGAGCATCAGAAGAAGAACCTATCCATCATTTACGTTTGGTTAGATGACCAAAATTGTAGATAACTTTGACAAAGTCTTAAACGACATCAAAAAAAAACTATCAGATGATGGTGTTAAAAGAAGAACTTTAGCATATATCTCTAACTTTGAAGTAGCGACTATTAAAGATAGAACACAGAACAAAGGCAAAGATTATAGAGGTAATCCATTCATTCCCTATTCTAAAAGATATAAAAGAAGATTGGTTAAAGAAAGTGGACACGTTGATTTAACAGATACAGGACAAATGTTTAGTTCATTAACATATAGATTAGGTTCTAATAGTTCTAATTTGTTTTTCCAACAAGGATTTGCAAATAGAAAAGCATACTTTCACGATGTAGCCGGTGTAGGTAAAAAGAAAGTCAAGCGTAAATTTTTTAGATTGTCAGAAAAAGAAAAAGATATATTGTCAAGTTTATTTGCTAAACAATATGCAAAGAATGTTAAATTAAATTTAAGATGAGTATTAGAGAAAACATAGCCAGTAATTTAAAAACGACCTTAGAAGGTGTATCTAGTCCAATTACATTCAAGAAGGTCAGTCGTATGCCTTTTGAACCTGAGGACTTGGCTGATACACAATTCCCAAGTGTTTATATTCAAACAGCAGATGAAACGAGAGAAGATTTTGCACTAGGTGATTATTCAGCAGGTAAAAGAGCAGGTACTATTGATTATGTTATTGTTGGATATGTTAAAGGTGCTGATACTAATATTGACACATTAAGAAACCAATTAATTGAAGTTGTTGAAGAAACACTTGATACAGATAGAACTAGAGGCGGATATGCTAAAGAAACAAAGATTGTTAATATAGATACAGATGCAGGTAGATTTTATCCTTTCGGTGAATGCGTAATTACTGTAAGAATATTCTATGAATTTATTAGAGGTACTTCATAATGGCTAAACGAATTAATATAATTATGCCTGATGGAATTAGTACAGTTTCTATTTGGGATAATGAACTAGACAAATTTCTTGCCAAAGGATATAAAACTAAGGTAGAAAAAAAATCTACTAGAACATCTAAGAAAAAAGATGTAGAAGTAGATGAAGAAGAACAAACAAAGGAGTATAACGAATGGCAACACACGTTGGAACAAGCGGAGTAGTCAAAGTAGGTGCGAATACAGTTGCGGAAGTAACTGGTTTCACTATTGATGAAACAAATGACACAGTTGAAGATACTTCTCTGACTGATACTGCAAAATCTTACAAAGCATTGAGAAAAGATGCTACCGGTACTGTTGAATGTCATTGGGACGAAACAGATAGTACAGGTCAAGGTGCTTTAGCAGTTGGTTCAGAGGTAACTTTAAGTTTATACCCTGAAGGTGCAGACGCAGGTGATACATACTACACAGGTACAGCAATCGTAACTGGCGTATCACAAAACGTTTCACTTGACGGAGTTATTTCAAGAACTATTAACGTACAATTCTCAGGTGGCGTAAGCACTACAACTGTATAATTAAATGCCCAAAAAGGATTTTCTTGAAGGTGCTATAAATCACTTTAAGCATCAAGAGATAAAAATTATAGAAGTTGAGGAGTGGGGTTTAACTGGCGAAGATGCCATTTATGTTAAACCATTTACGCTACTTGAAAAAAACGAAATCTTTGGAAGTGGTGACTTAAAAGATTTATTTGTATTAATTGATATTATTGTCAAAAAAGCAGAAACCAAAGATGGTGAAAAGATGTTTGATTTGGAAAGTAAAATCAGAATGAAAAAGTTTGTTGACCCTGATATCATATCAAGAGTAGCCAACCAAATACTTGGGGTTACATCGTCTGTTCAAGACTTAAAAAAAAATTAAAAAACGACCCTGAAGCATCTTCTTATTTTTTCTTAGCTGAAAAACTACATAAGACCATAGGCGAAATAATGCAAATGCCTGTGGAAGAATTTAATTTGTGGTTGGCATATTTTGAAAATAAGATAGAAATAGAGCAACAAGCAATTCAAAAGGCAAAAATGAAGAATGGCAGACGATAGACAATTACTGATAAAATTTATACTTCAAGACCAAACAAAGAAAGGTTTTGATAGTGTTAATAATCAAGTTAAAGGTACTCAAAAATCTTTATTTAATTTAAAGAATGTTTTATTAACAGTTGCCGGTTCTTTAGTTGTTAGACAGTTTTTAGAATTATCAAATACATTCCAACAAGTCCAAAATAGATTAAAATTAGTTACTGATAGCACAAATGAATTAATAATAGTTCAAGATAAACTATTTGATATTGCTCAAAAAACTAGAGGGGGATTTGCTGAAACAGTAACATTATACCAAAAATTAGCATTAAACGTTAAAGAATTAGGATTAAGTCAAACACAATTATTAGAAATTACTGAAAACGTCAATAAAGCCATAGCGATATCAGGTGCAGATAGTGTACAAGCATCAGCAGGTATCTTACAGTTATCACAAGCATTCGCATCAGGAAGATTACAAGGTGATGAATTTAGAAGTATCTCAGAAAATATACCTGTTATTTTAGACTTACTTGCAGAATCAACAGGTAGGTCAAGAGGCGAATTAAAGAAGATGGCATCTGAAGGTTTATTAACCGCAGATGTATTAGCAAAAGCAATAGGTGGTGCAACACAAAGATTAGATAATGATTTTGGTAAATTAGCACCTACTATTAGTCAATCATCTACTGTTTTATCAAATAGTTTTTTAAATCTTGTTGGTTCAATGAATGAAGTATCAAGTGCAAGTCAAATATTGGCAAATTTTTTTGTACGAGTTGCAGGTGGTATAGATAGAGTAAATGAATTATTAAAAATATTTGATGGTAGTATTTCAAGTCCATTAAATAATATTCAAAAATATAAAGAAGAATTAGGTTTAACCAGTGATGCTCTTGACGAATTTGGTTACTCAGTCAGAGGTGTAACTGATGATTATAAACAACAATTTGAAGGTTCAGCAAAAGTAGTAGAAGTAATAAATGAACAATTACAAGCAATAAACACATTAAATACTTTAAAAGATTTAAAAGATAAAAAAGATGGTGAAGAATTAGATAATATTATTCAATTAATAAAAGAATATGAAGATTTTATAGAGATATTAGACAAAGTTATAGAAAAAAGAAAAGAAGAAGCAAACACAGTTACTATTAATAATTCAAAACAAATTGAAGAATTAAAAAAATTAATCAAGACAAATGAAAAAGCATTAGAATCAATTAATGATGCAACTAAAGAAGCATTATTAACACCATTACAACTATTACAAAAAAAACAAAATGATGAATTATTATTAGTTCAAGAACAACAAGATAAATTAAAAGAATTATTAAGATTACAAAAAGAAGATGAAAAAGGAATAACAGAAGAAGAAAATCAAAAATTATTAGAGCAAATAGAAGAATTTGAAAGATTAAAATTTGGTATAAAAGCAAAATATGGTCAACAAGAATTAGATTTATTAGACAAACAAAGAAAAGAAGAAGCAAGAATACAAAAAGAATATTACGATAAAAATGTATCTGAAATTGAAAATAGAAATTTCCAATTTGAAAATTTAGATAAAATGAGTGAAGAAAATAAAGTTAAATTGGTTAAAGAAGGTGGAAGAAATTTACTAGATGAACTAGCTAAAAGAAATAAAGTTGCATTTGCTATTAATAAAGCATTAGCGATTAGAGATGCAATTATTAGTACATCACAAGGTATGGCATCTGCTTTAAAATGGGGTTATCCATTGGGACCGATTTTTGCAGGTATTATTGGCGGTTTAGGTGCAGTTCAAATTGGTACAATAGCATCACAGCAATATCAAGGAAGAGCATTGGGTGGACGTGTTCAAGCAGGTTCAACTTATATGGTGGGTGAACAAGGTGCAGAAATGTTTGTACCGGATAGAAGCGGAACTATTGTAGCAAATAAAGATTTAGGTAGAGCAACAAATGTTAATATAACTATTAATGCAAATGACACACAAGGATTTGATGATTTATTAGTTAAACGTAGAAGTGTTATTGTTAATGTGATAAATGATGCTTTAAATAGTCAAGGGAAAGAGGCTTTAATCTAATGAGTGGTACATATCCAACATCACCTGAATTTTCATCAGTAGGTTTTAGTTCAGAACAAGCAACAATTACTTCTACTACTGATAGTGGCAAGATGTTTGCAGTTCAGATAGACGGACAAAGATTTAAGTTTAGTGCTACATATCCACCTATGAGAAGAAGCGAATTTTCACCAGTATTTGCTTTTATTATGAAACAAAGAAGTCAAAAAGAAACATTCCAAATTGCTTTACCTGATTTAAAGAATGCCAAAGGTGATGTATCAGGAACAGTTCTTGTTAATGGTGTTCATAGCGCAGGTGATACAACTATTGATATTGATGGAATGACAGGAACATTAAAAGCAGGTGACTTTGTAAAATTTGGTGGTCATTCAAAAGTATATATGGTTGTAGCTGATGCCACCGCTTCGGCAGGTGCAACAACTATTACCATAGAACCACCACTAAGAAGTGCGTTAGCTGATGATGAAGCAGTGACATATGACGGAGTAGAATTTACAGTTCGCTTAACAAATGACGTACAACAATTCAATACAGGGGATTTAGATTTATATAGATTTGAAGTAGATTTCATTGAGGCGTTATAATGACAAGAGGTTTATCAAACGATATTACCTCTGAATTAGGTAGCCAAAATATTAAGCCTATTGCCTTAGTAGAAATACTTTTCCCAACACCTCAAAGATTAACCAATCATTACAAAGATATAACCCACAATTCTAACACATATACTGCAAGTTCACATCTATTAGGTATTAGTGGTAAAGGTGAAAATTCATCTATTGATGTATCTAGTTTTCAAATTGAATTAAGTGCAGTTGATAGTGCTTTTGTTTCTATTGTTTTAAATAATGTAGTTAATAATGACAAAGTCACAGTAGATTTAGGTTTCTTAGATAATACTGACACATTAATAGATACATTTACTTATGAAGTTGGATATATAGATAGTTTTAATATTAATACAAAAACAGGAAGATTAGTTTTAAATTGTACTTCTCATTTTTCTGATTTTAGTAGAACTGCAGGACGCAAAACAAACAATGGTAGCCAACAAAGATATTTTGCAACAGATGTTGGATTTGAATTTGCAGGATTAACAGTTCAAGATATTTTATGGGGTAGGAAGTAATGGGATTTTTTGATTCTATTGGAAAAGCATTAGGTGATATTTGGAAAGGTGTTCAATCTGTTTTTACAGAAGTAATATCTTGGCTTATTCCAATACCTTCTGTTCCTGATTTTGATAAAAATTTAGCAGAACAAAATGCACAAGGTGTTTTATTAAATAAACAATCTAACAATGCGTCTATCCCTATAATTTATGGCGAACGATTAGTTGGTGGTACGAGAATATATTTATCAGTAGAAGGAACAACCAATCAATATTTATATGGTGCTTTAGTTTTATGTGAAGGTCAAATTAATGCCATTACAGAAATTAGAGTAGAAGATGATGTAGTGACATTTAGTGGAGGTTTTGCTGACGGAACACAAATAACTTCTAATGACACAAGATTTGGTACAACAATAACTATTCAACCATTTTATGGCAGTGACGGACAATCAGCATCAAGTCTATTATCTACTTTAGATGATTGGGGAACAAATCATAAACTTAGTGGAATATCCTATATTGCATTTCGTTTTGAATGGGACGCAGATAAATATACAGGTATTCCAAAGATACAAGCAAAAGTACAAGGTAAATTAATTTCTATTTATGATAGTGGAAGTAATGAAACTGCAAATCAATATTCTACTAATCCTGCATTTGTATTATTAGATTATTTAACCAATACAAGATACGGAAAAGGAATAGATATATCTGCAATAGATATTCCTAGTTTTTATACTGCCTCAACTGTTTGTTCATCACAAATTACTCCCTATTCAGGTGCAGGTTCTACAATTAATTTATTAGACTGTAATGCAGTTATAGATACCTCTAATAAGATTATTGATAATGTCAGAACATTGTTAGTAGGTATGCGAGGATTAATTACTTATCAACAAGGTAAATATAGACTTGTTGTAGAAAGTACAGGGTCAAGTGTTTTAACTTTAAACAAAGATAATGTGATTGGCGGATTATCTGTTCAATCAGAAAAGAAAAATACGAAATTTAATCGTATGCAAATTACATTTATTAATCCTGATAAAAATTATCAATCCGATACAGTTGTTTATGATACTGACCATTCAACCTACTTAGCAGAAGATGATAATTTTTTACAAGAAGGTGCATTAGATATCCCAACAATTACTTCGCCTTATCAAGCAAAGGAAATGGGTAAACTTGTTTTATTAAGGTCAAGAAATAGTTTACAGGTTTCTTTAACTGCAAATTATGAAGCATTATCATTGAGTGTTGGTGATATTGTAAATTTAACGGAAGATTTAACAGGATTTTCAGCTAAAAGTTTTAGAATAGTTGGTTTAGGTATTAATGCTGATTACACAGTATCTTTATCATTGGTTGAACATCAGGATTCTTGGTACACTTATGAAACACAAACACAAGTAGCAACTATTCCTGACACATCATTTCCTGACCCATTTACAGTACAACCACCTGCATCATTAACATTAGATGATAATATGATTGAATATAACGATGGTTCTGTTTTAACTAGATTAACTGCTACGATTGGTGAATCACCTGATAAATTTGTTGCAGAATATCAAGTAGAGGCAAAACAAACTTTAGATAAAAACGGAAACGCAGTTGTTGAAGATTATGTGGTTATCGGTAGAGGTACTGCATTACAATATTCATTATTAAATGCTATTGATGGTGCTACTTATTCTGTAAGAGCAAAAGCAATAAATAGTATTGGTGTTAAATCTACTTATGTCACTGAAACAAGAGTTATTGTTGGTCAAACCGAAGTTCCAAGTGATGTCACAAACTTTTCTATTAATGTGGTAGGTGACCAAGCATTGTTAAGTTGGTCGGCAATACCTGACCTTGACTTAGACTATTATCAAATACGATTTAGTACAGATTTATCTACACCTAGTTGGTTAAATTCATTTGACCTTATTGATAAGATTGGGCGACCTGCTACATCTATTACAGTGCCACTTAAAAGTGGAAGTTATCTTATTAAAGCAGTAGATAAACTAGGAAACCAATCAGCAAATGAAACTATTGTCAGTACAAATATTGCTAGTGTTAATTATGTAGCTGACCAAACAATTAACGAACATACAGGATTTACAGGAACAAAAACTGATGTTTCTTTAGTTAATATAAGTGGAACTAATTATATTGGATTAACTGCTGATGGAACTGTGGGTACACCTACAACAAGAGTACCTACATCAGGAACTTATGAATTTGCTAATACCATAGATGTAGGTGCTAAATTAAAAGTTAGTTTTACTGCATCTGTGACACAATTTACCCAAGATGTATCTGAGTTCTTTGATGGTGGGCGACCTGATAGCACTACTTTAATTGATGATGGCAGACCAAGTCCGTTTGATGGTACATCAGGTGGTAATGCTCATAGTTTATTAGAGATAGCAACATCAGATGATGATGTGACTTATTCTTCTTTTGGTCAATTTGTAGTGGGTGAATATATTGGTAGATATTTTAAATTTAGAGTTAAATTTGAATCTGATGACTTAAAAGCAAGAAGTTTAATTAGTCAATTATCCGTCACTTCTACAATACCTAAAAGACGAGAAAGTGGAAATGATATTGCTAGTGGTACAGGTGGCAAGACAGTTACTTACGATTATGCATTTAAAGTAAATCCTGCGATTGGTATTTCTGCTCAATCAATGGCAAATGGTGATTACTATGTCATCACATCTAAAAGTGCTAGTCAGTTCACTATTGAATTTTTTAATAGTTCGGATACAAGTATAGATAGAACTTTTGACTACATAGCTGAAGGAGTAGGACAAGTAATAGTATAATGAGCCAAGCAACACAAATAACATTAGATAACCAAGCATTTGCAACTTTTAGAGGAAATCTCAATACAAGTTTATCAGCATTAAATTCAGGTCATATTGGCAGTTCAAGACCAAGTTCAGCAGTGTCAGGTACAATATGGCTAGACAATTCAGTAGCAAATACTATAACTATGAAATTATATGATGGAGCAGATGATTTGACTTTATTTTCAGTTGATACTTCAACCAATGTGGTCACATTACCTGCAACAGTGACAATAACGGAAGCTGATCCGTCAGCTATCCCATTTGCGATTGCGTTAGGATAAAAATATGGCTAATAATTTTTCAGTAGTAGAAACCACCCTCACAGATGCGACAAGTACGACTTTAGTATCTACAACTTCTAATAAGCAAATTGTGGTGGGTTTAAATCTAGCAAATACAGGTACTGCCTCCATTACAGTAGATGTAATTGTCAATGACGGAACATCAAATTTTTATGTAATTAAAGCAGTTTCTATACCTGTAAATTCAAAAGTAGAAATAATTAAAGGGAAATTAGTTCTAGGTAGTGGCTACTCAATGACTGCTCAATCCTCTGCATCAGGTGGTGATTGTGATGTTATCGTATCACTACTAACTGATGTGAGTTAATGAGTACAGATACAAACGATATTTATTATGTAGGTAGTAGATCAGGAGCAGATGATGTTGATGTTCTACACAAAGCAGAAATAACCAAATCTTTAATAATACCTTCTGATAGTAATGCATTAATGGTAGGTACAGTGACTATAAGTGGAACAATAACAGTTGATGGAACATTGGTGATTGTATGAGCAAGGTTGAAGTAGATACACTAGCACCTGCCACAGGAACGACTATAACCATAGGCGAAAGCGGTGATACAGTAGTATTAGGTAGTGGTGCAACACAAACAGGATTTGGAACTGTTTATAATCCTTACAGAAACCTCATCATCAATGGTGATATGTCTATTGACCAAAGAAACAGTGGAAGTGCTGTTACTGGTATTTCTAACACCTCTAACTATATTCCAGATAGATTTCAAATAAGAGTAGACGGAAGTGGTTCTGGTAGAATGACTGGACAGCAAGTTACAGATGCACCAACAAATTTTAAAAATAGTTTAAAAATAACAGTTACTACAACAGACGCTTCACCTACTGCTTCCGAAGGTTATGCTGTAAGACAATCAATCGAAGGTCAAAATATTACTCAATTAAATTTTGGTACAGCTAATGCACAATCAATTACTGTTTCCTTTTATGTAAAGTCATCTTTAACTGGTGATTTTTCATTGAACATTGGTAATGGAAGTAGCAATAGGTGGTATGGTGCTTTATATACAATTAATACTGCTGATACTTGGGAAAGAAAGACAGTAACTATTTCTGGTGATACTACTGGAACTTGGTCATCAGATAACAGCTCTGGTTTAGTTCTAATATTTGGATTAGGTGGTGGCTCGAGTAGAACTGTTACACCAAATACTTGGCAGACTGGTTCTGGAACACAGACATTTACAACTGGTGCAACAAATTTATTTGCTACTTCAAGTGCTACTTGGCAAGTTACAGGAGTACAACTAGAAGTCGGTACATCTGCTAGTGACTTTGAGTTCTTACCTTATGATGTGAATTTATTAAGGTGTCAGAGGTATTATCATCAAATTGGTTATGGATTAAATGGAGCAGGTGGAACTGTTAATGCGGGACAAGGACAATGGTATAACTCAGGTGAAGTCACCTTAACTGTTTATTTCCCAACTTCAATGAGAGCAACACCAAGTATGACCTCACCAACAGTAAGTAATGGGTATAGATTTCATAAAGCAGGTTCTTTTAGTGATGTTAGTGATGGCGGTAGTATAAACAGTCCATCTAATATGATGACAGGTATTTACAAAAGTGGATTAACTGGAGGCACAGGTGGTGATGCTTCTTTTTTAGCTATGATTGCAAGTGGTGCTGCTTACAAATTTGATGCGGAGTTATAATGATTAATACAGTAGAAAAAAAATATTTTAATGGATTGTTTATTTCCTACGAAGTTATTTTAAATGACGGAACAAAATGGTCAGTTCCTCACGATGAAGAAAACCGACACTACCAAGAAATACTAGAATGGATAGCAGAAGGAAACACAATTACAGATAATGGGGGTGGTGAATGAGCATATTAAAAGTAGATGAACTGCAATCAAGAACTTCAGGGAATAGAATAACCTTACCAGACGTTAATAACTATCC
>Ga0222714_10004674_pt1 | contig 13298 bp, 10 predicted proteins | sample C33_3DmetaG_FD_165048 | JGI IMG/M metagenome (GOLD analysis project Ga0222714, IMG submission 165048) | Estuarine water microbial communities from San Francisco Bay, California, United States - C33_3D | ecosystem: Environmental > Aquatic > Marine > Unclassified | place: USA: California... | reverse complement strand
AGCTCGCGGGCTACATCGCGACCACGCAGGGCGATGCCGAGGCCGGCCGTGACTACTACCGGCGCTACCTCGACATCAACCCCGGGAACGTCGCCATCCGCATGCGGATCGCCTACGAGATGGCTCAGGCCGGTGATCCGGTCGGTGCCATGGAGTTCATCCAGGTGGGCCTCGACGTCGAGCCCGACAACGTGGATCTGCTCGAGCAGTATGGTGGCTTCGCCTTCAGCGCGGCCCTGGCGATCCAGCAGGAAGCGTCGGTCGGTGATCAGGACGCGGGCGCCGTCGCGCCCGAGGCCGTCGGGTACTACCGCGAGGCCATCGCGGCCTACGGGAAGGTCTTCCAGGCCAAGGGAGCGGACACGCCGGTGGGGCACCTCGCCAACGTGGTCTCCGCGCACATCCAGCTCGACGAGCTCGAAGACGCCATCGCGATGAGCGAGCGCGTGCTCGAGACGCATGCCATGGAGGATCGCCTCTGGGTCCTGTACGCCGATGCGCTTCAGCGCGGCGGGCGTCTGGACGATGCGATCGCCGCCCTCGACCGAGTCATGGAGATCAACCCCGAGCACCCGAGCGCGCCGCTGCGTCAGGGCAACTGGCTCATCCAGGCCGGCCGTCTCGACGACGCGGTCACGGTACTCTCGAAGGCGTCCGCCTCCGATGCGCAGCGCGCGGAGCAGGCGGCCCGGATGATCTTCGCCGAGGCGTACCAGAACGGAAACCAGAAGGACAACTACGCCTACGCCGCCCAGGGCATGGCCGCCGCGAAGCGTCTGCCGAACCTGAGCACGGCCATGACGAGCCAGCTCAACTTCTGGCATGGGTACAGCATCTACCAGCTGGCGGTGAAGGAGCAGGAGCCGCAGACGCTGCAGACGGCCCAGTCGTCGCTGCCGAAGTTCAATCAGGCGGTTCAGTTCCTCAACCAGTCGGGTGACTATCCGGCCTCCGTGAACGTCAACCTCCAGCAGCTTCTGGAGAACGCTCAGACGTACGTCGAGATCCAGGACGCGATCATCAAGCGCGGTCGCTGATGACCTGATCGGCCTGCGCTTCGGCGCGGAAGGCGCCGCGGGGGATTTGTCCCCCGCGGCGCTTTTTCTTTGTCCCGGCTCCCGCCGCGCGCGCGGCACGGCCCGCGCCCGCAGGAACGTCCGAGTCGACGGGCGACGCCCCCCGGCGCCGACGCCCCCGGCGCGGCTTCCCCCCACTCCTTCCCACCGTAGTGGGTGCGCTCGCTTGTTCGACTTTCGGTTTTCCTTCGGAAAAAGGAAAAATCTGTTTCCGGGTCGAAAGGCGATGATCGGCTAGCTGCAGGGGCTTTCGGGGTGCCAGAGCTTACGGGGGGCATGAAAAAATTCCCAAAAAGGGACTCTTGCGCATCCTCCCCACTGGATCGTAAGTTCCCCCCGGTTATCCCCACTCTTACCCACTTCGTACCACTCCGGGGCCCAGCGTGATCGGTTTCGTCGGCCAGTACGAGTATCAGATGGACCCCAAGGGTCGCGTCAGCCTGCCCGCGGCGTTCCGCCGCTCGGGAGAGGGTGAACGTTTCGTTCTGATCCAGTGGGAGCCGACGAACCTGACCCTCTTTCCGGAGGCCAAGTGGGTGGAGCTCCAGCAGGAACTCCTCGACTTTCGGCGTAAGAATCCGCGGGGGGCCAACCAGCTGCGCCGAGTGGTCGCCAACGCGGTCGAGGTGGCGCCTGACAAGCAGGGCAGGATCCTGGTGCCCGCCGGCCTGCAGTCCGGAGCGAGCCTTGCCGGCACCGTGCTCGTGGTCGGGGCTATCGACCGGGTGGAACTCTGGAATCCCGAGACCTACGGCGCGGCGGTGGAAGGCGACGGCGGCGATCTCGGGGACTTCGCACACCAGCTCTTCGGATAGGCGACCATGAGCTCCTGGCATCAGCCGGTGATGGCGCGCGAGGTCCTCGACTTCCTCGATCCGAGGAATGCGGGCTTCTTCCTCGACGGTACGGTCGGCGGTGGCGGACACACGAGGGCCATCCTCGAAGCATGTTCGGACTGCCGCGTCCTGGCGGTGGATCGGGACCCGGAGGCCCTCGCGGAGGCGCGGGATGCGCTGGCACCTTTCCGCGCTCGCGTTCGCTTCCTCGCGGGGCGATTCGACCGTGCGCCGCGCGACCCCGAGGTCCGCGACCGAGGACTCGACGGTGCTCTGCTGGACCTGGGCGTCAGCTCGTACCAGCTCGATGCCGATGCGCGCGGGTTTACGTTCCGTCCGGGTGCTCCCCTCGACATGCGGATGGAAGCCGACGGGCGGGACGCCCTGACCCTGCTGGCGGAAGCCTCCGAGGAGGAGCTCGCCCGCATCTTTCGCGATTACGGGGAGGAGCCGCGGGCCCGGCGGCTCGCCCGTGAGATCATCAAGCGGCGTACGTCCGGTGGTGTGTGCACCAGCGACGACCTCGTCGCGGCCCTGGCCGTGTCGCTGGGGCGCGCCCCGAGCCAGCAGGACAAGGCGCGCATCTTCCAGGCCGTGCGGATCGCCGTCAACGAAGAGATGGAGGCGCTGGAGGCCGGGCTGCCCGCCATCCGGGACGTGATGAACGCGGGTGGCGTGCTGGTCGTGATCGCGTACCACTCCCTCGAGGACCGGGCGGTCAAGAACGCGTTCCGCGAGTGGAGCCGCACGTGCGTCTGCCCCCCGGAGTCGCCGGTATGCACGTGCCGCGGCGAGCCGCTCGGCGAGACCCTCACACGCAAGGTCGTGCGCCCCTCGCAGGAGGAGGTGGCGCGGAACCCTCGCGCCCGGAGCGCCCTGCTGCGCGCGTGGCGGAGGGCGGCCTGATGGATCCGACCTCTCTGGGGCGTACGGTGCTGACCTTCGTGCTCCTCCTGTGCTCACTCGGCTTCGTGACGTGGCGGCAGAGTCGTGCCCTCGAGGCGAACCGGGAGCTCGACGACCTCAGGCGGCATGTCTCCGTCGCGCAGGCGGAGCGCGTAGAGCTGGAGCGTGACATCCAGGCGCTCCGCTCGCGATCCCGGATCGTCGCGGAAGCCCGCGCGCTCGGCATGCACACACCCGGCGGCGACGAGCAGTTCATCCTCGTCAGGCAGGACACCCCTTGAGCCGCGCGGGGAATCGCGCCGCCCACGTCGGGCAGCATGGGCGCTGGCGGAGGATCTTCATCCTCGCCGGATGGCTTTCCTGCAGCCTGGTGGTGGCGCTGCGCGCGGGTCAGATCCAGGTCCTCCAGGCCGGAAACTGGGCCGAGCTCGCGCAGGGCCAGCAGGAAGACGACCAGGCCGTTCCGGCCCCGCGGGGTACGATCTTCGACCGCAACGGCCAGCCGCTCGCGGTGACCCGGGAGCGGGTCCGCGTCAACGTGGCCCCGCGCGAACTGAAGGACGCCGAGGCCGCGCAGACGCTCCTCTCCGAGGCGCTCGGGCTGAGCCGGGCGCAGGCACGTCGACTGGTATCGAACGGGAAGGTATGGAACGTCGTTCCCGGTCTCTTCGCGCCGTCCGTGCGCGAACGTCTCGAGGGCGTGTCCGGAATCCATCTCGAGCCGGTGTTCGAACGCTTCCACCCGCATCGGGACCTGGCACGAGGCGCACTCGGCGTCGTCATCGAAGACGAGGGCCGGGGCGGTGTGGAGCAGATCTTCCACGACCTGCTCCGAGGGACGCCCGGCGTCGAGATCGTGGCGCGCGACCCCGTCGGACGGCCGATCCCTGGCGAGCGCGTCACGGTGCAGCCCCCGCGCGCGGGGGGTGAGGTCGTGCTCACGATCGACACCAATCTCCAGGAGATCGCCCAGGCTGCGCTGCAGGAGGCGATCGACGACCACGACGCGCTCGGGGGTGACATCATTCTCACGTCCCCGAAGACCGGTGAAATCCTGGCGCTCGCCTCCATCCGCGACGGACACCCCGCCGCACTTTCGGCGGTGAACACCTCGTTCGAGCCGGGGTCTACGCTCAAGCCGTTCACGGTGGCCGGGCTGCTCAAGCACCGGCTCGCGAGCATGAGCGACTCGGTGGACGCGGAGAAGGGCCGGTGGGTGGTCGGCGGACGTGTGCTGACGGACACGCACACGCAGGGTATGCTGACCGTCCACGAGGCGCTGCGGGAGTCGTCCAACATCGGCATCGCCAAGGTCGCCGAGGCGATGAGCCACGGTGTTCAGTACGAGAACCTGCGCGACTTCGGGTTCGGTACGCCCACGGGCGTCCAGCTTCCCGGAGAGGTCGCGGGAACTCTACGTCGGCCCGAGCGCTGGTCGGGGCAGTCGGCGGCGTCGCTCGCCATAGGCTACGAGATTGCGGTGACGCCGCTCCAGATGGCGATGGCGTACGGTTCCCTCGCCAACGGTGGCGTCCTGATGGCCCCGCGTCTCGTACGCGAGATCCGTCACGCGGACGGGACGGTCATCGAGCGATTCGAGCCCGAAGAGGTCCGGCGCGTCGTCGACCGCTCGACCGCCGAGGCCGTCGGACGCGCCCTCGAGGACGTCGTTCGCGAGGGGACGGGCTCGCTCGCGCGGGTCGGCTCGTTCCGCGTCGCCGGCAAGACCGGTACCGCCCGATTCAGCACCAACGGTAGCTACGCGGCGGGCGATTACTCGGCCTCCTTCGTGGGGTACTTTCCGGCGGAGAAGCCGCAGTTGGTCGTCTTCGTGAAGCTGGATCGGCCGAGAGCGGGGGGGTATTACGGTGGCTCGATCGCGGCCCCCGTCACCCGAGAGACGATGGAGGCGGCGCTGGCCGCGGCTCCGCAGTCGCTGGACATGAATGGCCTCGCGGCGGCTCAGAATGCGCTCCGTGATCGCAGCATCGGCGTGAGCTTCGCCGACCGTCCAGCCGCGGCGCTTCCGGCGCTCCCGGCGCTCCCGCCGCTCCCCGCCGATCAGCCCGGGTCACCTGCACCGGCCGCCGGGAGCGCTGTCGCGGTGCCGGACGTCACGGGACTGCCCGCCCGCACCGCCGTACGCTACCTGCACCGCTTCGGCCTCCGGGTCGCCCAGGTCGGAGAGGGAGAGGTCGTGCGCACGTCTCCCCCGCCCGGAACGCGCGTGATGCAAGGGGACACGGTGCGCCTGCGCTACCGAGGTACCACGCATGAGTGACGCCGCGCGTACGCTGGCCTCTGTCGGAGACGTCCTCCGGTCGGCTGACCTCCTGGTGGAGGCGCTCGGCTCGGGGGACATCGCCGTCCGGGGGGTGGCGCAGGACTCGCGCGCCGCGAAGCCGGGCGACCTCTTCCTCGCGTGGAGAGGAACGGGCAGCGACGCCCACGACTTCCTGGCGGGAGCCGTCGCCAACGGTGCCGTGGCTGCGGTGGTGGAGCGCCCGGTCGAGGTGGACGTCCCGCAACTCGTGGTCTCCAACGGGCGGCGTGCCGCGGCACTCGCCGCCGACTGGATGATGGGATTCCCGAGCCTCGAGCTTCTCACGGTCGGGGTCACCGGCACCAACGGGAAGACCACCACCTCGCTGCTCGCACGGCACCTTCTCGCTCCCGACATGCCGACCGCCGTCATCGGCACGCTCGGCGTCGTGGACGCCGACGGGGTGCGCGCGGGTACCGAGGGTCTGACGACACCGGGCCCGGTTCAGGTGGCGGTTTGGCTCCGCGAGCTGGCGGATGGCGGCACCGCGGCCGTCGTGATGGAAGCATCCTCCCACGCCCTCGAGCAGCACCGGCTCGACGGCGTCGCGTTCGACGTCGCGGTCTTCACGAATCTGACGCAGGACCATCTCGACTATCACCGCGACATGGCGGCGTACCGGAGCGCGAAGCTTCGCCTGGTCGACCTGGTGCACGAGCACGGCACCATCGTGGTCAACGCGGCGGACCCCGCGTGGAACACGCTCGACGCCGGACCCCGCACGCGCACGAGCTTCTGTGTGGACGGAGCCGCGGACCTGCGGGCCGTCGACCTGAACCTCGGCCGGCTCGGCACGACCTTCACGCTGCTCGCCGGGGAAGAGCGCTTCACGGTGACGATCCCGCTGGTGGGGCGGTACAACGTCGAGAACGCCCTCGGCGCCATCGGAGTCGCGCGGGCCCTGGGGATTCCCCTGGCCACGATCGTGAAACGGCTCGCCACGGCGCCGCAGGTCCGGGGCCGCCTCGAGGCCGTGATCACCACCCCCTTCTCGGTACTCATCGACTTCGCGCACACGCCCGCGGCTCTGCGTGGCGCGCTCGCCGCCGTCCGGCCGCTCACCGAGGGCCGCCTGATCGTGCTTTTCGGAGCCGGTGGCGATCGCGACCCGTCGAAGCGCCGGCCGATGGCCGAGGCGGTCCGGGAACTCGCGGACGTCGTGGTTCTCACTTCGGACAACCCCCGCACGGAAGACCCGGAGTCGATCATCGACGATCTGGCGACCGGTCTCGAGGGGACGGAATACCTGCGGATTGCCGACCGCCGCGAGGCCATTCGGGCGGCCCTCCGCATCGCGGGCCCGGGCGACACCGTGGTACTCGCGGGCAAGGGCCACGAGAACTACCAGGTGGTCGGCCACGAAAAGCGCCCCTTCGACGAGCGCGCGGTCGCCGAGGCGGCACTGCGCGAGCTGGGGATCCTGTGAACCCGTTCCTCTGGACTGACCTGGACGTCCGCCGGGCGCTCGGACTCCGCACCGCGCTGGCCGAGCCCGACGTCGAGTACACCGGCGTATCGACGGACTCGCGCGCGGTTACCGAAGGGCAGCTCTATGTCGCGCTGGTCGGAGACCGCTTCGACGGTCACGACTTCGTGGCGCACGCCCTGTCGAACGGAGCGACCGGCGCAGTGGTGTCGCGTCCCTCGCCGGGCGATTCGGACACCCGCATCTACCCCGTCGACGACACGCTCGTCGCGCTCGGACGTCTGGCGTCCTACCGGCGCTCCGCACTCGAGGCGCCCGTCGTCGCCATCACGGGTTCTTCCGGGAAGACGACGACGAAGGAGATGGCGGCCGCGGCGCTGTCGGCCACGCTGCGCGTGCACGCCACGAGGGGCAACCTGAACAACCGCATCGGGATGCCTCTCACGCTGCTTGCCGCGCCGACCGACGCGGAGGCCGTCGTGCTCGAGCTGGGCACGAACGAGCCGGGCGAGATCAGCGCGCTGGCGCAGATCGCCCGGCCCGACGTGGCGGTCATCACGACCGTGGGCGAAAGCCACCTCGAGAAGCTGGGGTCGCTGGAGGGCGTGCTGGCCGAGAAGCTCGATATCCTCCGGCACGTGGCGACGGGTGGGCGCTGCATCGTAGGCGACGATCCGCCCGTGCTGGCCGAGCGGGCCCGCACGCTGTGCCCGCGCGTCCGGGTGGTCGGCTGGAGCGAGCGTTCCGACAGGGGCGATCGGCCCGCGCGCGCCGAGGTCGACGTGTTCGGCCGGTACACCTTCGACTGGAAGGGGCAGCGCGTGGCGGTGCCCATGGTGGGGCGTCATGCGGTGAGCAACGCGCTGGTCGCGCTCGCGATCGCCGACCAGCTCGGTGTTCCGGCGCGCGACGCCGTGCGTGGCCTCGCTTCGGCGGAGCCGGGTGCCATGCGCGGCGAATTCCGCCGGATTGGTGACCTGACCGTCGTGGTGGACTGCTACAACGCCAACCCGCAGAGCGTCCGGGCCGCCCTCGACGTGCTCGACGGGCAGGGAGCCTCGGCCCGGAAGGTCGCGGTGCTCGGCTCGATGCTCGAACTCGGCCAGCGCTCCGCGGTGCTGCACGACGAGGTGCTTCGTGACGCCCTGTCACGGAAGATCGACCTGATCGTTGCCACCGGCGCGTTCGCCGAGGCGGCTCGGGCGGCGCACCAGACGGACGCACGGCTCATCGTGGCCGACGACTGGCAGTCCGCCTATCCGCGCGTGCGCGCGCGGCTGCACGGGAACGAAGTCGTGCTCCTGAAGGCGTCCCGGGGGATCCGTCTCGAGGGCGTTCTACCGCTGCTGGCGGAGGACTTCGGTGCGCGCGACGCCGCGGCCCGCCTGGAAGCGGAGCGCGTGCGCAGGGCGGTGGAAGCCTGATGATGTACCACCTCCTGCCCGGCCTCGCCGAGATCCACGGCGTCTTCAACGTCTTCGTCTACATCTCCTTCCGCACGGCGGCGGCGGTCGTCACGTCGCTCCTGATCGCGTTCGGCCTCGGGCCCTCCATCGTGCGCGCGCTGGAGCGGGCCCGCGTGGGGCAGGTGGTCCGGGACATCGGTCCGGAGACCCACCTGGTGAAGTCGGGGACGCCCACGATGGGTGGGATCATCATCATCGTCGCCGCCACGATCTCCACGCTGCTCTGGGCGCGCCTGGACAACTGGTATACGATCCTCGCCGTCGTTTCGCTGCTGTGGATGGGTGCGATCGGATTCCTGGACGACTGGCTCAAGGTCGTGCAGGGCAAGACCCGCGGCCTGGTGGCTCGCTACAAGATGGTCGGGCAGTGGAGCTTCGGTCTCGGGCTCGGCGCCTTCCTGGTCTGGAACCCGATCTCCTCGCACCCGACGACCTGGACGACGGTACCCTTCTTCGCCGAGTACGCGGCGGTCTTCAGTGCGCCCGTGTTCGTGCTCTTCACCGGCATCGTGGTGTCCGGGTCGTCCAACGCGGTGAATCTCACCGACGGCCTCGACGGCCTCGCCGCGGGGCTGACCGCCATCGCGGCCGCCACCATCGGGGTCTTCGCCTACGTCGCCGGCCGCACCGACATGTCCCGCTACCTCGGCTTCTTCTACCTCGAGGGTGCCGGGGAGCTGACCATCTTCGCCTTCGCCCTCGCGGGGGCCGCTCTGGGCTTTCTCTGGTTCAACGCGCACCCGGCCGAGGTCTTCATGGGGGACACCGGGTCGCTGGCTCTCGGTGGGGCGCTCGGTGTCATGGCGATCCTCCTCAAGGCCGAATTCCTGCTGGTGATCGTCGGTGGCGTGTTCGTCCTCGAGACGCTGTCGGTGATCGTGCAGAAGGGGTGGTTCAAGTACACCAGACTTCGCTTCGGAGAGGGTCGGCGCGTGTTCAGGATGGCCCCGATCCACCACCACTTCGAGAAGCTCGGATGGGCCGAGCCGAAGGTCGTCATTCGCTTCTGGATCCTGGGCGTGCTCTTCGCGATGGTCGCGTTCAGCACGCTCAAGATCCGTTAGCGGATCGCATGCGATCGAACGGGTCGGAAGATGGGAACGTTGGATCTGACAGGAACCAGGGTGGCCGTCATCGGCCTCGGAGCGAGCGGACTGGCCGCCGCCCGGCTGGCCGCTGAAAAAGGAGCAGAAGTCTATGTCTCGGACGCGCGAACGGATGATGCAGCTGCAGCTCGTGGAGTCGAGTTGGGGAGCCCCCGGATCGATGTCGAACTCGGACGGCACGACCTCGAACGGATGGCGGATGCCGGAATCGTCGTCGCCAGCCCCGGGATCCCTCCGGACGCTCCCGTGCTCCGAGCGCTCGCGTCTCGAGGGGTCCGCTGGATCTCCGAGCCCGAGTTCGCCTCACGGTTCCTCCCTGGTTCACTGATTGCGGTCACCGGGACCAATGGGAAGACGACCACCACGCTTCTTGTCGACCATCTGCTGCGCGCGTCGGGCATCCGCTCGGCGGCGGGTGGCAACGTCGGCGGTGGTCTCGCGCCCGCGGCCTCGGAGCTCGCGCGGTCGGGCGTGCCGTACGACTGGGTGGTGCTCGAGATGAGCTCCTTCCAGCTGTCGGCCATCGACACGTTTCGTCCCGCCATAGGGGTGGTCACGAACCTGTCGCCGGACCACCTCGACCGCTACGCGAGCGTGGAGGAGTATTACGCCGACAAGGCGAGGATCTTCGAAAACGCGGACGACCGGAGCGTGTGGGTACTGCCGCAGGGCGACGATGCCGTGGCCGCACTCGCGGGTGATGCATCCGGGCGCCGCTATCACTTCGGTGGCATCGGCAGCGACGCCTTCGTGCATGACGGCATGCTCATGGTCCGTCCGTTCGGGGATATCGACGAGCTGATCCCGGTCGCAGACCTGCCGCTCCTCGGCGCGCATAACGTGCTCAACGCCCTCGCGGCCGCCCTGGTCGCCCGTCTGGCCGGCGCGCAGCCCGGAGGGATCGCCGCCGGCCTCGGCAAGGCCCGCGCGCTCCCGCACCGCATGGAGCCCGTGCGCGACGCGGACGGCGTCCTGTGGGTCAACGACTCCAAGGCCACCAACGTCGCCGCCACGCGCAGCGCCCTGGCCAGCCTCGATCGGCCGGTCGTGCTCCTGCTGGGCGGCAAGGACAAGGGCGAGGACTTCTCGCAGCTCGCCCCGGCGGCCGCCGGCGTCCACCACGTCCTGGCGTACGGGGCGGCCGGTGTGCGCGTGGCCGCGGAGCTGCGGGCCGCCCTCGGGGAGGGGGCGTCGACCGTCGTCGAAGTCGTCGAGGGGCCGCTGGACGGGGTGGTCGCACGCGCCCGGCAGCTCGCGCGACGGGGCGACGTGGTGCTCCTGTCCCCGGCCTGCTCCAGCTACGACATGTACGAGAGCTACGAACACCGCGGACGCCACTTCGCCACTCTGGCGCGCGAGGCCGCATGAAGGCCCGGCCCGTGGATATCGCCCCGGCCGGCCCGGTGAGGCTCCCTGACTCCGGGCTCGGACGCGGCTGGGAGGCGGCGGCCATCATGGCGCTAACCCTCCTGGTCCTCTCCCTGGGGCTGGTGACCCTGTACAGCGCCTCGTCGGTGTACGCGCTCCGCCAGGACCTCCCCGACACCTATTACGTGATTCGGCAGGCGGCCGGCGCCGGGGTGGGGCTCGTGCTGCTCCTCGGGTGCGCCGTCCTCCCCTACAAGGTCTGGCAGAAGGCCGCCTGGCCGCTGATCCTGCTTGCCGCGGTCCTGCTTCTGCTCTGCGTCCTGCCCTGGACCTACGCGATCGCTCCCGAGATCAAGGGAGCGCGACGGTGGCTGAATCTCGGCGTGACCATCCAGCCCTCAGAGATCGCGAAGATCGCGATCGTCGCGTGGACGGCGGCGATGGCCGTGAAAAAGGTCGACGACTTCCGCTCGCTGCGACGTGGCCTGCTTCCCTTCCTGGTGGTGTGGGGCGTCATCGTCGGGCTGGTGGCCGCGGAGCCGGACTTCTCCACGGCGATGGTGATCTCGCTGCTCGGCGTTCTGATCGTCTTCGCCGCCGGGGGCCGGATCGCGCACTTCGTCTTCATCGGCGTGCTCCTGAGCCCCGTGGTCTACTGGCAGCTTCGGGTGGGATTCCGCGTGGAGCGCCTCCGCTCCTTTCTGGACCCGCTCGCCGACCCCGCAGGGGCAGGCTACCAGGTGAAGCAGTCGCTGGTCGCGCTCGGATCGGGCGGCATCAACGGCGTCGGCTTCGGGGAGGGGCGCCAGAAGTACGGCTTCCTGCCGGAGTCCCACAACGACTTCATCTTCGCGATGATCGGCGAGGAGTGGGGGTTGATCGGCGTGCTCGTGCTGATCTCGCTGTACACGATGATCGTGCTCGTCGGCTTCCGGATCGCCGCGCGGGCCCCTGATCTGTTCGGGCAGCTCCTCGCGATCGGCTTCACCAGCTTCGTCGCGCTGCACGCGGTGCTCCACATGGCCGTCGGCCTGGCCCTGGCGCCAGCGACGGGTCTTGCACTGCCGCTCGTGTCCTACGGGCGCTCCAATCTGGTGATCACGCTGATGGCGCTGGGTATCCTCATCTCGGTCGCGCGCGCGGCCCCGGGCGGGAAGGCTGCCCGTGTCTGAGCGCGCGCCCGTGGTCGTGTTGTCCGGCGGGGGCACCGGCGGGCACCTGTATCCCGCCCTGGCCATCGCCGACGCCCTGCGGGCCGTCCGGCCGGACGTGCGCATCGTCTTCGTGGGTGCCCGGCGCGGCCTCGAGGCGCGGCTCCTCCCCGAGCGCGGCGAGGAGCACCTGCTGCTGCCGGTGGAGGGCATCGACCGGGCCCGTCCCCTCTCGGCCGTTCGCGCGCTCCTGGGGCTGGCGGTCGGCTTCGGTCGCGTGGTCGGCGCGTTCGGCTCGCTCCGCCCCGAGGTGGTGGTGGTGACCGGGGGGTACGCGGGCGCGGCGGCCGGTATCGCGGCGGGCCTCATGGGCATCCCCCTCGTGCTCCAGGAGCAGAACTCCTTCCCGGGCGCGGTGACGAAGCTCCTGACGCGGTTCGCGCTCCGCGTCCACGTCGCCTACCCGGAAGCCATCGACCGGCTGCCCGCGGCTGCAGCGCGGTGCGTGGTGAGCGGCAACCCGGTCCGCGCGCGGTCGAGCATGAGCAGGTCCGCCGCGCGCCATGCGTTCGGAGTGCCGGACGAGGTCATGCTCACCTTCGTGACGGGCGGCAGCCAGGGCTCGCTGGCCCTGAACCGTGGCGTCACGGCCTGGGTCCAGGGGGTGGAGCGGGGCGACCTGACCCGCCCGGAGCTGCTCCACGTTCTCTGGGCGACGGGCCGCAGGCACTTCGCCACGGTCGAAACCGCGCTTCGCGAAGCCGGGCAGCCGGACTGGGTCCACGCGCTCGAGTACGTCGAAGACATGCCGGCGGCGCTGGCGGCCTCCGACTTCGCGCTCAGCCGCGCGGGCGCGATGACCATCGCGGAGTTCCTGAACGCGGGGCTCCCCTCGATCCTCGTGCCGCTCCCGACCGCCGCGGAGGACCATCAGACGCACAACGCACGGGCCCTCGAAACCGCGGGTGCGGCCCGCGTGCTTCCCGAGGCCGAACTGACGGTCTCACGGCTGGGCGAGGAGCTCGGCGGCCTCGCCACCGCGCCCGAGACGCTGGCGCGCATGCGCGCCGCAGCGGCAGCGCGCGCCCGGCCGCGGGCCACCGGCGACATCGCAGCGGACCTGGCGACGCTCCTTCCGCCGCTTCGGAGGGCCGCATGAACGCGCGCATCGACCTGCGTGCGCTCGCGAAGGAGCGTCCGGTCCACTTCATGGGCGTCGGCGGTGCCGGCATGTTCCCGCTGGCGGAGCTGCTGCTGCGAAGTGGCGGCCGGGTGAGCGGGTGCGACGCCAAGGACAGCCGCGCCCTCCGCGACCTCGAGCGGCTCGGCGGCACCGTCTACGTCGGGCACGACCCGTCGCACGTGACCGATGCCGCCGCGCTCGTCGTGACGTCCGCGGTCCCGAAGGACCACGCGGAGATCCAGGCCGCGCGCGCGGCCGGCATCCCCGTTCTGAAGCGAGCGCAGGCGCTGGGCGAGTGGGTCGGGATGGGCACCGTGGTCGCGATCGCCGGGACGCACGGCAAGACGACCACGACGGCGATGACGACGTCGATCCTGGCGAAGGCGGGCCTGGATCCGACCGGTCTCGTGGGCGGCCGCGTCACCGAGTGGGACGGCAACCTGCGCTTCGGGTCTCA
>Ga0222714_10004669_pt1 | contig 13308 bp, 13 predicted proteins | sample C33_3DmetaG_FD_165048 | JGI IMG/M metagenome (GOLD analysis project Ga0222714, IMG submission 165048) | Estuarine water microbial communities from San Francisco Bay, California, United States - C33_3D | ecosystem: Environmental > Aquatic > Marine > Unclassified | place: USA: California... | reverse complement strand
CGATATTTGTGACTTTTTCGGTGACGAATTTGGCGCCAAAACGCTCTGCTTGTGAACGGAAGTTCATCATCAACTCTGGTCCCATGATGCCATCTGGGAACCCTGGGAAGTTTTCCACTTCAGTGGTCAACATCAACTGCCCGCCTGGTTGATCACTTGTCGATGACGGCTCTCCTTCAATGACGAGAGGCGCAAGACTTGCACGAGCGGTGTAGATGGCGGCGGTCAAACCTGCCGGGCCTGAGCCAATAATGATGACGCGTTCGTGTGTAGCTTCCATGTAATTCTCCAAGTTAACGATCTGTCAGATCAGGTGTCAGGTGAGCGTCGGCGCCGCATGACAAGCCCGCCCGCCAACAGCATCAACAATCCGGAGATGAGATAACTCACATACACCGATCGACTGTGACCAATGCCGGAATTGCCGGTGAAGAGGCTGATTCCGGACTGAACCGCACGGGTCACCATGATGAGCGCAATGACCAGTAGCGCAATACCCAGGATGAGGCTGATCAGTCCAAACACAATGCCGCGCACAACTTTGACGATGTTGTTAGTGACACGGTCGCGAACGGTTCCAACCGCACTCTCGACACGCTCAGCTGTCTCAGTTGCCCAGTCGTCGTTGGTGAACGGATTGCCGACCATTCACAGGACTGTAGTGAAGTTGCGATGTATTCGGCACTCTGCGCCGCGATTTTGAAGTATTTCGTTCCGATCGATTGCAGCTCGAACTGAACCGTTGAGCCGGCGCACACCGGTTACTCATCGTTGGGCGTGACCTCCGCAATCACTTCACAGGTGGAGAGATTGATCGCAACAACGGTTGTCACCGTTATGTCGCGAACGATTGACACAAGTTGGCCATCAAGTTCGACATCGGTGAGCAACTCGCCCTCGTTAATGCCGCAGACAGAGCCAATCAGTGTGCGAAAGCCTGTTTGGGCAAGCAACTCATTGACGAACTCAGGAAGTTGTTCACGCGAAATTGAGGTAAGGGCAGAGGCCTCATAGGCCATATCGGCTGTTGCCTCTGACTCGAGAGCCATCTCTTCCTCCAACTCCATTAACTCTTCCGAAGCAACGGAGCTCTCCAACGACTCTGCTTCAGGCACTGCTCCGCCGACAGCGTCGTTTGCATCGTCGGCCATTTCCGCATTTGCTGCATCAGCCTGCGATCGTTGAACGGCGGACTCCTTAATGGAGAGTTCAATGGAATCGTCGCCACCGGTTTGCAGTCGCAAGAACACGCCGGCGCCGACCGCAACGGCGACGACTGCTGCCGCTATTTGAAGCCATGAGTTCGATCGAGTTCGTCGATGAGACGACAGGTCGGCGACAGCACCCGTCGACGAATCACGATCGATCTCTTCAATCACAGCCCGAATTGCCTGCGCTTGGGTGCTCTCGTTAACAGCGACATCATCGAGTAGAGCGGAGCGAAGACGCGCAACAACAACTGCATCTGCATCGCCCTCGTCTGGTGCGACTTGATTGATGTTGTCGTCACTCATTGCTCGTCTCCATTGGTTAGACGTTCAACATCACCGTCACGGTTCCCACCAAGTAATTCAGCAAGCAATGCTCGGCCGCGAGAAATTCTGGACTTCACAGTCCCTAGTGCGATTCCGCTCAACTCAGCAATGTCGACGTAATCGAGTTCAAGCACATCGCGCATGACGACCGCCCTCGCAAATTCAATAGGGATTGCATCAAGGGCCGATCGAATGTCGGCTCGTACATCACTCCACTCGATTGAAGTCGTGATATCCACGTCGTCTGAAATCTCAAGATCCGAGTCGTCATCTTGGGTGAGGCTGGTCGTCAGAAGACGTCGCCGTTGTCGACGAAGTTCGTCCAGGCATGTCGTGGTCGCCACTCGGTGACACCAGGTGCCAAACGTTGAATTTCCTTCGAATGTGGTAATTCCACGTGCGATACGAAGTAGTGCCTCCTGTGATTGATCCTCGGCGGAAGAGCGGTCTCCTAACATCCGGTAGCAGACCGCGAACACCCGTTGGTATTGGGCCTGCAGCACGACGCCAAGAGCGTCGCGGTCGCCCTCTTGCGCTCGTTGAACTAACTCGGAGTCGTTCAGGGGTTCGTTAGCCACTGCAGTTCACCGATTCGTCCCCTGTAAGGGTTCGCCGAAGAGCAGGCTTCATCTGGTCCGAGTTCTTTCAGCCAGATTGCGAGATGTGTTGACGCTTCATCGACAGGCACTGAGACAGCACCTGGTTCATTTCCGTAACTCATTGAGCCAACCTGTGTCCACGACTCAAGAGCAAGTGGCGGTTCGACAGCATCCGTTCGGTAGATCTCAATCTGGAATGGCGCATTGAGCGTCTCGAACTCGAGACGTCCGTTCGACAATTGAGGAAGACTCACGATGAGACCAACACCAGGCTTTGCTCCAAGGTATTGATCGTTGTAACACTCGGTTGACCATGCGGTATCCCGACTGCCATCTGCAACGGCGAGAGGGGCCTGCGCATCATTTTCAGATCCGTTGTCACCGAACGGATCCCATGCGGTGAGCTCAATCGAGGTTGAACTCACCGGCATCTGAGTCTCAGGTGACAACGAATCTTCAATGTCATCAAGGATGATCGAATCTTCGATATCTCGTTCAACCACCGGTGACGTCGTGAGATCAGGTAGTGGCGAGACGTTTGAAGAGGAGTCACCATTTCGGTTTGCGATGATCAGCGCTGCGATAAGGAAGATCACCACGGCATTCGCAAGCGCAATTGGAATCCAGGGTCGCCGAATAACTCGAGGTGCACCAACTGACGGATCATCAAAAAGTGTTGTGGGGATGACCGGAGCAGGTTCGGTAACAGTTGGAGCGATCATCGTGTCGACCCGCGGAAGGCGACCTGACTCACCTGGCCGAACAGGCTGGAGGCGAGGAGTTGGAGGCTCGATTGGCGTTCCATCAATCTGTGGCGGTGTCGTATCGACATTCATCAACTCTTGACGAAGTTCACCACCAGTTGCTGGACGATGTGCAGGATTACGAGCAAGAGTCCGGTGGATGAGATTGACAAGGCTGATTGGAAGCGTCGGCCGAAGATGTGCGAGGTCGGTTGGATCGCGCTGCAGGCGGGCAAGTGCGGTGTCAGCGTCAGACTGACCAAGAAACGGAACGCGACCTGCAAGGCATTCGTACAGCACGAGCGCAAGTGAATACAGATCGGCTCGACCGTCAAGTTTGTGTCCACGCACCTGCTCTGGCGAAAGATATTTCGCAGTGCCCATCATGACGTTGTCGCTGGTGAGGTCGTCTTCGACCCCATCAAGTCCTTTTGCAATCCCAAAATCGGTGAGCAGAACGCGACCATCTTCAGTGACGAGAATGTTCCCCGGCTTTACATCCCGATGAACGAATCCAGCAGCGTGGGCGGCATCTAATGCTGCAGCAACAGACGCACCGATATGAATCGTGAGCTCAGGCCCGAGCCGCTTCTGGCTGTCGAGCACCTGTCGAAGGCTGCGCCCCTCGACTAATTGCATGACCACCGCTTGGCGTCCATCGTGCTCGAACACGTCATGAACCGAAACGATGTTGGGATGGTTAAGCCGAGCAACTGCAATCGCTTCTCGTCGAAATCGCTCAGCGACAACTTCATCAGTCGCCAAATTTGACTTCAACCACTTAACGGCGACACGTCGATCAAGTTGTTCGTCGATTGCAACCCATACCTCTGCCATACCGCCTTGACCAATCCGGCGGTCAAGGCGATAACGCCCAGCCAGAACTTGGGCGTCCTCAAGCTGGCTTGGCGAGCCGTGGGAGTCATCGAAGGAGGTCATGGACGACACGAACGCTAGTGCGACTTGGCCTCACGATCGGGGAAATCCAATCGGGTTCCGAAATCTCATTCTCAGAACCTGCAATTGCGTCGGCAACTTGGTGGGTCAATGACGCGTTCACTGTCGCCGCTGTTGACGCAGATGACTGATCCACCACGAAATCAAAACAAGGATCAAGCCGAAGCCGACGAGTCGACCAAACCCAGACAGCGTCATTGCGGTGGTCGTGATGGTGACACCACTCACCACCGGAGTTTGAGCGGGCGACAACACTTCAATTTCAACCTCAAACGATCCATTTGTGCGCGCTTCAACCGGGACCTGAAGAGAGTTTGTTCCTGGGAGCAGCACGGTTCGTACTGGATCTTCTGGGACAATGAGTCGCGGGGCATTTAGTCGTACAAGGACAGTAAGTGGCTCGGTTCCACTGTTCTCAATGACGAGCGGAAGCGGCGTATCGCGGCCCGTCAGGTTGACGGTGCCACTCATCGGAACAGACACCCGATTTCGGACCTCAGTGGTCTCTGCAGTCACAAGATCGATCATGTCAACGACAAATTTCCCGTCGCCTCTTCCATCAAAGAGATCGTCGAGCAGTTCGTTCCATCTCGTGACTTGCGGGTTACTAATCCCCAACATGCTGGCGGTGTCATCGATGAGGCCGCGCAGCGAATCAGCAGTGAGCTGTCGCTGCGAAAGATCAATTGAGGGAGTAGTTGAATTAACTAGCGCACGATTTGAGGCGGTTAGCAATGGAAGCGCAGATGCCGTTGTGAATTGCACGGTGGGATCGTCAGTAAGCATGCGCTCAATCGCAAGAAGCACTTCAGCATCGGGAACTGCGAAGTTAGTCGATGTCAGAATGATTGACCGAGCCATCTCTGGACGCGCATGACGACGTTCCATGATTTGGGCAGTGACGAGCACTGCTTGGTCGGTTGCTGTGTCTACTGATGTCGCAGAAGGGGCGACGGAATGGTCGGCGATGGTTACCGGTAGCGCTGCTGATCCCACGGCATACAACCCAGGAAGGGTGACATCAAGGCTGTCGTGAGGTATTCCGCCGGCATACGCGTCGCCGTTCATAACAAGACGTTGAACACCAAGATCACCAAGAAGCAATGCCCCTTCTTCGGTGACAATGTCAGATGTTGCGCTCTCGTCAACAAGCCAGATAGTGCGAGTGGGGATGTGTGAGGGAAAGGCGTTCTGAAGGGACAGATTGCCAGCATCAAGTTCTGTAGCGAATCGTTCACCTAGCCCGGCACGAGCAGCGGCAGATGGGTCGACGTTGCGCAGTGGGAGGGAGAGCAACTCACCCCCGTTGTCGACGAGGAGTTGATCGAAGTCGACATCGATTTCCGAGGAGGCGATCGTGCCGTCCACAAGGAGCGGAGCAAGTTCAGGTGCAATTGCGAGCGAGATTGGAATCCGAGAGATGATGAGGAGAGAGGCAAGGTGACTCAACTCGTTGTTCACGCGCGAAATATCTTCAGCGGATAGCGAACCATCTCCTGGTGAAGTCAAGGTCGAACGACCTGCGATGTGTGCAACAGTTGACATCGTGAGTGGTGCAGCATCGACGTACTGCCATCCAACATCGATCAACGTGACGTCATGGGCGATGACTGTTGTGCCGCGGATAATCGAAACTGAAATTGGAGTGATTCCAGGATCGACGTATTCGAGAACATCCCCGAGGTAAGCGAGATAACTCGAGCGCACTTGAAGAGGCACATCAATGTTGAGCGAGACAGTATTTGTTGCAACATCACGCGCCGCAAATTGATTCAGAGGTGCGGTCACAACATCAATAACGTCTCCCGCGTTTCCAGTGACCACATCGGTCAACGACTCACCATTGAGCGGACGGTGGATGGCGACACGCACGATCATGGCCGGCTCGTAAACGCCTGGTGGGGCGATCTCGGAAGGATCCGCGCCTTGAGAGGCACCAAGGGTCGTCGACGGAGTTGCGTTGATTGACGACGATGACGTGCTGACCTCATCACCCGTGGGGGAGGGACGATCTGCCGCAACGGTCGTTGGTTGAGTGATTTCGGGGGTATTCACGACAAGGTCGTAGGTGAGCGACACACTGTCATCCGCAAAAAATGTTGATGCGATAAGACGAAGCCCGGAGGTCTCCGTATCGGCGGTAACTGAGGCGCGCGCCAATGGAGCAGCATTTGCAAGCAGTGCAGCCAGCAACACTGTTGCGAGACCTGCCGCACTTGCGCAATGGCGTCGTCGAGCAATTCCCATCATTTGGGAATGTCCATCTCAATTTCAGCAATCGTGAGTTGTTCAGGCAGTTCAGAAAATCCGATGCGTTCATAAAGACGCAAAGCGGCGCTGTTCTGCACGGATGTGTTGACGAGTACTCGTTCGCAACCACGTTGCTCCATCCATCGCAGAGCATCACATGACAGGGACCATCCGATACCACGCCCAGAATGAGATGGAGAAACCGCAAGGCGTTGCAAGTAACCGACGTCATTGGTGTATCCCGATAATGCAAAACCGATCACCGGCTCGTTGTCGCCACTCACTCGTCGACTTCGAGAATGCAGTGTGGCCTGTCGCGTGTCACGTAATGCGTTGCGGTGCTGAGCCCACTTTGGCCCAAACGCGTCAAGGTCGACCGCTTCCGCCTGCTCGTAATGCCGACGACGCAGCGGTTGAATTCGAGAACTCTCCCGTCGGTGGGGGATCGGTTGTGACAGATCGAATGACAGCAGCGCAAGCGTGTCGATGACATCAAACCCCTGTGCGAGGACACGCTGAGCCGAGGTGGCCCGCAGAGCCCCAGTCCGAATTTTTCGTACCCCTAGCGCTGACGCCCGCTCGATGAGTTCGACGAGATGATGTGAGTCGATCTCAATGGTGTGGTCTGCTTGGACCAGCATTGCGATCGTTACATCAAATGGCCACTCTGTGAGGTGGAGAGTTGGCTGTGACGACGATGCGATGGTGAGCGCGTTCGACGGTGGGGTGTCGTCGATTGGTTGAAAGCGCTCTTCTTGCATTCTCCCTGACGGTAGTCGCCAACGGTGACTTTCTGGAGACGGTGTCGGCGGTAGCCTCGCATAAGTGATCCCTGCCCGGTTTGAACCCGTGCTCCAAGAACTTTCTCCTTTAGCGGAACGTTTCAGAGAAGCCGGCCACCGTCTCTACGTCGTGGGTGGCACAGTACGTGACTTACTGCTTGGCGATGACTCCTTTGGTGAAGCCGATGACATCGACCTCACCACATCGGCTCGCCCAGATGAGATTCATTCCTGTCTTGATGGATGGGCTGATGCGGTTTGGAATCAGGGTGAAAAGTTCGGAACGGTCGGGGCTCGTCTTGGCGAGCGCATTCTTGAGATCACGACTTTTCGAGCCGAGTCGTATACCGACGAATCTCGGAAGCCGCATGTGGTGTACGCCGATGACATCGAGACGGATTTATCGAGGCGCGATTTCACCGTTAACGCAATGGCACTCGAGCTCACAGATGACACCCCAACACTTGTCGATCCTCACAACGGGGCAGTTGATCTGTTGCAGCGTGTGTTACGAACACCTATTGCACCGCAGGAAAGTTTCAGCGACGACCCGTTGCGAATGTTGCGGGCCGCCCGCTTCATCACAAAACTCGAACTCATACCCGAAGAAGGGCTGTTGGCGGCGGTGCGAGAGATGGCACCTCGTCTTGAGATCGTGTCTGCAGAGCGGATTCGGGACGAGTTCGAAAAGATCATTTGCACCCCACATCCAACTGCAGGGTTGTGGTTTCTTGTTGAGACGGGTCTCGCGGATTTGTTCTTGCCGGAACTTCCCGCGATGCGCCTTGAGCACGACCCAATTCACCGTCATAAAGATGTCCTCACGCACACATTCGCCGTCATTGAGAACGTTCGTCCGCATGATGAACTGAACGAAGAAGCCCGGAACTTTGATTTTCGAATAGTCCGACTCGCGGCACTATTCCACGACGTTGGCAAACCCCGTACTCGAGGATTTCAAAAAGGTAAGGGGACAACCTTCCATCATCATGATGTTGTTGGAGCAAAGATGACTCGTAAGCGTCTCAACGCAATGCGTTTCTCAAATGAGGACATTGAGTCGATCACAGAGCTTGTTGCGCTTCATCTTCGGTTCCACACGTATCGCCTCGGTTGGAGTGATTCTGCGGTTCGTCGTTACGTACGAGACGCGGGCGAACTTCTCAACGAACTCAATGTGCTCACTCGCTGCGACTGCACGACACGAAATGAGAAAAAAGCTCGGACGTTGTCGCGTCGTATGGACGAACTCGAAGCACGCATTTCTGAGTTGGCAGTAGCCGAAGAACTGAAGGCACTTCGACCTGAACTTGACGGAAAACGAGTGATGGAACATTTAGGTCTTTCGCCTGGACCAGAAATTGGCAAGGCACTTGCTTTTCTCATGGACATTCGTCTCGATGAGGGCTTGATTGGCGAAGAGGCACTGCTGGCTCGTCTCGATGAGTGGTATGCAAGTCAACAATGATCCTTTCACCTGAATCGGCTGGTCAGTAGCGTCTGGACATGAGCTCGCTCTCAACCTTCGCAACTCCAGTGGCAGTAGGTGTGGGTGTCGTCATCATCGGCGTGTTGCTGCTTATGCGTGAACGGCGATCGAACTCGTCACCTGTAGCGAGTAATTCGGCAGCGGCTGAGATGACGGCGAGTTCAGCACCAGCCCTAGTCGGTGATGCGTCGTCGGCGAGGGCATTACTCGACGCTCTTGATGAGGCACTCCTTCATGTTGATCACTCAGGTGTGATTGTTGAAGTAAACCGAGCGGGCAGTGAGCTGTTGGGTTTACCTGTGAGTTCCATCGTCGGTTCACCATTTGACAACTGGCTAGATGAGCCAGATCGTGGCGCCTTGGGGCCATGGATCACACGACTTCCACATGAGGTTTCTGACGGACATGGTGGGCCTCATGCGGCAGTCGAGGTTTCGGTCACAACGACCGATGGTCGTGTCGTGCCGATTGAGGTTACCGTTCAGCGACCTGACGACACGGGTCCAATTTTGGTCAGGCTGACCGATCGCGACGAGGTCGCTGGCCACCGCCGAGCACTTGATGAAGCTCGCCATCGTTTTCATCAGGCATTCCACTCAGCACCGACCGGAATGGTGCTGGTTCGTCTCGATGATGGGCGAATAGTCGAAGCAAACGAGTCTCTCGCCAGCATGTTGCAACGTTCGACCGATGAACTCGTTGGTCGCACGTTGAGAGAACTCACTCATCCAGAGGATGTTCGTGCATCTCAATCTCATCGCGCGCAACTTGAACTTGGCGTGGTTGATTCGTACCTTGTTGACCAGCGTTATCGACGGCGAGACGGGGCCTATCTCACGACTCGCACAAGGGTTGCGGTGTCAGAAGATGACGGAATTTTGTTTGCCATTCATCACATTGAGGATGTCACCGAGGAGCGTCGAACCGCCGAACAACTTACACATGCGGCTCGCCACGACGAACTGACCGGGATTGCCAACCGCTCGTACTTCATGCAGGTGCTTGAGCAACGGTTAACGGGTTCACGGCCCGGACTTGTCGGCTTGCTGTTCATTGATCTTGATCACTTCAAGGTGGTGAACGACAGCCTGGGGCATGCTCGCGGTGACGAACTTCTTCGACAGGTGGCACAACGGCTGGAGGGAGCAGTCCGGGAAGGAGACTTGCTTGCTCGTTTTGGTGGCGATGAGTTCGTTGTTGTCCTCGATGGGCGCGGCGGCCCTGTCGATGCGGCTACCGCTGCTGAACGTCTTCGGGCTGCGGTTCATCCGGCTGTGACTGTTGACGGCCATGAATTTTTCGTCACCGTGAGTATTGGATGGTCGACAAATCACGATGCAGGGATGTCACCAGACGAGATGCTGCGAGACGCTGATGCGGCGATGTACCGAGCGAAAAGTCGCGGCCGCGATTGTGTTGAAGCGTTTCAAGTTGGCAGCCACGAATCTGGAATGCAGGCCCTTCGGACGGTGGGCGAGCTCCGCCGTGGGGTTGAGCGTGGCGAGATCGTGCCGTATTTTCAGCCGATCGTTGAACTCCAAAGCGGAAGAATCGTCGGGTTCGAAGTCGTTGCTCGATGGCTTCACCCTGACCGAGGATTGCTACCTCCAGCTGAGTTCCTTCCTTTTGCCGAGGAGTCGGGTCTCTTGGTTTCACTCGGGGCTTCGATGATGCGGAATTCGCTGTCACAGATGGCACGGTGGCGTGCTGCCGGCCACTCGTTTGCGAATGGCTCGGTTGCTGTGAACGTTGGTAGTCGTCAACTTGTCGATAGTTCGTTTTTACCAACGGTCGTTGAGATTCTCGATGAGACTGGACTCGACCCCGACTCGGTGTGGTTTGAGATCACTGAATCAGCCTTGCTTGCTGACGCCCGAGCAGCGACGTCAACTCTTCGAGAAATTCGTGGGCTGGGTATCCACCTCAGCGTCGACGACTTCGGCACGGGGTATTCATCATTGACCTATCTAAAGCGGTTCCCTGTTGAGGCGATCAAGATTGATCGAAGCTTTGTCAGTGGTCTTGGCATCGAAGATGAGGACTCAACAATTGTTGAGGCGGTGATTCAACTCGGGCGAGCCCTTGGATTGACGGTGGTCGCTGAAGGAGTTGAAAGCCCGTTGCAGTTGCAACGATTGCGTGATCTCAAGTGTGATCGAGGCCAGGGCTATCTCTTTGGTCGACCCAGGCCAGCGAACCTGATCGAAACCGAACTCTCGGCGATTTAAATAACACCAAGTGACCGGCAGGCGATTCACCGCTATTGTCGAGATATGTCGGTTGTCGGCTCATTCTCGGTTGGCTCAATGCGTGGCTCAACTGATGGAGGCGGAGTTGTCGATCATCGTCTCGCCCGTCGGATGTTGATCAATCAGGTTCGGATAGGCCGTTTGCGTCGCGATGAGGTGTGTGATGCCCACCCTGAACTTATTCGGGCCGCAGCAAATGTTGGTACGGAAACCGAAGCGACGTGTCCAATTTGTGAAGAGGACATTCTTCGTTTGGTGACATATGTGTTCGGACACCGACTTCCAGCACATGGCCGATGTGTGTCGTCATCAAAAGAGTTGCGCGAATTGTCTGCGGCGGGAAGAGACTTGCGGGCGTATGTTGTCGAGGCATGTTGTAGCTGCCGTTGGCATCATCTGCTTCGTGTCGTTCCTGTGTGATGAATCTTCACACGATGCGACTTGCGACAGCAGTCGTGGTGGTCGGAGCGATCGCTGCCTGTGGAACGTCTCCAACTAATGAAACAATCGACGTGCCTCAAGAACCGACTGGGTTCGATCGACAGATCATGCGCATTTCAACGGCTGATTCTGTGGGCGACACTGAGAGGCTTGACCGCTGCGTGTGGGTTGCGGATACGAGTGATGAGCGCCGCCGGGGATTAATGGGAGTCACAACTCTCGGCGCTGCTGATGGCATGTTGTTTGTTCAAGAGCAACCCACCTCTGGCGCATTTTGGATGAAGGACACTCTGATCGATCTTTCAATTGCATTTTTTGATCAAGATGGAGTGTTGCTTGATGCCACGAACATGTCGCCTTGTCTTGCATCTAACGGCAACGACTGCCCCCGCTACCAAACGCCCGCAAACTACGTCTTCGCACTTGAGGTCGCGGAGGGTGATCTTGCCGAGTTGGGCATTCACGCGGATAGCACCATCACTCTTTTAGACCAAACTTGTTCTTCTTCGACATCAACAGAGTGATACACCCTTCATACAACATTCTTGTTATGTCGAAGTTGACGCGATTAGCGGTATCGTCTCCCTTTCCATATCCACCCTGCTCCACCTCGCCGGAAACAATCTGGTGCATGTGGGGCCAACGGCCACATATGGTGGCCACGTCCGAAGGGAGTTAACTAGCACATGAATCGTGCCTATGAACTCATGGTGATCGTCGACGGAGACGTCGAAGACCCGAAGGCCCAGTCTTGGGTAAAGACGGTTTCCGATGGCATCATCACAGCCGGAGGTTCCCTCCATGGCAAGCCCGATTGGTGGGGTAAGCGAGCATTCGCCTATCCAATCAATAAGAAAGAATCGGGGTACTACCTCGTTGTCGAGTGTGTTGCACCAGCAGGTGCTCTTGATGAACTTGAGCGTTCCCTCCGTCTTGCGGACGACATCGTTCGCCACAAACTCATCCGTCTACCCGAGGCCGAGGCAGAGCGTCGCGGTATGACCGGAGCTGCTGCCTGAGCGCAGCGTACGAAGGGAGTTAAAGATGGCAACAAACACCATCACCCTGATTGGTAACCTCACCCGCGATCCTGAGCTCCGCTACACCACTGGTGGTCGCGGCGTTGCAAGTTTTGGCCTCGCGGTCAATCGTCGCTATCAGGTCAACGGTGAATGGCAAGAGCAAGTGTCCTACTTCAACATCGTGTGTTGGGGCGATCTCGGTGAGAACGCTGCCGCAACCCTCACGAAGGGCAATCGCTGCATTGTGACTGGTCGCATGGAACAGCGCGACTATGAGACGAATGCTGGCGAGAAGCGCACAGTTTTTGAAGTAGTGGCCGACGAAATCGGACCAAGCCTTCGTTGGGCGACCGCACAGGTCGAGCGCACCGAACGGTCCGGTGGTGGCTTTGGTGGCGGTGCCCCAAGTCAGTCAGGTCAAGCAGCACCCGATCCGGTCTACGGCGACGAAGAGCCGTTCTGATCACACAACATTCGTAGTTTCACCACATTCGTCCAGGAGGACCGAGAAATATGGCCAAGAGCCCAGCCCGCGGACAGCGCTCACGAGATGCTGCTCCACGCAAATTTAAGAAAAAGACCAGCCCGCTTATCATCGAGAAAGTTGAATACGTCGACTACAAAGACGTAGACCTCCTCTCGCGCTTCATGAGTGATCGTGGAAAGATCCGCGGTCAGCGCATCAATGGAAACGACGTCCAGCAGCAGCGCGAGGTGGCTAATGCGATCAAGGTCGCTCGCGAGATGGGCTTGTTGCCGTATGCCCGTCGCGTTGCTTCGGCATCACGTGGTCGCCCGTCGCGCGATGGTGGTCGTCCTCGCAACGAGGATCAGGTCGTTGAGAACAAAGAGGCCGAGAACGATGAGGTAATGGAGGACCAGGTCGACGAGCAGACCGAAGCCACGACCGATGAGGAAGAGGAGGCCTGAAATGAAGGTCATTCTTCGTGATGACATGCAGGACCTTGGCAAGCGCGGCGACATTGTTGATGTGGCTGACGGTTACGCCCGCAACTATCTGCTTCCAAAAGGCAAAGCGATGATTGCAACTGATGGGGCAGTTGAGCAGGCAGCAAAAATGCGTCGGGCTCGCGACCTCCGCGATGCGAGCGATCGCGAGGCGGCAACAACGGTTGCTTCGAAACTGGTACCAATGGTGTTTACCATCGAGGCAAAGGCCGGAAGCGAAGGCAAACTCTTCGGCTCTGTTACCGCTGCTGATATTGCCGACGCTGTTGAAG
>Ga0222714_10004666_pt1 | contig 13313 bp, 12 predicted proteins | sample C33_3DmetaG_FD_165048 | JGI IMG/M metagenome (GOLD analysis project Ga0222714, IMG submission 165048) | Estuarine water microbial communities from San Francisco Bay, California, United States - C33_3D | ecosystem: Environmental > Aquatic > Marine > Unclassified | place: USA: California... | reverse complement strand
AGGCTCCCGTCACGGGCGCAGACGGTCGGGGATCGCAACCCCGATCTCTTCATAGTAGCGGATCGCACCGGGATGCAGCGGAATGGGCGTTGCATCCAAGGTGAACTCGATCGTGGTCTGGTTGGCCGCCGGATGGACAGCCTGAAGCTCGGCGATGTTGTCGAACATGGCCTTGGTGATCGCATAGGCCAGATCGTCCGACATATCCGCCGAAGCGACAAGCACGTTGGGAACGCCAAGGACCTTCACCGCATTGTCGACCCCCTGATAAAGGCCGCCCGGCAGGCTGGTCGCTGCGAACAAAGGCTCGGCAGCGCGGGCTGCTGTGATCTCTTCATCGCTCAGTTCGATCATGACGATCGCGTTGGTGGTGGCGAGGTTGAGGATCGACGAGGTCGGAGCACCGACGCTCCAGAAGCCCGCGTCGATATCGCCATTGGCCAGCGCATCGGCGGTTTCGTTGAAGTTGAGCCGCTGCTCGTCCATGTCGTCATAGGAAATGCCGACCGCGCCGAGAATGGCGTTGGCATTAACCTCGGTGCCCGAACCCGGAGCACCAATCGACACGCGCTTGCCCTTGAGGTCCTGGATCGAGGTGATGCCGCTGTCGGCAAGGGTCACGATCTGGACCATGTTGGCATAGAGCGATGCAATGCCGCGGATCATCGAAAGCGGCTGGCCCTCGAACCGGCCGGTGCCCGACTGGGCCTGATAGACGGTGTCGGCAAGGCCGATGGCAAGATCGGCGTCGCCGGTGGCGATGAGCCCCATGTTCTCGACCGAGGCGCCGGTCACTTCGGCGGTGGCCGAGTAGCCCTCGATATGACGGTTGATGACCTCGGCAAGACCACCGCCCATCGGGTAGTAGACGCCGCCGGTGCCGCCGGTCGCGATGGAGAGTTGCTCTTCAGCGAACGCCGGGCCCGCCAAAAGCACGGCAGAGGCAGCAAGTGCCTTGAATAGTTTCATGATGTCCTCCCAAGTTTGACGTTGGTAGTTTTGAGCGAATTCCCCTTGGGTCAACCGAAAATCGCGCGGCAGCGCTAGAATCGGAAAATATGATTGGTTAACAGCCAGTTGGATCAAAAATTGAGCAGGATTCGCGTGGTGACCTGAAAAGATTGTGTGGATTTCCACATAGATCGACACCGACAATTCGATGCTACTCTTTCTCAGTTTCGTCGGTGGGAGGAATATGCACCCTGGGTTAGGTCGAGTAACGGGGCTGGGTTGGGACGCTTCGTGTGGATTGACCACTTCGATCCAAGCCGTAATTTTCCGATCACATAGCTAGCGTTGCGAGTTGGTTCATTTGATCGGCAACTTCTCCGGCCTCAGGGGGAAATGAATCGGCGATAATGAGCCGAACCGGCATATACATCAGCCCCCTGTAGGTCTAGATAGCACCAGTTGGCAGGCAGGGTTGGACTCTATGACTCAGATCTCGATCATCATTCCTATGAAGAACGAGGCCGAAAACATTGGCTCATTGATCACGGATATCCTGCGCGCCTGCGGCGGCGATGGCATCGAGGTTATTGCGGTCGACGATGCTTCTACAGATGGCTCCGGAGAAGTTGTGCGTAGTTTGATGGCTGTGCACAATAATGTTCGCCTTCTGCGGCATGATGTTTCCGCCGGGCAAAGCGCTGCGATTCACAGCGGAGTGTTGGCGGCGAAAGGGGAAATAGTCGCTACCGTTGATGGCGACGGCCAGAACCCACCTTTCGAGCTACCGCGGCTCTATGCGCCATTCCTAGAGGATGGTGATCGGCAGAATCTCGGACTGGTTGCCGGCCAGCGGGTAAAGCGTCAGGATTCTTGGTCCAAGCGCTATGCATCCAAGTTCGCCAACGGCCTCAGGAGCTGGGCGTTAAACGACGGCACCCGCGATACAGGATGCGGTTTCAAAGCGTTTCGACGCGATGCATTCCTGACGTTGCCATACTTCAATCATATGCACAGATTCCTACCCGCACTCTTCAAAAGGGATGGCTGGCGGATTGTTCTAGTTGACGTGAGCCATCAACCTCGAATTGCCGGAAAGTCCAACTACTCCAATTTGCAGCGCGCTCTAGTCGGGGCTGTCGATCTACTTGGTGTTATGTGGTTGTTGCGGCGGCGAAAAACTGCCAAGGCCGTGGAATAGCGGGGTAGAATTTTGAAATGAACGCGTTCCTGACATTCCTGAATGTAGAGTCTTGGTTTGAGTTCTGGTGGGTCGTTTTCGGTCTCTTTGGACAGCTTCTTTTCACAGCGCGGTTTCTCGTCCAGTGGGTGGCGTCGGAGCGTGCGGGCCGATCCATCATCCCACTCGCTTTTTGGTATTTTTCGATAGGGGGCGGTCTGACCCTTCTGACCTACGCAATCTATCGCGGAGATCCGGTTTTTATTCTCGGGCAATCCCTAGGCGTGATCATCTATTCTCGCAACTTGTGGCTAATCCGTTCGGAAAAGAGAAATGCTAGAAACTAGAAGCAAGTGGCTCGCTAGGGCCACGCTCGTCGTTGCTGGCATAACGGCGCTTCGCTTGCTGGTGCTGGCCTTCTCGAAAGCGGATATCTTTGTCGATGAAGCTCAATATTGGCTTTGGGGCCAGAACCTCGACTTTGGCTATTATTCCAAGCCACCTCTTATCGCATGGGTCATCCACGCTACCACCGAGTTGGGAGGTGCGGACAGCGCATTCTGGATCAGAGTTTCGGCACCGATCTTTCATGGCGCAACGGCTCTGATCCTCGGGGCGCTCACCGCCCGAGTTTTCGGAAAGAGCGCTGCGGTATGGGTTGCTGTCAGTTATGTGACCCTGCCAATCGTAGCACTTGGAAGTTTGGTGATCTCGACCGATACAATTATGGCCCCGTTTTTTGCAGCGGGCCTTCTGTTCTATTTTAGGAATCTGTCCGAAAAGCGCACTACCGATGCCTTGATTGCAGGGGTGATGATCGGGCTTGCATTCATGTCGAAGTATGCCGGTATATACTTCTTTCTGGGCGCGGGGTTAGCCGCGATATTCTTGCCCCACCACCGCCCCTCGTTGAAAAACACGGTAGCCTTGCTTGCGGCCTTCTTTCTTGTCATTTCGCCGAATTTGATTTGGAACCTTGGTCACGAGCTGACGACAGTCGATCACACGATGGACAATATTGGCTGGCTGAGAGCCGACGGCGAAGGCCCGGTGTTGCACCTGAGGGCATTCCTAGAGTTCTTTTCGACACAGTTCGTTGTTATGGGCCCGATTTTGCTTTTTGCCCTGCTGCGCAGCGGCTGGCGGCCCGATCGAGAGATTGCCCCACTGCTTCTTTTTTCGTTGCCGATCATTGGGTTGGTCTGCGTACAGGCGCTTTTGTCCAAAGCCTATGGAAACTGGGCGTTTGCGGCGTTTCTGGCAGGTACAGTTGCCGCAATAGCATGGATTGCAAGACGCAGACTGCTCTGGCTCTGGGTGTCGCTTGCAATTAACGGTGCCCTGACGGTTGCTGTCCCTGCAGTCGCCATCCTTGGCGAAAAGATAATGGTGGATGGGAGGCCGATCCTACTCAGAAATATGGGCCGAGATGAGATTTCGGAAGAAATCCTCGCTCTCGCGCGGCAGATCCAACCCGCCGCCATTGTCGCGTCAGATCGTGATATTTTGGCTGACTTGTTTCTAACAGGCAGAAATCAGGAGTTTCCTATTCGAGCGATCCCTGCCAAGGGACGTCCGCGAAATTACTACGAACAAAACTTTCCTCTTGATGCGCGTACGGATGAGACCATCCTCTATATTGGGAAGGCGGCCCCATCTGAATGTGCGGGGCCCGAGGCTCTGCCAGCGGCCGTGATCGAGACGCAAGGCACGGCTTATGAGAACATGAGCTTGAGGGCCTATGTCGTATTCGCTGAATGTTTTTAGAGGGCTCTTGCTTCGAATGATAATTGAGTCAGATGAATCATGTCTCGTGCTTTCTCGAATATCTGGATGGCGAGACGATTTGCGACAATAGGCAATGGCCGAGGACGAACACATGACGAAGCCAAAGATCAGAGTCGCGACATTCAGCTATAACCGCCCGGATCATCTGGCCAATTGCCTGACGTCGCTGAGAGATCTTTGGCCCGATGTGGATGTGGTGATCTATGACGACAACAGCAAGCATCCGGGGATGGAGAAGGTCTTCCAAAAGTTCGGAGCTCCAGTCGTTGTTGGCAAAGGAGGGACCGGTCGGCACGGCGGGCTCTATTCGAATATGCAAATGGCCTACGAGCAGGCCAAAGCGGAAGGGTTCGAATATTTGCTGACCCTGCAAGACGATATGCTGCTGGTACGACCTTTCGACACTGGCATTGAAAACGAGTATCTTGAGCGGTTTGCCCAGGACGAAAGACTCACGCAAATCGACCCAAGATTTGCAAAGACTCCGAAGGAAAAGAGCGAGCCAGCAGGAGGCAATCAGCAACCCAAAGAACAAGCGACAAAACAACCGTTCAAAGATTATCTCGATGTCGGTCTTTTCCATATTGGACGTCTGAATTCGGTTGGGTGGAGCTTCGTTGTCGAAGGTAGCCAAATCATTTCCGGCGAGATGACCCTATCTCTGAAAGCCGCAGACCTAGGCATGAAGAAAGTGGCACCGAGAACGCCGTTCGTTATGCATCTTCCTTTCCCTCACCTCTACCGCCATCGTCTTCGGCTGCCGAGGCTTTCTGGCCTGAGTAGGAAGATCTTCCGTTCCGAGTATCTCACCTCTGAAGATATCCTGAACATAGATGAAAGACCGCAAGGACAACAGGCATACTGGAGGAACCATCTGAAAATTGCTGATGCAACATGGTTCGACCGCTGGCTGCTCGCGGGAAGAGACGATGCCAAGATTCTTCAATAATTCGCGCTACTACCTAGCGGCAAATTTGCTGCGAGCGACCCACGCAATGACCAGACCGGCCGGAAAAAGATAGAGCGGCGCCAGTTCGTGAAACGCGAATATTGTCTTCGCGGGAAAGCAAGACAAAACCGCCAGCGCTACCGCGTAGCGCCAGTCGGAGCGAGAAAACCCACTTAGCAGTCTAAGAGCAGGCTGAAATTGAAGTAGTCCTCTCGAACAAAGGGCGAGGAAGCCTGTCGTGAACATGATCACGAAAATTGATAGAAACCGACCCCAGTCAACCGCGACAAGTGAAAGAGGAACTATCATTGCAGCACTAGAGATTAGGCAAAGCGATACGAAAAGAATGTTTCGGGTGGCAATATACCTAGCCGGCGTTGTGGATAGGATCGCGTAGACGACGGGCGCCAGAAAGGAAACTACTCCTACGAAAATCCAGAAAGGGTGGGAGGTCAACTCGGCTATGATTTTGGCATTCATTTCAGCGGCGTTCAACGCTAGCCCGTTCATGGCGTGACAAAGAACATCTTCAGAGCCAAAGACACCAAGACCCTCTCGAAATGCATGGCAGGCGGCATAGGTTCCGGAAATGGGAACCCGAAAGATGATTGAAACGATGGTCGCTAGCGAAATTATTGCTGCGCTTAAGATGACGATAGCCAGCCTGCCGATCGATAGTCGTACGGTCACCAGAAGAGCGAAGAAGAACGGGAACCATGCGACAAGCCCTTCGTGCATCATCGCAATCACCGGAAGAAGGAAAAGAGATATCGCAATCCTGCGGAAGCGGGCGGAGTCATTCTCTCCGAGGCTTCCCGCAACATATGCGAACAGTGCGAAGATCAGGATCTCCTTGTGTCCGCCGAAATCTGAAACCGCGTAGGGAAGTAGCCCAGCCGAAGAGAAGATTACCGGTCGAATCCAGTATTTCTCGTAGCAACTGATGACCAACTGGAAGTAGCTTCTACAGAATATATAGAGAATTGGCGCCACAACAAAAAAGACCAACATATTGACTGGAACGCCCGATAGTCTCTCAAGAAATAAGAAAAGATCACCGCCGAGGGAGCGTCGAACGAATCCACCGGCAGAATTGATCATCCAATCATTGAGTTGGTAGGATTTTGGATTCAGCGTGAAGATGGCAAGGTCAATAAATAGGAAGGCTGACATGGCCATTGCGTAATGAACAATGATCCTCTGTCCGGCGAAATACTTTGCAATAGATCACTTAATATTCATTTGCCTGCACAGTTTGGCGTCTAGGTGGTTGTCGTTGATGCTTCTCTTCTATCAGAGTCTTGGGGTCAAACTTTTCGAGCAAGCGAGGACTGAGTCTGGGGCGAAGACGCGGCGGGCGTCCTCCCGCCCCGGCGTTCCAAAGCCCTACTTCACGCTCAACCCGAGCATCCGCCAGGCCTGCATTCCGCCCCGGTAGTAAAAGATCCGCTCAGCGGGATAGCCGGCCTCAAGCAGGTTATGAATGGCTGTCGGAGATTGGCCGCACCAGTTACCGTTGCAGAACAAGGCGACCTGTTTGGCGTTCTGGCAATCCCAGCCGTCAAAGTCCGCTTCGCAATCAAGAAGGTCCAAGCGGTCAAGAATCTCGTCGTAGGGAATGTTGATCGCACCGGGAATTGTGCCGCCTTGGAACCAGCTATAGGTGCGGCTGTCGACAACAACGGCTGTGCCGTTTTGCAGGAAGTCCAATAGCTCCAGCTCGCCGATTGTCGTTACCCCCTCTGCGACGACCATCGGCTGAATGCACTAAGGAGGGCGGGGCCGCGAGGTTAGCGCCCAGTCTCCAAAGATCTCGTTTTGAGTGTCGCTCTCACGCTCGATCCGGAACGGACCGTCCGCGGTTTGGACAGTGATAAAGGGAACACCCTCGCGGATATTGACCGCACCCTCTTCTGCGACAAGGGTCGTTGACGTCAGGCTCAGTAGAAGGGACAGCAGGGAAAGAATGGAAGTTTGCACGAGAAGGGCTTTCGTCTTTTGCAGGGTTGTTGCTGCCAGCGTGGTGCCATAGCGCCGAGATCACAAGAAACTTGATCGCGGGAAGCGGAATTTCGCTCTGATCCGAGATGAACAGGAAATGCCGACAGGCGGCTGCTGTGTCTGTCTGAGGGAAAGAGAGACCAGGAGAAGCTGGGCCGGATCGGGAGGCTACATCAGGTCTTTTAACTAGCGAACGAAGTCGTTGTGCTCCGAACAAGCTCTTCTGCCAGTGCTTGCCGATCCTCAGAGTAATCCTTTGTGATATTCGAGCTACGCTGGCGGGTTCTCCAATCGGGATCTGCCAAAAGCGGCGCATCCGTTGCTTCCGGCAAATGGCGCCCCCGGATCAGGTCGGACATCCTTTCCGCAAGGGCCAGAGTTGGTGCGTTAAGATCGCCAGCCGTTGCTTGCGGCATGAGCGAGGCGTCAACAACCCGCAGCCGCTCTACCCCCCGGACCTTGCCATCCGGTGTTGTCACCGCCGCATCGTCTGTTCCCATGCGACAGGTGCCACAGGGATGGTAGGCGCTTTCGAGCTTGCGCTTGAGGAAGATATCCAGAGCGGCGTCCTCTTGTGCCGGCTCGCCCGGAGCAAGCTCTTGACCCCGGTAAGGCGCAAAGGCGGGCTGGGCAAAAATTTCGCGTGAAAGCCGAATACAAGCACGAAATTCGAGCCAGTCATCGGCATGGATCATGTAGTTGAACCGGACCCGCGGAAGGCTTTCCGGCCGTGCGTCGCGCAGACGAACCCAACCGCGACTCTTGGAGCGCTTGGTCCCGACATGGACCTGAAAGCCATGCCCGGCCGCTAGCGACTTGCCATCGTAGGAGATGGCGAGAGGCAGAAAGTGATACTGGATGTCTGGATAGACAATCCCGGCGCGGCTCCGAATATGACCGCCACTTTCGAAGTGGTTGGTTGCGCCTAGGCCACCGCGAGTGGCGAGCCACTCCATCCCGATGCGAGCCTTTCCCCAAAGGCTCTGCGTTGGAAACAGCGTGACAGGCTGACGACACTCCATCTGAAGATAGATCTCCATGTGATCCATCAGATTCTCGCCGACATTCGGCGCATCGTGCAGGACGCCGATTCCGTGTCCCCTAAGCTCCTCCGCAGGTCCGATGCCGGAGCGCTTGAGGATCGTCGGCGACATGATCGAACCGGCCGAGAGGATAACCTCGCGCTGAACGGTCACGCGGTGATCCGTGCCGCCGGCATGGTAGGCAACACCCACAGCGCGTTTCCCGTCAAAGAGCACCCTGTCAACAGTCGCGCCCGTCACGACCTTGACATTGCCGCGCGCCATTGCGGGGCGCAGATAGGCGCGCGCCGCGCTCATCCGCCGCCCGCTGCCGACGTTCATCTCCATCGGGCCAAAGCCTTCGTGCTGGCGCTCGTTCATGTTCGCGCTGCGGGCATATCCCGCCTGTACACCGGCCTCGACAAAGGCGGCGTAAAGCGGATTGCGTTCTGGCCCGCGCGTAATCTTGACAGGTCCATCGCTCCCGCGAAGCGGGCCGCCCCCGCGCACCCCTTCGAGCCGCTGGAAATAAGGAAGCACGTTCGACCAGCGCCATCCCGAGGCACCGAGGGCTTCCCAGAGCTCATAGTCCATCGGGTTGCCGCGAACCCAGCACATACCGTTGATCGACGACGACCCACCAAGCCCCTTGCCCCGAGGCAGGTTGACCTCGCGCCCATCCAGCCCCGGCTCGGGCTCGGTCTTCATGCCCCAGTTGAACCTTTTGGTGTTCATCGGGATCGACAGCGCGGCGGGCATATCGACGATGACCGCTTTTTCCGATCCACCAGCCTCAAGCACCAATATTCGAGTTGCCGGATCTTCGCCGAGCCTATTGGCAAGGACGCAGCCGGCCGATCCTGCTCCGACAATCACATAGTCAAACTCGCCACCCGCTTTCATGGCCTAGCCGATGATCACATAGAACTTGAGCATCGGACCCGGCTGGCTCCATGTGCATTTGAAGCCCTTGGGAACGAAAAAGCAGTCCCCCTTGCGATAGGTGTCTTTGAACCCCTCGCCCTCGATCGTGACTTCGCCGTCGAGCACGACCATGAACTCGTCGGCCGGATAGCCATCGTAGCGCTCAGTGTAGGCAGTGCAGCGCCAGATCCCTGTCTTGAGGCGGCCGTCCGGCCGCTCGAAATAGGCGTGGTCCAGACCGAAGGGCATGCCTTCCAAAAGCTCTGCGTGCTCAAGCGGCTGATCCGGCTGCGCCATCCAGCCGTCAGGGCCAGAGGCAGAAAAACGAACGGGTTTCGACAATCTGGAACTCCCTTTGGTATCTGGGAAGAGTCCTACCAAATCTGGAGGAGCATGACACACGCAAAAGCGGCACTTCCCAGGCGAATCTGGATAGGCCCAGTGCGGCTATCAACAATGATGGATGGAATGGTGCCCAGGAGAGGCACTCGAACTGGTCAAAAGACCAAGCAATTATAGCAACTTGTAAATGCGTGACCGGGGCAAAGTGGTCCCGAAAGTGGTTCAAATCTGGTGGCAGCTTTCCATTTAAGATTGGAGCTTAGCGCTATGGGCCCGCACGGACCTATTGATCCTTTGGATTGGATCCCGAAAGGTCCGCTCGAGACGAACCATAGCGTCAATCATGAAGTCAATTATTCTCGGCACGCACTTCGCTAATTTACGCCACGATCTGTGCCATAGGCGCTGACGGGGGACAAATTTCTCTTAATTGAAAATGTTCCGAATATTCGCTCACCTTTCTCGCAAACCAAATCCCATTCCTCTTCGAGAGCAACCCTTTCAAGTTCAATTAAATTCTGGATATCAAATATCCTAACTTTTTCAGGACCTTGCATGTGATCCATCAAACGATGTGAATGAATTATCGTCGGCCTTGCGTCCCCTGGCTCCCAAGAGTCCAAAATAGTAACCCTTCTTAGATTAAACTCTGGCGGCAATATATAGAATTGCAAATCTGAGGTCCAAAGTAAGTCCTTGAGAGAGATTTGATCTCTCATCTTTCCAGTCTCTTTATACATGTCCTGCCATGATCGAAAGAATTCGATAGTCTTAAAAGAATTCCGATATAGCATAACTCCAGAATTTAGCTGTGGGAAAGCGTAGGGTGTTTTTACTTTAAGACCCTCTTGGACAAGATCAGTGGAACGCCTCATATCGTGCGCGATCGCAAGGTCAAACCTGATCAGAATATCGAATAGATCTTCGAAAGGGGCGACTATTAACGTATCGCAGTCTAGATAAAGCGTTCTTGTAAACCGACTGAGTGGCATACAGTCAATTTTTGATCTAGGCTTTGGATCCGAAATCAGGTGAACAGTGTCAAACGTTACAGCTAATTCTGGCAGATCAAGATCTGTAAAGATGTCGATCGGCAAATTAGGATTATGATGGCGTAGAGACATAGCCGAGGCCTGTGCGAGCTCGACATAATCTAGGCCGGTGGCGACGTATATTACTCCGTCCATCGATTTCCTTCCTCTATGACCCTTTTTAAGGGCACCAATCAGAATAGACTAGCAACAGCCATTGAGTGTTCTTCTAGCTCTCGCGGTGGCGTGCCCCCATCGGGTGGCCCGGCTTGATTGTTAGTGCATCGTGGGCCTCTGGTCCACTGAAACGATGCTTTCCGGCGCAGGCGGTCGATAGCCGAGGGCGCTGTTTGGCCTGACGGTGTTGTAGTGGATACGCCATTGCTCGATGAGGATTTGGGCGTCTTTCAGAGTGTAGAACAACTCGCCATTGAGCAGTTCATCGCGGAACCGGGCGTTGAAGCTTTCGCAGTAGCCATTCTCCCAAGGTGATCCTGGTTCGATATAGGCTGTTTTGGCGTCGACCGCGGCGATCCAAGAGCGACATGCCAATTTGCCCTGCAATAGGAGCCCGCTGGCCTTCAAGACGATAGCTTGTTCAGAGCTGTTAGGTATGGGCTCGGAATGGTGTGCCCCCATCGGGTGGTCCGGTTTGATGAAGTAAGTCATATGGAACATCGGACCGAAGTTCAGTGGATACCGCAGCAAGTGTGCAGAAATGGGCAGGACCAACCCGTTCGCGTTCTTCCAAATAACGAGGCCATCGTCCGCTTTTTCGGCGCGTTGCTGCTCGAACAAAACGAGAGCGGGCCGTCCAGCGCGCCCGCTGCGCGACACTGGAAGACATCGCGCCAACGGGCGAACATGCCGCCATTAGCTTGCCCGACTTGGCATCCTGTTCAAGCAGGCCCGCCCCGAACATCACGGTGACGATCAGCGCCAGCTACCCCACTCCATGGGGCAGCAAGGTGCCAGAGGCCGACTTTTTGAGGACGAGTTTTGACAAAAGCGGTCCCAGAAGCGGTCCCGATAATAGTCCCGACGAATTGAAAACCCCAAGTTTCCTTAGGTTTCTTCAGCTTATCTGAGGGGAAATGGTGCCCAGGAGAGGACACTGGTTCCTGCCGTAGGCCCCACGCGGACCACCGTCTCTAACGATATCAATAGCTTAATCTCCCGACACCAAAGACGTCTAGGGCACATTTGGTGGCCTCTGTGGTGGCCTCTCAAGTTGACCCTAGATGACCCACGATGCCGGCAGTGTCCTAAGGTCTCAGGTATCGGTGGTGGGTCCCATGGAGGACGATTGAGGCCCCCGGTGGGTCTTCAGGATCGGCGGCTTTCAAAAGAGGGCTAAAGGTCGACGTTGGTGTTGTTGTCTTTCGTTTTGACTGACGACGCGACAGTCGTGTGTCAGCTGTCAGATTCCAATTGTGGCATGTGTTTATTGTCTGGAGTGGGACAGCTGTCTCTTTAGACAGATTGGGTCTCTGGCTCTCTTTAGTTCGACCAAAGAGGAGTGGCGTTTACGACAAAATAGCCACTCTTCTTTTGACCACTCCGGTCTAATAGGTGCACATGACACACTCAAGGCACCAGCAGAACTGCCCCGGACACATAGGACCCGGTGGACATCTTGGACACTTAGGACACCTTTTGCACTATTGCTAACAAGGAGAGATCTCTTAGCTCATAGTGACTTTGGTGTCCTAAGTGTCCTGATTGTCCAGAGGTGATGATGAGGAGGAGGTGTCTTGTTTTAGACCTCAAAGCCTCTTTTGCCGGACTTCTTGATCGGTTGATACCCACGCTTCGAGAGTTCTCTGCTGAGGCGCTGGGAATCCCAATTCTGTTGTCCCACACCTGTCATGAACCCATTGAGGCTTGAGATCAGCTCTTGGTTAGACCGCCAGCATGGTCCTGAGGGTCTCATGGTGTCGAGCCATTGTCCCAGGGTGTCTTCCTGCTCGAAGTAGTCTGAGGAGGCACCGTGGATTGCGCTCGGTATCTTCAGACCACCCTGGTACCACGCAAAGGCGCCGTCGAGCATCCACCGTAAGATCGAAGGTCCTTCTTCGGACACGAGTGTTGCTGCAAGATTGGGCACTTGCTCTTCTGGAGGAATAGTGACCTCGAATGGTATCATCACCAACCGTGCTCTCATGCCCACATCAAGACTATCGAAGGATGGCTGGTTGTTGCCCGACAGTATGACCTTGCCGACCGGCTGCTTCGAAGAGAAGTCCTGCCGCATCTTTCGAGCTGCAACCTGTTCGCCTCCCGTGAAGTCCTTCAGAAGGCTCTCGTCCCAACGTGCACCACTTGGGATCTCGGTTGCCACCACTAGCCGCGCATCGAGAATGCCTGCGAGGCCCGTTGGGTGCTTTTGGCTCCTCGACTTCAGAAAGACCTCTGTCGACGACTTGACGGCTAAGGATCCCATGATCTTCATCAAGATCTCTATAAGAACAGACTTACCGTTACGTCCTCCGCCGTACATGAAGAAGAACTTCTGTTCGTCTGTTCGTCCTGTCAGGCAGTATCCACAGAGACGCTGGATGAACTGCATGACCTCTTGATCTCCGTTGAAAATGCGATCGAGGAACTTCAGGAACTTCGTGGGCGGCGCCTCACGAGACTGCTGGGGTCTCACGGGGGCTATGCGGGTGATCTTCAGACTAGGGTCACCAGGGGTTATCAGGCGCCTTGTCTTCAGCTCTACGTGTCCTCCAGGGACACCAAGGATGTCCGGATCACGATCGTAGTCTGAAGAATGCGCGAGGCTCGCACGATTGGAGCGACACAGTTCTTCGACTGACTTGATGCGTCCATTGCGCAGCAGTGTCCCAGTCCGCAGATCGCTCTCGATGGAGCGCAGGTGGCCCCTAAGTTCACTGATGACATGCTGCCTGCTCGCTGGTTTCCAGTGGTCTCCGGTCCACAGGTGCCACACCTCAAGGTCTGTGAAGAACCGAGCGTTCTGGTCTGACCAAAGTTGTCCTACCAGACGCGCTACGAAGTCGTCGGATTGGTCATAGTTGGATCTATAGTTGACTGTAGTCTCACTTGACGAAGTCTCTTGGTCTACTGCCGCGTCTTTAGGGTTCAGTGGGATGTTCATGAAGCTC
>Ga0222714_10004665_pt1 | contig 13313 bp, 5 predicted proteins | sample C33_3DmetaG_FD_165048 | JGI IMG/M metagenome (GOLD analysis project Ga0222714, IMG submission 165048) | Estuarine water microbial communities from San Francisco Bay, California, United States - C33_3D | ecosystem: Environmental > Aquatic > Marine > Unclassified | place: USA: California... | reverse complement strand
TATATTTTATTCGGTCATCTGAATTTGGAGTAATAGAACTAGTTGCCGTTATGGTACCAGTAACTTGTAGACCGGTATTATTGATGTTTGCCCTAATATTTAAACTACCTTGACCAACTAATCCTCCAGTGTAGAATTTGTGTTCGTCTGGATTTATATATGAATTTGCATCTGCAAAAGTATGTTTTGGTGACCGTCTCATAAATATACTGTGATTGATATCATGTCCATAAACAAATCCCCCAGAACCACCACGTATACCGATTCCTCTATCATGCCAGGTACTGTTAGTTAAATAATCCATAGTCGCGTAATTACCTTCACTATATACGACATCAAGTTTAGAGATTGGACTCGTCGTCCCGATCCCGACCTTGCCCCCTCCAGGGCATAACAACAAAGGTATACCCGCATTAATATAATCAATAACACCCTGTATAAATGCACTCCCCAAACCGCCAGTGGTGTGATCTATACCAATTTTTAAATTAGTTGGTCGATCTGCATTTGCCCATCCAGCGTACGAACTAGAAGATATTTCAAGCTGACCGTAATTATTCACACTTGGATCTGATGTCACGACCGCAGAATCACCTTGAATGTGTAATTTATTACCCGGACTCGTCGTCCCAATGCCGACGTTGCCACCGTTCGGTTGGAGGAGTAAGTTGTAATAGGTGTTATTAGATTTGTCCAGAGTTTGGATGTAACTATTACCGTTGTACACTGTTCCCAAAGCCATCCCCCAATAATCTTCGGGTTGGGCAGCACTACGTTTACCTAACCATAAATTAGTCGAGTCTGGGAAATTCGCGGATACTCCAATGTTTGACGTAGGAATAGTGTTATGCGTCCCCGAATTTGCGGATAATTTACCGATGTGTGTCATAGCCTTTGGACTCACCGTCCCGATGCCGACGTTGCCGAGAAGTGTCGGTATGGATGCCTCTTTAGCGACGATGTTTGGGACAGATAAAACCGTACCGGTTCCGGATAGGGGAAACCCTTTGGGTGTGAAGGGGACATTCGTCGTATTGGAAGGATTCACGCGAGCAGACACACCTGTGATATAATATGTCGATCCGGATGTGTTGTTGTCGAGGCGTATCGCCATATTGTAACCGCTATTTGCCGCAGACAATGTTATTGTATGCGTGCAACGGGTCCACGTGGATGTAGAATCAACAAAAAAAGATGCATTTTGGGAGCTACCAGCAAACACAAAGTATTCAACACTTATTGTCGAACCAGAACTGTTATATATCCACGAATCGATACATACCACATCACCTTGAGCTCCTACTACACCTGTGGACACTCCATCGACGACAGCTTCACCAGCGGAAGTATTTGTAAACTTGGCGATAACGTCATTCACAACATCCGGTGGCAAATCAACATCTGTAGAGGCGGTTATTGTACCCGCACCCCCTGCCACACCTTGATTTATCCAATCCTGTGTACGTATCAAATTTTTCATACCCGTGACCCAACTCGCCTCACCTGTATTGACCAATGCGTCACCACTGATTTGGAGCTTGTAAGCAGGACTCGTCGTCCCGATGCCGACGTTGCCACTGTCTGTTAACACAAAATCACATGCATCCACAACAGAACCCTCGAGTGTACCCACTGGTGTACTCACACTTGTATCCGTCGTTGGACACGGGTAAACGACCTTTGTTAAATACGTGTTGAGGGTGGCACCAGAAATTGTGAGGTCAAATGTAAAGTAATCATCCGTCTTTAAATACACATCGTATGTATTATTAGTTTGTTTATAGACAAGGATATCACATGGGGTGGTGGCAAAACTAGTACCCATTCCGATCATAGAACCTCCATACTCGAGTACACCTCGAGATGATACGTAACAGTCTATGAGACTTGTTGTTACTGTTAAAAATCCCCCAATTGTACCCGAAATTCGTAATCTACCCGCACAAGAACTTTCGGTCGTCGTACCAAGACGTGCAACTTTGTAATACTTGGCACTCACTGGATTTTGTGGAAAGGCGGTAGAATTTGAGTAGTCCCATCTCACAGTCACAGGGGCGCCAGCTTGAGACACACTCGTCGCCGTGAGAGCGCCAACGTTTGAGGTTCCGTGGACGTCCAACTTGTAAGCGGGGGAAGCCGCCCCGATCCCGACGTTGCCATTTTCCGCGATAGTCATGCGTTGAACAATTGTCGCCGCGGAATTGGCTGTAGCGTTGTCATTCGGGGCGTTCCAAAATTGAACCTCGCTATCGATCATTCTCATGGTCGCACCACCAAACCCGGCTTCTCCATATTTCCACGCAGTGTCGTAGTATAAATTATGACTGTACAAGGTCGAATTCGCGGTACCTAGAAAGTTGCCATACAGTTCCAATCTTTCACGTGGACTCGCCGTCCCAATCCCGACGTTGCCGTTTTGGTCTATTACCATTTTTTCTGAAAAAGTTGCATATTCATCACTCGCGCTGTTATGTTTACTAAAGTGGAGAGCATAACCACCGGTTGATATTTTCCATCTCGCTTGTGGAACATCATTGATAATAATATCACTCGCACCACCGTTATTACCGAGTATACTACGAGCACCTTGAACGTGGAATGGTGCACTTGGACTCGCCGTCCCAATCCCAACATTTGATGTCGTCGTATCCACGTGGAGTGCGTTCGTACCCACCGTCAGATTTGAAGAGACTTCAACATTTCCGGGAAATGTTTGGATGTTTGTCGTCATCTCTATTACTATTAGTAGAGTACAATTTTTTTGAATGCGTTTACACTCAAAAAAATTGATATTATCGTTAGTCTGAAGATATTAAAATTAGTACGCGAATGTTATTTCATCATTAGTCCCTTCTGTAATTTTACTCACCGCACCCGAGGCACTTTGAGAGATGTATTCAATAAAAACATTGTAGTGACCAGCTGCAGCCATGTTCGTTGTGGGTTTGAAGGCCACAGTCGTCGCCGTCGCCGTGATCACCGAACTCCATGGATTTGTACTCGTTCCACCGAAGACACTCACCGGACCGACGGCTATGCTATTTGCTGGGGTTGTACCCGACCAGTTACCACCACCGCATTTGAATTCAATCGTACTCACTTCGTCATCCGATTCCACGAGATGCGCCACGATTTTTGCGTAGAATACGTGGTTTGAGAATGTGATCTTGATCGTCGAGTCCGCGATCGTTTGGGCGTTTGGTAAATCACCTGAATAAGAATACGTCTTTTTAGTCACACCCGCTGTATTCGTGATGAGACCCCCGGAGATGTACACGTTCGCCGCGTGGACGTTTGTTTGTGTACTGATGCCACCCGCCACGGTGAGTGCACCCGTTGTTATCGAGGTGGCTTGGGTCGTGTCCGTCACGGCGAGCGCACCCGCGCGCACGTCTCCGCGCACATCTAAACGCGCCAAAGGTGCGTTCGTCCCTACACCGACATTCGAGGTGGTCACGTCCACGAAAATGTTGGCCGTGCCGACCTCTAGGTTCGATTGTATCCCATTATCGAGACTTATTTGTGCTGTGGTGTTCATGACGCCGCCATCTATGGTGAACGATTCGGTGAAGAGTCTCCATTCACCGACGTTCACGGATGTACTGTTTCCGGCCGCTTGCGTCGCCACGAGTGCATACTTGGAGTACGCGGCGCTCGCGTTCACGGCGAATTTCTTAATGTCTGTGACGCTAGACGGTGTGGTGGCACTCCAGTTTTTAATCTCCGACCACGAAATCCCGTCGTTAGACGCGTATACATTCGCGTAACCCGGGAAAGATGCGACACTCACCGCGGGTGTGACCGAAATGTGTCGAAGTGTGGTTTTGTACGGTAACTCAATCTTGATCCAATCACCGAGTTCACCACCACTAAACAGTTCAGATACGCCATCGTATACATTATCGACACCTGTATACGAAGCATCGGATGACCAGTGCGTCGACGTCTTGTCGAATGCTTTATACGCATCGGAGGAAGACGTGGTTGACGCGTACGTACCGTGACTTGGTACCGCGGTACTCGCACCCGTCAACGCGATCGGGGGTTGTTCAGATATGATCGCGAATTTATTAGAGATGAGACCTCCCGAATCCGTGAGCTCACCCGTGATGGCATCGTACGTCACCACATTGGTCGCAAAATCGGCGACGCGCATGTTTGGAATGCTCACGTTTGAATCGAACTTCAAACTTCCACCGATTTCGATATTAGATGTAACATCTAAGCCCTTCGTCGCGTTTGTAAGAATGATAGTATCGGACGTTTGATTATACGTTTCAGTCACGTGGTGCAATCCATACGATGGTTGGATCGTCGCCTCACCGAAACCGAGTGTGAGTGCACCCATGAATTCATTGCCCGTGATGTACAGAACATTCGAGCTGTCGTCGTCCACATACAAATTCGAACCGACACTTAAATCGTGATTTGGGGTTATATTTGAAATACCCACACTGCCCGTTGTCACGATACTGGTCGCGTTCTTAAATTCGACCGTATTTGATGTCACGTTTCCGTTGATGATAATTTCTTCGAATCTCGAAGCGATGTTTTCGAGGAACGAACCGTCTCCTATAAATCGAGTCGCCGAGACGTTACCGGTGACGTTGATGACATTCGCGCCATCGTCGTCCACGTACACATTCGAACCGATGCTCAAATCGTGTTCTGGGGTCAGATTTGAAATCCCGATCGTATTCACAGTCACGTTTGAGATGTGCGCGCTGTCCCCGATAAACCTGGTCGCCGAGACGTTACCGGTGACGACTATCACATTCGCACCGTCGTCGTCCACGTATACATTTGAACCAATGCTCAAATCGTGCCCGGGCGACGAATTAGAAATACCAACATTACCTGTGGTGACGAGACTCGTCGTATTTTGAAGCTTGACCACGATGTTTGTTTCATTCCCATTCGTGACGATTTCGTGTAAATTACTCGCGAGGTTCTCAAGGAATGAACCGTCCCCGATAAACCGGGTCGCCGAGACGTTACCGGTGACGCTGATGACATTCACACCGTCGTCGTCCACGTACACATTCGAACCAATGCTTAAATCATGTCCTGGCGATGAATTAGAAATACCAACACTGCCCGTGGTGGTAAGACTCGTTGTATTTTGAAGCTTGACCACGATGTTTGTTTCGTTCCCATTCGTGACGATTTCGTGTAAATTACTCGCGAGGTTCTCGAGGAATGAACCGTCCCCGATAAACCTGGTCGCCGAGACGTTACCGGTGACGCTGATGACATTCACACCGTCGTCGTCCACGTACACATTCGAACCAATGCTCAGATCGTGCCCGGGCGACGAATTAGAAATACCAACACTGCCCGTGGTGGTAAGACTCGTCGTATTTTGAAGCTTGACCACGATGTTTGTTTCGTTCCCATTCGTCACGATTTCATGTAAATTACTCGCGAGGTTCTCGAGGAATGATCCATCCCCGATAAACCTGGTCGCCGAGACGTTACCCGTGACGCTGATGACATTCACACCGTCGTCGTCCACATACACATTCGAACCAATGCTCAAATCGTGACCGGGCGACGAATTAGCAATACCAACACTACCCGTGGTGGTAAGACTCGTCGTATTTTGAAGCTTGACCACGATGTTCGTTTCATTTCCATTCGTGACGATTTCATGTAAATTACTCGCGATGTTCTCGAGGAACGATCCATCCCCGATAAACCGGGTCGCCGAGACGTTACCCGTGACGCTGATGACATTCACACCGTCGTCGTCCACGTACACATTCGAACCAATGCTCAGATCATGTGCGGGCGACGAATTAGCAATACCAACCTTACCCGTGGTGACGAGGCTCGTATCGGCGTTTGTAAATTGGATGGTATTTGATGTCGTATTACCGTAATTAGATACTTGTTGTAGAGTTACATTTGATAATCCCCTGCCATCCCCATAATACGTGCCACCAGATGCCACTGTTATGTTATTTTGTACCAACGCATTCCCATCGATTTCAAATAACATGACGTGATTAGAATCCGTAAAATTTAATATGTGATCGTCGGTGAACGTGTTTTGTGTGTATCCGATTGAAAATTTGTGATCGGTCGCGTGATAAATGAGCGCAACATTCGCATACGTATTACCGTCTTGGTGTTCAATCATGAAACCTGTATCAAGATTGGTCGCGCTGTTGTTTGCACCGACACCGAAAATTCTGTCCCCGATGGTGACACTCGTCGAAGAAATGATCGTCGTGTTACCACTCAACGTGATGTTCCCCAAGAATTCGGCTTCGGATGCCGTGATCACGTACTTTCCGGTTTCATTCACCAAAACTGGGGATCTTATGAGTGTCCCATCGGTATCGACCATCGGCAAATATTTATTAAGTGGATCCGCGAGGCCTGTCACCGAAATGTTACTTCCAACACTGACATTTCCGGTCGTCGTGAGACCAGTGACATTAATAGTATTAGCCACCGTATTCCCGGTGTTGACCACTTGTTCGAGTGTTTGTAATTTCGTGAGAAGGTTCGCCGGAACAATCTTGTGTAGAGTGTTTTGGTTAGTACTACCATCCGTGTAGACATACGCGGGTGTTTGTGTGATGACGTTTGCGTTTGGGATCGCATTTGTACGGCCGACACCAGTCACGGACACAATACCTTGTGAGACGTGTGGTTTGACCACAATACCTATATTTTGGATAAGGTTGGGAACACCATTTATCTCACCGTGAGGTACCAGATTTGATAGACCACCGGGTACCGTGTTACTCACATAGACTGTTTCACCTTCTATGAAACTATCAAGAGGAATACTATCGGCGCGTCCAAATGTAACGATGAGACCCTGTCCGTTTTGAGCCAAATCTTGATACACGACACCGAGCGCTGGCATTTTGGTTGGATCACGCGCATCTGCCTTGTCGACGACAAATGTATCGTTACCAACGGCGCCGGTCGCGTAGACGACGTCACCTTTAGATAATGCAACAGCAGCCTTTGCATACAAAAATGTATGATTTTGTTTTTGATTCACCCAATTTGAACCATCATAGACGAGCATGTCCTCATTGAGGTAATTTGTCAAAACCACATTCGCCAATTGATCTAATTTAACTCCAACATTTGAAGTCAGATCCGTCGTCAACGCCGTCGTTGGGTTGGTAAATCGAATCGTATTGGACGTCGCGTTTCCGTGGTCACTCACAACTTGAAGTGTGACATTCGAGAGAATACCACCATCACCTATGAATGTATTCGCTCTCATCACGTTCGATGTGATGACTTCCGTGGCGGACATATTTCCACTGATCGCGAGTGCATTCGACGCGAGATCATCGATCACGACATTCGAACCGATGTCGATGGCTTTAGAAACGGATACATTACCCGTGACCGCGACCACGTCCGACGCGAGATCGTCGATCACGACATTCGAACCGATGTCGATGGCTTTCGAAACGGACACATTACCCGTCACCGTGAGCACATCCGATGCGAGGTCGTCGATCACGACATTCGAACCGATATCGATGGCTTTCGAAACGGACACATTACCCGTGACAGTGAGCGCATCCGATGCGAGATCATCCACGATGACGTTTGAACCAACCGTCAATTTTCTAGAGGTGTGTGTGTTACCGGTGACAGAAATGGCGTCCGAGGCGAGATCGTCGATCACGACATTCGAACCGATATCTATGGCTTTAGAAACGGCTACATTACCCGTGACCGCGACCACGTCCGACGCGAGATCGTCGATCACGACATTCGAACCGATGTCGATGGCTTTAGAAACGGATACATTACCCGTGACCACGACCACATCCGATGCAAGATCATCCACGATGACGTTCGAACCGACCGTCAATTTTCTAGACGTGTACGTGTTACCGGTGACAGAAACGACATCCGATGCGAGATCATCCACGACGACGTTTGAACCGACATCGATGGCGTTCGAAACATACACATCACCTATCACCGTGACCACATCCGACGCGAGATCGTCGATCACGACATTTGAACCTATGATCGCCGCGCGAGATGTATACGTGTTACCTACAACTGAAATCACATTCGATCCGAGTGTATCCAGTGTGATGTGTGGACCAACGGTTATCTTTCTGCTCGCGTGAATGTTTCCTTCAACCGATATTTCATCGGCAGCATTTGTATGCAATGTAATATTATCACCAATAGTAATCTTTTCGGACGCATAAAGATTACCCTCGAGTTCGACCACGTTTGATGACAAATCATCTATGACGACATTCGCACCCACGAGTGCTTTTCGAGACGTGTAAGTATTACCGGTAACGCGCAACGCGTTTTCAGCGAGATCATCCACGATGACGTTCGAACCAACCAATATGGCACGCGAAGTGTACGCATTGCCGGTGACACTGATCGCGTGCGGTGCATCGTCATCTATGATAACATTCGATCCAATCTGAGCTCTCGTGGCGACGTTGAATGCATTTGACACGTGCAAATCTCCATATATCTTTGTTTGGATGAGATTCGATGTGTCTGGTACTAAATCCACGTCCGACGCATCACTTTGTGTAAACCCGATCATGAACTCACTCTCATCACCTCTGAAACCGAGCCCAACACTGGTGCCGGGTCTCGTCATGATGATACCGGTATCTAAAGTCGAAGAAACCGTGTTATTTGCTCCGATTTCTATTATGGCGTCGTCTATGGTTGTATTTTCTGTGCGGAGAGTCGTTAACGTACCGACGACATCTAAATTTCCATATACACGTGCGTCTCCATTTACGCGCAAATCATTCGTTGTTAGTTTATTTGTGACATTTGCATTACCCGTCACATGTAAAATGTCGGTACCGGTGTCGTCAACGTAGAGATTTGATCCAACATCGAGTGTGTGTTGCGGTGTGGTGTTGGATATTGACACATTCCCGGATGTAGTCAAACTTTGTGTGTTCGCTAGATGAATACTAATATTCGAGGTGTTTCCATTTTCGGTGACATCTTGTAAATTAAAATTGAGAACATCACTTGCTAATACATTGGAGTTTATAACTTCCTTTGTGTATGTATTATATGTTAACATGGTCACATTGGTATCGTATAAGTTCGCCTGAATTGATAGAGGGGTCATGTAGATACTCCCAGGATTGCTCGTGTCTATTTGGACATTACTCGCGTTAAATACTATCGTATTTTCACCCTGGTCGTCCGTACAGTTTTTCCCAAACCTAATTTTGGTAGAACGCTCTACCGTCGGTAAGTTCTTAACCATTTAATATAGTATCGTATTTTAATTTGCGTATACTAGACCAGCCATGCCATTTTCGATTCTGAGAATGTTATAATTAACCGCGTATATAGGGTCGTTTATTGGTGTAGTTTCACTCACGATTTTTGCTGAGTCTAAACGACTGAAGTTGAGTGTCCCAGTTGGCTGTAATGAACTCGTAGATAAACAGAAACAATATAAGAAAAAATCAGGTGAACTCACAAAATTTGTGTGATAATAATTCATAACGTCTATGTAATGTGGTTTTCCCCATTTATAATTGCCTATATCTAATCCGTTTATATTGAGTTTTACTTTGTTTGTCGTGGAAGTGAGCGCACCTTCGGTCGTTGTGTCCGATGACGCGAGGTATTTAACTGGGTGATTAAACGTGAGATCTTGTGTGAGTTCCCCAGATGGAAGATTTTTTTGAACTTGTGTGATCAACATTTCTTGATTTCTAGAAGCTATATTACCGCGTTCTTCGTTGTCTAAGTAATAGTAATTTGCATACATTTCCACATTGTAATTATCTGCATCCGGACCCCAATGTATACGCATTTCTACGTTATGATATGCGAGTGCCACTAAAGGAAGTGCACACTGTGGTCCCTCACAGAAAAAGAAGCGAAATGGATAAAAATAAGAGCGAGCGCTCACACCCGGGTGTGTGCCCATCGCACTCTTAGACATATTCTGTGCGAATGTATCTATGGCTATTTTTTCAGTAAAAATGCCATCTTGTGTATCTATCACGTGACCGCCTATCAACAATTCGGCCTTTTCCACGATCCTATCCCAACGCTGTGTGTCGAGTGATTGCGAATTGTTGTCGAGAGTCAAATATACATATCCGAGGAGATCACCCGTTTTTTCGAAGGCGACCGATGACATGGAACCCGCTCTCACGTTTCCTCGAATAGTTTGTTTTTCAACTGATTGCGAAAAATTTGAATGTCGTTTAAATGTCGATGAGAAGAATGATATCTCTGGCTCACCCATAATGTGTTGATCTTGAGCGCCAATTGCGATTAATTGCACGACTCCCGTCGACATTTATAATATAACGAAAGGTAAAAAATATATGTGTCTAACGCCCTGATTCGGCGAATGGTAGATTTTTGTTTTTACAAACAAATTTGAAAATTAAAAAGTTGTCCGCACCGTTCGTGATGGTATTCCCGTTCTCATTTCTCAATGTGCACGTGAGTCGGTCAATTTTTCTAATCGGGGTCATGTACTGCGTGTCGACGTCGTAATCATCTCTAAAAATAATTGGGTTCGTTCCAGCCTGAATGATGGTACCGAAACCACGGTTAAGTTGCGTCATCGACGATTGACCACCGTACGTGTTGGATGTTCTTTGCGAATAATTCGTATTCAATTCATCGACTGAAATGTGGCACACATTCGAATTCGCGGCGTCAATTCTCGCTGCGGTGAGTCGAGCTTGAACTATGTTTTCGATTGGTTGCGTCAGATGAACTGTGAATGTATTTTTGCTATCTTGACCGATCGTATCGATGCTGATAGTGTGATATTCATAATCAAAATCTGGTAAGGCTGGACGCGTCGCGTTCACCGTGTTCATTAATTATACCTTAGATTAAAGATCCACCTATTCCACCGATGATTTTCGCATCGGCGCGCTTCTTGATAAATTCTTGGTCGCCGCATATCCCACCTGGAGTCAAAGACTTCGTGTAGTAAGCGGACTGCGCAGAACCTGGGACACATTCAATTTTGTGTTCCAAGTCAAAAAGCGATCCTTCCTCGGATACATCGGTCTCGACATTGATTGGTCTGGGCTGGTAATAGCTTTTATTGTTTCTTGGTCTCAAAGACATCAAGACGGACAACGTGCAAAATACGACAGCAATGGCTGTGAGTGTATTGCGATTGGTGGCGTTGAGGTTCATTATTATGTAATCAATATTTTTTATATTATAAAGTGCGTTAAAGAATTTGGAATAGTTTCAAAGTACAGAGTAATGGACGGAGAAATCGTGCTCAATCGGAGTCATGGGAACATCATGAAGCTTGACGATAACGAACAAGCAATCATGGATGAGATCGAGATCGAAGTTCCTCGTCCACGCTCTGCGCGAAGTATTCCGAGACCTACTGTCTATAAACCAGCTCCCCGCCAACCGATGCAGGCTGATATTCAGGAAGATATAGATGCTTTTGCGAATCCAACGAAACAAGCCGCGCCACCACCATATCAGGATGAACCCATTGAATATGATGAATACGATCAAGACGATGAAGAGCAGCCATATATGCAAGGTGATTACTCCATGCAACCCGAAGAGGAACGACCATCGCCTGGGTATAAGTCTATAGACGAAGAGAAGGCGGATTTGGTGAATAAATTGGGTCGCCTCGAAAAGAAGGGTTTCACCGTGAACAAGCGTTTGAATGTATATTCGAATATCGATGATCTCAGAACTGAAGTTAAGCGAATCACATACAGCATAGACGTAGATAAATCCATCAAATTTAGCCGGAGAATGTTGATCGCGTGTGTCACGGGTCTCGAGTTTATTAACAAAAAGTATAATCCATTTGAAATTCAATTGGAAGGTTGGTCCGAGAATGTCATGGAGAATGTGGACGATTACGATGAAGTGTTCGAAGAACTGTATGTGAAATACCGAACAAAGATGCACGTAGCACCAGAAGTCAAGCTCATCATGATGCTCGGTGGTTCTGCGATGATGTTCCACTTGACGAACAGTATGTTCAAATCAGTGATGCCTAACATGAATGATATTCTCAAGCAAAATCCGGCGTTGGTTCAGAACATGGTTGACGCCGTAAAGAATACGACACCCAGGAGCGCCGAGCCATCTACGTCCGGCGACCGATACGAAATGAAGGGTCCCGGTGTGGATATCTCCAGTTTGATGGGTAACATCATGATGCCTCCAGCGCCACCCATGTCTACGACTGCACCAGAACCAATTCCAAACGTCGATCAAGATGACGACGATGATGACGCCATCTCCGATATAGTCGAGGCTTCAGAGGGCGTCGACGAAGATGAGAGTGATGTGAAGGAAGTGAAAGTCTCCGCGGGTGCGAAGGGTAAACGGGGGCGAAAGAAGAAGTCAGTTGAAATAAATTTGTAAACCTAGAGTATAAATGATAGGGTACTGTCCCATCGATGAAGAACCGCCAGTGCGTGTTCCTCAGATGCGTGCTCCGTCTCAGAGACCACCCCGTGGGTCTCGAGTGGAAGACACAGAGACAAACTATGTTGTCCTATTCTTTATTGCCGGCGTTCTAGCACTCGCGGCCATGGATTCTATTAAAAAGTAAATGCATTTCATTTTACCAGCCTCATTCTATGAGCATGGTAAAAAGAAAAATTTAAGCGTTTTCGAGATCTTCGACCATTTCTCGTAGTTCGTTTATAGCCGCGACCGTGTATGCGATGAGACCCACGTAATCGAGTTTTGCGTGTTCTTCACCCCAATCTTCATAATTGGGTTCATTCTTTGTTTCATTTGGATTTGCATCCTTTCCGAGTTGTACGAGGTGTCTCAATTCAGGGGCATCGTAATAGATGTCTTGTGCTATGAAACCAGATTCTTCTAGACCGTCTTTGTCGTACATGACCGGTTTAAGTTTAGAAAGCGTGTCTAGGGAATTCACGATGATCTCTGTGTTTGATTTTGCTCTCGCGTCGGATGTTTGGGACACGGTGACGTTTGTGAGTCCGGCGCCATCCCCATAGTAAAATTCGGCGTATACGTTTCCATTTATAACTAAATTTCCAGATGCATCGGCTATGTTTTCATCATAATAGCTCGTACCGAACGATATCGTGTGTTGTGGATTTGTATTGTGAAATCCTAATCTACCTCTACGATTACTAATATATGATTCAGTTATGAACTGTGTAGATGCACCCGGTCCATTTACCCACTCGGGTACACCAGAGCTGTTTATAGCCAAAAATTGACCCGCATTTCCTACTGGTAATCGCGCCAGTGTGTTTGTGCCAGATGCATACAATATGTCGCCGGTAGTAAACCCGGTAATACCAGTCGTT
>Ga0222714_10004664_pt1 | contig 13314 bp, 16 predicted proteins | sample C33_3DmetaG_FD_165048 | JGI IMG/M metagenome (GOLD analysis project Ga0222714, IMG submission 165048) | Estuarine water microbial communities from San Francisco Bay, California, United States - C33_3D | ecosystem: Environmental > Aquatic > Marine > Unclassified | place: USA: California... | reverse complement strand
GGGTTTTGGGCGTCAAAAAGGCCACACTGAGCTTTACCGTGGCGCTGAATATGTGATCGACTTTTTACCTAAGGTAAAAATTGAAATCGCATGCTCAGATAAAACATGTAAAAAAGTTGTTGAGGCTATTGAGAAATCAGCCAGCACTGGAAAAATCGGTGACGGCAAAATTTTTGTCATGAGTCTTGATGAAGTTAAACGTATCAGAACCGGTGAATCCGGCGATGATGCATTATAAGGAGACAATCATGAAAAAATGGATTTCGAAATTTGGTCTGGTAGGCATGATGAGTCTACTACTCTTTTCATTCACAGGTATGGCAACTGAAGTGAATACTGCGAATGATGCCTTATGGCAAACAAACATCGTTGCCGAGATGCATGGCGATCATGCTGAGATGCCGGTTCAAGAACCAGCGGCTGCTGAAGAGGCGCCCACTTTATCCGCAGGTGATACTGCCTGGATGATTGTAGCCACCATTTTAGTTTTAGTGATGGCCATTCCAGGTCTTGCTCTTTTTTACGGAGGTCTAGTTAGATCTAAAAACATGCTCTCCGTTTTAATGCAGGTCTTTGTCACTGTCTCACTCATGTCTGTCCTTTGGGTGGTTGTCGGTTACAGTTTGGCTTTCTCAGAAGGTAATGCATATGTCGGTGATTTTAGTCTAGCATTCCTCAAAGGTATGACGAGCGAGGGAATAAGCGGTACGATTCCTGAGTTTGTATTTGTGACATTCCAGCTCACTTTCTTTGCTCTCACACCCGCACTGATTGTAGGTGCTTTCGCTGAGCGTATTAAATTCTCATCCCTTTTAGTATTTTTAACAGGCTGGGCATTACTTGTTTATGCTCCAATCTGCCATATGGTTTGGGGTGGTGGTTTAATCTCAAGCTGGGGTGCAGTCGACTTCGCTGGTGGAACGGTCGTTCACATCAACGCTGGTATTGCTGCTCTTGTAGGTGCCATCGTCATCGGAAAACGTATTGGTTATGGTAAAGAAGCCATGGCTCCTCACAGTCTTCCTTTAACCATGGTGGGTGCATCTCTTCTATGGGCTGGTTGGTTTGGTTTCAACGTGGGTAGTGAATTAGCTGCTGACGGCGTTGCTGGTCTAGTCATGATTAACACTCAAGTTGCTACAGCTGCTGCTGTCTTAGGTTGGGTGCTTATCGAATGGATTGCTAAAGGTAAACCATCCATGCTAGGTGGTGCTTCAGGTGCAATCTCAGGTCTAGTAGCCATTACACCTGCTTGTGCTGTCGTAGGTCCACTCGGAGCAATTGTCCTTGGTCTTGTGGCATCAGTTGTAGCTTACTGGGCTTGTACAAGTCTTAAAAAAGCACTTGGATACGATGACTCTTTAGATGTTTTCGGTATTCATGGTGTGGCAGGTATCGTTGGTGCTGTAGGCCTTGCTGTTCTCATGTCAGCTGAATTTGGTGGCGTAGGTTACGACGAGGGTATCACCATGATGAGCCAACTATGGGTTCAAGCAAAATCAGTCATCTTCACCGTGATTTGGTGTGGTGTAATCAGTTATGTTCTCTTCAAGATCATTGATATGGTTATGGGTCTTCGAGTTAGTGAAGAAGATGAGAGAACAGGTCTTGATACAACTTCACATGGTGAGACCGCTTATCACTCATAATACTTCCTCCTGTTGTAGTAACTGAGTGATCGAAAGGGTGCCATTTGGCACCCTTTCTCTTTTTTATGATCATGATTTTCATTAGATTATTTTCATTAAGAAATAATGATCTTTAAGAAAAAATTTTATATAGTGTATAAACTGTTAGAAAGCTTGCTTTCTTCAGAATCAAAATTTAAGAAAGGAGATTACATTATGTGGACAACACCTGCTGCAACTGAAATGCGTTTCGGTTTTGAAGTAACAATGTACGTAATGAACAAGTAATTGTTTTTTACAAAACATTTTTACAAAGGGGGCTAGTCTCCCTTTTTTTTATGGAAATTTAAATCCTTTCGGAAGCAACACCCAGACCTTACCCTCTTGCTTCATTGAGCCTGCTAATTTACCCGCTCGGTCTCCTTGACCCCAATAGAAATCAATACGTACACCTCCGCCAATCGCACCCCCTGTATCCTGCGCCATCATGAGCTGATTGAGTGGTTTTGAGGAATTAGGCCATGTAGTCGATAAAAAAACTGGGGCTCCTAATGGAATAAATTTACGATCAACGGCCACTGAACGTTCAGCCGTGACTGGAACACCCATTGCCCCTAGTGGGCCTGGTAAACCTTTTTCTAGCTCACGAAAAAAAACTACGCTCGGATTAGCATTTAAAAATTTTTGTAGTTTTTTTGGATTCTTTTTTGCCCAAGTTTTAATACTTTGCATAGAGACGCGGTGCCTCGATAACTCGCCCTCATTAATTAATGCACGTCCCATCGAGCGATATGGGTGTCCGTTTTGATTCGCATAACCCACCTGAATTCTCTCACCCGAATCTAACTCAATAACACCAGATCCTTGAATCTCTAGAAAAAAAGCTTCAACTGGATCTTTGACCCAAAGTAATTCATTGCCCAGAATTTGATCTTGTTTATGCGCAAGCTCCTCTCTCGTTGGATAGGGAACCAATTTATTGCCCTCAACCTTTCCCCTTAATCGCATGTACTTTAAGTCTGGATAAACCTCACTTAAATCAACCGTGATTAAATCATTGGGTGGTGAATAGAGCGGGGTTGCGTATTGCTTTGATTTTTTTCGGCTTCCTTTTAGTATTGGCTGATAGTAACCAGTGACCAGGCCCTCTAACGACTCATCATCTTTTTTAGCTTGGTATAAATCAAAGTGGCTATAAAAAAAGGATTTAATTTCATCATCTGAAGGAGAAATAAGTTGGTTGGCTTTATGACAAACATCTTGCCATGACTCTTTATTTTTTAATGCATCACAACTTCGAAGCCAGGCAGGCCAAGATAGATTCAAATGATCCTCGGCTAAAAGTGCATCAATTTCTGTCCAAGAGGTTTTTACAAGAAGGCTATAAGGTTTAATTTCTGCTTCAAGTGCTTTTTCAGGATAAGCCTCACATTTAAGCGACTCCTCTTTTGTAGCCTTTAATATTTGTTCCTCACAATCACAATCTGCAACGTCTTGACCTAGTTGGCTACAACTATTAAGCAATATCAAAACGGCTAAGATGAAAATTAATCTCATTAGTGGAGCACTCTTGGCATAATTAATTTGAAGATAGGAATTTTTGCATCAAACCCTTGGGCTTTTTCGTCAATCATCTGATAGGAGCCATACATAAGACCGCTCGGAGTATTAATCTCTGTAGCGCTCGTGTAAGAATAAATTTCTCCAGACTTAATCACCGGTTTTTCACCCACCACGCCTGACCCTTTAACTTCAAACGTTTCCCCATGAGCATTCTCAAAAATCCAATGACGACTAATCAATTGGACGGTTTGCTGACTTATATTTTTTATATGAACGGTATAAGTAAAAAAATATCGATTTTTTTCAATAATCGATCTTTCCTGAATATAGTTTGTTTCGATTTGAATTTCTATTTCAGGTGTATGCACTTTTTATTTTATCAATCCTGACATGGGTGAACTTGGTGAGGCTGAGTATAATTTTTTATCCATTCGACCAGCTAGAAAAGCCTCCCTGCCTGCCTCAATGGATTTTTTCATTGCAGAAGCCATAAGTATTGGATCTTTTGCAGTAGCAATGGCGGTATTCATCAATACGCCATCACAACCTAACTCCATAGCAATAGCAGCATCTGATGCAGTACCCACACCGGCATCAACAATGACCGGGACTTTAACCGTATCGATAATAATTTCTAAATTCCAAGGATTTAAAATACCCATACCCGAACCAATGAGAGATGCTAATGGCATGATAGCGCAACAACCGATGTCCTCTAATTGTTTGGCAATGATCGGATCATCCGAGGTATAAACCATCACATCAAATCCATCTTTGATAAGAATCTTTGCAGCCTCAAGCGTTTCAACAACGTTAGGGTAGAGTGTTTTTTGATCACCTAAGACTTCTAGCTTGACTAAATTATGACCATCTAAAAGTTCACGGGCTAACCTTAAGGTCCTGATAGCATCATCCGCAGTATAGCAACCTGCTGTATTGGGTAAATAGGTAAACTGATCAGGGGGTAAAAAATCTAGTAACGATGGCTCATTAGCATCTTGACCGATATTCGTTCGTCGGATCGCTACGGTGACGATTTGCGCACCACTTTTCTCAATTGCTAAACGTGTCTCTTTGAAATCTCTATACTTTCCGGTACCCACAAGCAGTCTAGACTGGAACGGTCGTCCAGCAATGACCCACTCATTGGAATTAAATTCATGTTTATCCACCGCCCACAGCTCCTACTATTTCTAAACGATCGCCCTCATTAATGGTGAGTTCAGCAAACAATCCTTTAGGTAAAATTTCTCCATTGCGTTCAATGGCAAACCGTTTACCCTCTAATTGTAAGTGATTGACTAATTCATTAGCCGTTAATGAATTGCCATCAAACTCTTTTTCGATTCCATTAATTATTATTTTCATATTAGAATAACAAATATAAATATTAAATAAATATAACCTATTTACTTTATTATTTAAAAATTGAATTTTTATGACATTTTGATATCTATTCAATTTTAAGGGACACAATCCCGAACAACATTTCCCAAAAGGAAAAAATGATGAAAGTTAAAAATTTAAAAGACGCAAATAATCGTCCTGATCTTGATAAGAAAAATATCGATCAGCCATCAAACAACAATCAAGAATCCCAGAAAACTAATAAACGTAGCGATTTTTTTCGTTCACTTGAAGCTTTCTCTGATTGTGTTTAATTAATAAAGCGTCCTTGAAAACATTCTAAGCGTGATCTGATAGCACAAAGCGGCTAGCTCTGGATCGTATCGTTCTCCCTCATCTCTCATAAAAGCATGTTGGGCATTAAACTCGTGCCAACTAAAAACAATATCTGTTTTTAATAGTTGATTATGTATTTCAACACGATTGCTGGTTGGGATATGTGTGTCCTGCTTACCCCAAATCATTAATAGCTCTCCTTTAATATCATCAAGCCTTTCCATGCTGTGTTGACCTGGTTTATTTGGGATCGTATTGGTATGAAGATCGGTTGCATAAAAACATGCTGTTGCTTTCACCTCAGGATTTAATGCAGCCCTGAAGGCAAGGTGGCCACCAATACAAAACCCCATGGCACCAATATGACCATTCGACCAAGATTGTTTTTTTACCCAATCAATCATGGCTTGATTATCCGAATCATAACCCTCAACATCTTTCGCAGCTTTATCTGCATTACCTTTTTCTCGTCCGGCATCGTCATAATTTAAAACCGTACCAATAGGATTGAGCTCATGAAAAACTTCAGGGACTAAAACAACATATCCATGACTTGCCATAATTTTGGCTGCCCTCTCAATAGGGCCTGTTTGTTGAAAAATCTCTGAGTAAAACAAGATGGTTGGATATTGGCTGGCTTCTAAAGGCCTATGAACATAGGTTCTCATATCACCCGTAGGAGTACCTATATCAACAAATTCTGATTGAATTAACATTTATACCTCAAAAAAAAGATTAATAATCTGCGCTACGGCCGGTGGAATAATTCGAAGGAATATCGTTTTGCCACTCACCACAATCTTCACATTGATGATCCTGCATGGTTGGACAATAGTGCAAGTGTTCACCATCACAGGAGCGACATTTTAATTGCTGGTCTTTTTTGTGCAGTTCAACTGCAACCTTAGAGCTACCCAAACCATACTTATTATCCATAACCACCTCAATGATTAAGATTTAATTAAAAGTTACATCATCGGTTTTAGGTTGGCAAGACTTAATCGTTTAATTTAACAAAACAATTTTCATAAACAATACCTTTTTGATCTTTGACAAAGGTATTCTCATTTGAGAGCTCAAGCGTTGTTAGCGAGTTTGTATAAATAGCAGGATTGGCCTCATCTTGATATAGCTTAAATTCTCTTTCTGGAAAAACAATCCAGATGGTTTTCTTATCATCCAAGTATTTGATGAAAAAACGATTTTTAGCTTTGCACTCATACATGATGGCATCATCAGGTATTTGATCTTGTTCAGTATCGCCCCATGAAAAAAAATCCTCTACCTTTTCTGGCTCAAAAACAATGCCGGCGCATGATACTAAGAAAATTGAGCTAAGAAATAGAATTAATTTATTTTTCATTAGCAAGGATTGAGTCATCTAAATTATTTAATGCGGTTTTATATGACTCAGCGACATCCGACTGGTTATTTATTTTGGCTATTTTATAAAGGTAGTAAATGCTTTGTGAATGTTTTTCATTCAATTGAATGACTTGTTTAAATTGTTTTTCTGCTAACTCAATTTCCCCAAGGTGAAATAAGGCAATGCCATAATAATTTTTTGCCTCGAATGCCTCGGGCTCTTTACCTTCCCAATCAAGTGCTACTTTTTTAAGGTTTTCCCAATCCTTATTTCTTTCTAAACGAACAACCCTCATAAAGTATGGTAATTCTTCCTCAGGTGCATCCCAGAAAGGCAGTTCTCGTTGGGTTGTTACAGAAATTTCCTCTCCGCTACTTAACATGGTTTTAATAACCTCAACTGGAACGCTATAAAAGTAAGCAAATCTTCCAGCTGCTTTAAAGGTTGTAACTCCAATTAACTCGCCCTCTGAATTAAATAGCCCGCCGCCACTTGCTCCTAGCGAAAACCAGGCTGAGGACTGGATGATGTTATTACCTAAAAATGGGTGTATGCCCTTGATCTTTCCATAAGATGTGTGAGGCTTAACAGTATTACCACCATAACTTTTTCCAAAGACCTCCATTTCATATTCTAGATGATCAGAGCTGCCTAACTTAACAGCAGGTAATTCTAAAAATTTAAACTTCAATATACAAAGATCATTTTTCCAGTCAGCGATAAGCGCATCAGGAGAATAGCTGTACCCAAACTTTGTCACATGCACACCTTGAGCATTGGCAATCACATGACAATTGGTGACCACATAATCCTTTTGAATAACCACACCTGAACCAACACCATGGTGACCTTCTTTGGTAGCTACATGAACTTTAAGAACTGATTGATTAAGTGAAAATAAAAGCTCATTGGATGGTTGAGCAAAAAGAAAATTTGTAGAGGTTAATACTAAGAAAAATAATAATTTTTTAAACATGGCTAACAGAATTTACAAAGGAATATAGATTTCAATCTACCCCTTAAGTTCATTCAAACTAACCGCATTTACTCTCGCCGCAGTTGAGGCAAGTCAAACAACCATCCATTAAGATCGATGCTTTTGTCTGGCATTTAGCACATAACTGAGCGTCTTTAGGAAAACCACTCTCATCAAGATTGCCTGAATTTTGTTTTAAGTATTCTTCCTTCTTTTCATCGATCAGTTTTTTTTGATACTCATCAGGTTCGCTGGATTTCAGCATGCCGATATTCTCTAAATGTGTTTCAACAACATGGCCCAGTTCAGCAACCAAACTTGGAATATATTTACCGCCTTTCTTATAGTAACCTCCGTTAGGATCAAACACCGATTCAAGCTCCTCAACTAAGAAGGTGACATCACCACCTTTTCTAAAAACAGCTGACATCACACGTGTTAAAGCAACAATCCATTGGAAATGTTCCATGTTTTTTGAATTAACAAAAATCTCAAAAGGTCGGCGATGTTCTTGGTCAGTACCCTCGTTCATGATCACATCATTAATGGTGATATAAAAAGCATGGTCAGTGACCGGTGTCTTAACTTTATACGTTGTTCCAGTAATTTTTTCAGGACGATCTAAAGGCTCGCCTAACTGTACAATATTAGTTTCTGGCTTTTCATTTGCTTTTTTTGGCTCAGCTAAACTATACCCAACAATTTTTTTCTCAATTTTAATAGCCATGTTTTATCCTAAAATTTACCGTAATATCCCTCTTTAAGCGCATCATACAAATTCGCCGCTGTATGTGTCTCACCATCATATTCAATTTCTTCGTTACCCTTAACTTCAATCACGGCACCATCATCCAGCGTGAATTTGTAAGTTGTATTTTCTAAATCTTTCTCTGTCACCAATACACCTTGGAACGCTTCTGGATTAAATCTAAACGTGGTGCAACCTTTTAATCCTTTTTCGTAAGCGTACAAGTAGATACTCTTAAAATCATTAAAATCATAATCTGTAGGAACATTAATGGTCTTTGAAATAGAGCTATCAATCCATTTTTGCGCAGCCGCTTGAATATCCACGTGAGCCTTCGCTTTAATGGTCGATGAATCAATAAAGTAATCAGGTAACTTTTCTTCCTCTTGATCAGAAAATGGCATTGCCTTCTCATTGATTAAGTGACGATAAGCAAGTAACTCATAGGAAAAGACGTCTACTTTTTCTTTTGTCTTTTTACCTTCACGAATCACATTACGATTGTAGTGATGAGCAAAAGAGGGTTCGATACCATTACTTGCATTGTTCGCTAGTGAAAGCGAGATGGTTCCTGTCGGCGCAATTGAACTGTGATGACTGAATCTCACACCATGATCTGCAATTTCATCCCTCAAATCACGAGGAAATTGCTGCATGTAGCGGCTGTATTGTCCCAACAAAACTTTACCCGGCACTTTATCACCAATCTTGATACCATCATCCTTCATTTCAGGTCGCATCGCCATAAGCTCAGGGGTAATCTCAAAAAGCTCATTCATAATAGGAGCGGGGCCTTTTTCTTTAGCTAAATCAATACCTGTCTTCCAACCCTCTTCGGCAAGAGCTTTAGTAATTTCTTCGGTAAATTTAATGGAAGCCTCATCCCCATATACCATTTTCATCATCGCCATGGTTGAACCTAAACCTAAATAACCCATGCCGTGTCGACGTTTTCTAGCAATTTCATCGCGCTGTTTTTCTAAGGGTAGTCCATTAATTTCAACGACATTATCAAGCATACGAGTAAAAATACTAATCACTTGTCTATACTCATCCCAATCAAAATACGCTTCATCCGTAAATGGTGACTTAACAAACTTGGTTAAATTAATTGAACCTAGAAGACAGGCCCCATAGGGCGGTAAAGGTTGTTCGCCGCATGGATTCGTTGCGCGAATATTTTCACAAAACCAGTTGTTATTCATTTCATTAACCCGATCAATAAGAATAAAACCAGGTTCCGCATAATCATAGGTGGATGACATAATAATATCCCAAAGTCTTTGGGCCTTCATGGGCTTATACACCTTACAAGCTACTTTACCAGCACGTGGACCTTTTTTCTCGACTAAATATTTTTCAGGACTTGGCCAATCTCTCCAAACAACTTGGTCCTCATTATCAAGATCTAATTTTTCTTCCTTAGCTTCCTTAGCAGTCACAGGGAATGCAAGTTTCCAATCTGCCCCAGCTTTAACTGCCTCCATAAATTCTTTGGTAATCAAACAAGAAAGATTAAATTGTCTTAGACGGCCATCTTCGCGTTTAGCTTTAATAAAGTCAGCAATGTCTGGGTGGGCAATATCAAATGTAGCCATTTGAGCGCCTCGTCGACCACCCGCACTTGATACTGTAAAACACATGCGGTCATAAATATCCATAAAAGATAAAGGTCCGCTCGTGTAAGCTCCTGCACCTGCTACAAAAGCACCCCTGGGTCTAAGCGTAGAGTATTCATAGCCAATACCACAGCCAGCTTTAAGTGTCAGGCCAGCCTCATGGACCTTATCCAAGATACCCGACATACTATCTTCAATCACACCTGAAACAGTACAGTTAATGGTGCTAGTCGCCGGTTTATGTTCAAGCGCTCCAGCATTCGATGTAATGCGTCCCGCAGGTATCGCGCCATGTTTTAATGCCCATAAAAACTTTTCATGCCACTCATCACGTATTTTAGGATCTTCAACTTCAGCAAGGGCTTTTGCTACGCGGTCATAGGTATCTTGAATATCTTCATCGACAAACTCACCTTTTTTTGTTTTTAAACGATACTTTTTATCCCATATGTCCATCGAGACCGACTGGATGGGTATATCGTTCTCATCATCAACAGATGATTTTGATTCTGAAGAAACAGCCTTGAGCATTAAAATCCCCTAAGTTATTGGTATTACGAAGAAAATTGACTCCTTAAACCAGTTTTGAGAAAACCACAACATATTGTGATTAATGGAAAAATTTTATCATCTGGTTGTGGTTGGTCAATAGCTTTTTTATAAAAAAAAACTTATTTTTTAATTGCTAAAAAAAAGTTGAATAAAAACAATATGTTCGCAAGAAAAAAATAATTTTAAATTGTGAATTATGAGAAAATTCACCTATGTATTTATTTTTTTATCAGGTCCTTGTTCTAATTTTAATCCCTTTTGCATTGGCTAAACTAATTTATCGTAGTTTATTCAATCAAAATTACCTCAACTATGTGTTAGAGCGTTTCGGTATTTATAAAAAAAAGCGCTATAAAAACCCCATAGTTTGGATTCATGCGGTATCGGTTGGTGAATCAAATGCAATCAAGTCCCTGGTTGATAGTATTTTAAAACTAAATAATTCGGTAGAGATATTAATTACTCATGGGACCCTGACAGGGAGGGAGGTCAAGATAAATGATTCAACCAGAATTCATCGGGCCTACTTACCCTATGACTTAAAACCTTTTGTTCAAAGCTTTTTAAATCATTTCAAACCGAATCTTGGTTTAATTGTTGAAACTGAAATTTGGCCCAACCTAATATATCAAGCACAAAACTATAAAATACCTTTATTTTTAATTAATGGGCGTCTATCGCAAAGATCCCTTAAAAAATACCTTATGGCAAAACACTTTTTTGTTAGAGTATTTGAAGGATTTCAAAGTATCTACGCTCAATCAGATCAAGATAAAAATCATTTTGCGCAAATTTATTCAAAAAAAATTTATACCCAAGGTAACCTAAAATTTGACTTTCCCTTGCCCAAGGGTATTCAAAACACCAGACGTTTGCTCCTTAGAAAACTTAACATTAATAAACAATTTGTCATTGTGGCTGGGAGTACTCGACAAGGTGAGGAATTAGAGCTGCTTAAACTTTATAAAGAAATAAATAACCCAAAAATTACACTTATCATCGTACCAAGGCATCCACAACGATTTAGAGAGGTTGAAAAGCTTATTCAAACTTCAAATTTTGACTATGTTAAAAGAACAACCACACAAAATATCAACAAGGTTCCGCAAATTATCCTGGGAGACTCTATGGGGGAGATGTTTAATTACTACGCTATGGCTGACTTCATCATTATGGGAGGAAGCATTCAAGATTTCGGATCACAAAATCCAATTGAGGCATTAAAGCTTGAAAAAAGGATTGCTATAGGGCCTTCGGATTACAATTTTAAACACATTATTGATGATGGAACGAATAAAGGTATTTTTATCAGGTTCAAAAAATTAGCTGAAATTAAAGACGAAGTATTAAGACAGGTAAACCAAAAAAATAGTCAGCAAGAATCAAAAAAAATTAAGGCGTTTATTAAAAATAATTCTGGTGCAAGCGTTAAAATCGCCAAAAAAATTAATCAATATCTTTGATTAATCCTGCCACTTTTTTAAACACCTCATTGTCAGCAGATTTAATCCATTCAAACACAACTGATTCAGTGGTTGTAATGATGCAACCTGCTTGACGAAGTCGATTGATCGCATTTTGTTTATTCAAAATATTTCGAGAAACAATGGCATCTTCGACGATAAACACATCTTTACCTTTATCTAATAATGATAAAGCTGTCTGCAAAACACAGATGTGTGCTTCCATACCCATAATGAAGATTTGGGGTCTAGATTTCACCAAGCAACGTTCGAATACTGGCTCATCAACGCAGTTAAAAACCACCTTCTCCACAAATTTTGCATCACTTAAAAAAGATTGCATGGAGGATAATGTAGGCCCAAGGCCTTTTGGATATTGTTCAGAACAAATAAAAGGTACGCCAAATTCTGACGCAGTCGTCACCAATAACTCACAACGCTTGACTAATTTATTGATCACTTCTTTTGGCATCGCTGCAGCCAATTTTTCTTGGATATCAATTATTACGAGTTGACTCTTTTCGAAATCTGCCATCATATTTCATTCACCACCAAATATTGATTGATTTCCTCAAGATCACTTGCAGTCAAAATTCCTACAGATTGCTTAAGGCTGATTAAATATATCAAATAATTATAACGTGATTTTAATAAATCTCTTTTAGCATTAAAGAGAACTTGCTGTGCAACCAAAACTTCAACACCGTTTCTCAGTCCTTCTTGAAAAGCCAGCTGAGTCGATTCAAGCGACAATTCAGCTGATTTTAAGGCCTGATGATAAGCCTCAATTTCAGCATAATTGGCTTGCAAGCTTAAAAAGTTTTGTTTGACTTTTAACTCAACCTCTCTTTTTATGTATTCTGCGTCCTCTTCAGTTTTAAACTTTAAAAGTTTAGCCTCACGCACCCTTGAGCTTGTGTAGCCTCCTGAAAATATTGGAATATTAATTTCAACGCCCAAAACATCTGAATAACTTCGTATACCTTTGTTTTCTGTATCGCCATAAGGGTAGCCACCTTTGTCCCAATTTCTTGTTCTGCTCGCAATGGCGTCAATGGTTGGCAAATGATCCGATTCACGAATACTGATTTCATAGTCGGCGACTTTAATTTGATCTTGTGCGATACCGAGTTCAAGATTATTTTCCAAACCTAAACTGACCCAGCGATTCATATCCGAATCAATTGCCACGAAATTCATGGCCGCTTGCAAGCCTTTTAATTTTCCGGGTTCTTCGCCCGTTAAAACTTTAATTTGCTGACGCTTAACTTCAAGTTTTTGCACAGCGGAAATTAATTGTGCTTCGATTAAAGAAGCCTTCGTTTTTGCTTCATTCACATCCGTGATCGATATTAAGCCAGATTCAAATCGTGCTTGAGATTCAAGCAGCTGTTCATTCACTGCCTTTTTTTGAGATTGTAATAATTCAATTTCATCCCTAGCCATTAATGTTTCAAAATAAATTAAAACCACTCGATAAATTAAATCTTGTTGTGATTGCAATAATTGTTTATCAGACAAATTCGTTTGAGAAATAATTTGCTTATATTGTTGAAAAGCGCTGTAATCAAAGAGAGGTTGTCTAATGGTTATACTATAATCATAGCTATGGAAATCTGCTTTGGTTCCAGAGAGCAGCTGATTATCGATGTTTGTTAAAATCTTTCGTTCATTATCATTTTCATCGTAACCCACTGTCGCAGTAATGGAAGGTAA
>Ga0222714_10004660_pt1 | contig 13331 bp, 14 predicted proteins | sample C33_3DmetaG_FD_165048 | JGI IMG/M metagenome (GOLD analysis project Ga0222714, IMG submission 165048) | Estuarine water microbial communities from San Francisco Bay, California, United States - C33_3D | ecosystem: Environmental > Aquatic > Marine > Unclassified | place: USA: California... | reverse complement strand
ATTTATGCCGGCTTGGTTCATGGAGCAGATTATTTTGTAAGAGGAATAATCATTGAGATCATTATTTCTATACTTTTAGTTTTAAGTATTTATCTAATCAAAAAATCAAAATCCTAGTTTTTTTTACTAGCCCCTTGGGGACGCCATCTCATTTGAAATCGCTTAGAATAAAAGCATTATATCGTTCGATTATTTTGTTTTAGGTTGATATGAAAAAAGATCAGATTAGAAAAATCTATTTAAAAAAGCGTGAAGAGTTACCTTTATCTATTTTTGAAGAGGAATCATCCCTGCTTATTAAAAATTCGATTAGGTTTATAAATAAATATCAACCAAGTTGTATTCATTGCTTTTTACCCATTCACTCAAAAAATGAAATTGACACAATGCCAATCATTCAGCATTGCTGGGAAAACAATATTGTTGTGGTTGTGCCAGTCAGCAACTTTGAGGATGGCACACTGAAAAATGCTGAATTCAAAACTGATACTAAAACAAAGCAAGCAAAATACAACATAACTGAACCTATGAATCCGGTTTGGATTAATAGCGAGACGATTGATATGGTAATTACCCCTCTTTTAGCATTCGATGGTCAAGGATATCGAGTAGGTTTTGGTAAAGGATTTTACGATCGTTTTTTCGCTTCTTTAAACAAAAAAGTCAAAAGAATTGGAATTAGCCTATTCGAGTCTTGTGAAAATATAGAGGATATCAATGAGCACGATATACCTTTAATGCACTGTGTTACCCCCAACAAAACCTATACTTTTCAAAAATAAACATTTTATTGGAGGAAACTAAGCTAACAATTTATTTCTGCAATTGTTCCTTCGATGCTGCATAAGTTTCTGCTTCTCCAGGGAACGCTCCTGAATGAACATCTTTTGCAAATTGATTGACCGCATCTTTAATTAGATCCGCCCCATTTAAATATGTTCTTACAAACTTTGGTTTAAAGTCAGTTGAAAAGCCTAACATGTCCTGAAGAACTAATGCTTGTCCATCCACATCCAAACCAGCCCCAACACCTACCACTGGAATTGAAACAGCCTCCCTTACTGCTGCACCGACATGCTGTGGAACCGCCTCTAATACCACCGCAATGCATCCAAGTTCTTCTAATTTTTTAGCTTCTGAAATAAGTTTTAATTCACTTTCTTTCGTTTTGCCTTGAGCTTTAAATCCACCAATTGCATTATGGTGCGATGGTGTCAAGCCAATATGGCCTATGGTTGGGATACCAGATTCTGTTAGATGCGCATAGAGCTCTTCGTTTCCATCGACACCTTCAATTTTAAGTGCATTGGCTCCAGCCTTCATTAAAGTTTCGACATTATCCATGGTATCAATCATATTCTTTCGATTGCTCATAAAAGGCATGGCAGCGATGAGGAACTTATCTTTTGCTCCTTTTTTAACCGCTCTAATGTGCATTGCAATAGTTTCTACATCAGAGCTTAGGGTATTCTCATGACCATGCATTACCATCGATGAACAATCACCAATTAAAATACCACTAACATCGGTTTCATTAAGAATCTTTGCGCTCCAATAATCATAGGAAGTAACGACGACAATTTTCGTTCCATCAGCTTTTAACTTTTTAAAATTTTCTAATACGCTCATAATCTCCTCCTTTTTAAGCGATGATTAAATACTAATTTTTAAAAAAGTAAGACTTGTGGTCGTGATTTTTAAGAAGACTTTTGGTCAAGGTTTACATTAAGTAATTAACTGCTATTAACAATGGGTTATATTAATAAGGACAGTCAATAAGAACAATATATAGGAATAAATGAGATTCAACAAGATTTGGTCAATTTAAATAAAGCCATAGTTATTGAGAGACATTACAAATGCCCTCCACCTTATTTATTTCAAGCCCACTTTTATCTATCTCTTTTTCAATAAAAGTCTTATGTCTTTTATCAAGAGTGACTGATAAAGTAACATTTGTAGATTCTGAACTAATAATAACTACCTCATCATTATCCTCGAGGGTTTGTAATTTTTTATCTCCAAACTGTGATGATTTAAGGTAATAATTATGATGCTTTGTGTAAATTTTTTGCTCGTTGATATTGCCACGACCATTATTGCTTAAAGATATCTCACACCGCCATGTTTCAGCTAATATACAATTTGGAACGAATAAAATTAGGATGATGTATTTCAGCATATTTAAAAAAATAAAAAAAAAGCATTTTAAAGTAAATCATAAGAACTATGTCGCCCTTTTATTTTCTATAATGACTATAAAAGATATTTACTCATGATCAATTTTTTAATTCAGTTAGCAGAAAAAAACCTTTTACCTGATTTTCTTTTAAGGTTTGGCATCCGACATCTTCTAAGGAAAAGACTCACATCGCTGATCGATCCAAATCAAGAAACCAACAAACAAAATAAGATTAAATTTATTGAGATGATGGATCAAGCTAAGATTGCTGAGGTGCCGGAACTGGCTAATCAACAACACTATGAAATTACCAGTGATTTTTATGATCTATGTCTAGGACTGCATAAGAAATACAGCTCATGCTTTTGGGATAGCGATACCACTGATTTAAATCATGCTGAAAAAGAAGCACTTGAAATAACGTGCTCAAGGGCAGACATTCAAGATGGATTGACCATCTTAGAGCTTGGATGTGGTTGGGGGTCTCTCACACTATGGATGGCTCAACATTATCCTAATTCACATATTACAGCTGTGTCCAACTCTGCTTCTCAAAGGAAATACATTCTAGACCAAGCTAATGATAGAGGCTTAACCAATATCACAATCATTACTTGTGATATGAATCATTTAAGATTAGATCAACAATTCGACCGAATTGTGTCGGTTGAAATGATTGAGCATATGCGAAACCATCGAAAGTTATTTAATCTCATAGCCACATGGTTAAAGCCGACAGGGTTATTTTTTATGCATATCTTTGTCCATAAATCGCAACCTTACCTATTTGAAGTGATTGATGAGGATGACTGGATGAGTCAATATTTTTTCTCGGGCGGTATGATGCCAAGCCTAGACTTACCTCATCATTTTCAAGATTCAATTAAGCTCAAGGATCAATGGGTATGGCCTGGTCGTCATTATGAAAAAACAGCGAATGCATGGCTTAACAATCTAGATGCTAACAAGCAACAATCTTTAGAAGTACTTACAAAAATCTATGGCAAGAATTCTGCCAAGTTATGGCTTCAGCGTTGGCGAATCTTTTTTATGGCATGCGCTGAGCTTTGGGGCTTTAATGATGGAGATGAGTGGCTGGTAGGTCACTATACCTTTACCAAATGAAAGCGAACATCATCAATTTTAGCTTGTTTCAAATCGGATGGTTTGCTGCGATATTAGGGGCCGCCCATGGTTATGTTTATCCCGGTATCTTCTCAGCATTAATTATTTTAATCATCCACATAAAACTTACCAAAGCTGATCGGCCTGAATTTAAACTTTACGCTTTTACTGCTGTCATTGGCTTTATTTTTGATGGTTTGATGCAATTTTTTAACTTCATTATTTACTTTAATCCAGGCTGGCCTTTTCCTTTAACACCTTTATGGATTATTGTTATGTGGCTACTCTTTGCGATGACCCTAAACCACAGCCTAAGTTGGCTAAAGAGAAGGTATGTTTTATCTTTTTTATTTGGTGCTCTTGGCGGGCCTTTAGCCTACGTTGCGGGTGAAAAATTAGGGGCTGTTGAGATCACATCTGACCTCACTCTTGTTATTTTAGCTATAAGCTGGGCTATGATCACCCCTCTTTTAATGAAGTATTCGGAGCGTACATGATTGATTTGTATATACCCGTAACGATTAACATCTTAATATTTGCTTTTTTAGGTTGGATTTATAGTCTGTATTCGAATCGAGTTACCCACGTTGATAGTATGTGGAGCCTTTTCTTTCTTATCACGACCGCTACTCTCTTTTGCACCTTTGCACCTGTATCTTATCCACAGCAAGCACTCAGCTTAGCTGTTCTGATCTGGTCAATACGATTGAGTGGGTATTTAACCATTAGAAATTGGAATAAAGGTGAGGACAGTCGTTATCAAGCCATACGACTTAATAATGAACCTGGATTTAGGTATAAAAGCTTTTACATCATATTTTTATTCCAAGGTGCATTAGCCCTGGTTATCAGCCTACCTATCATTGCAACCTTTAAGGTATTTGAATATAACGTTTTCACAAAAATTGGTCTTGGATTGTTTATGGTTGGTTTTTTAATTGAGGCTGTCAGTGATTACCAGCTAAGGCAATTTTTAAAAAAAGATGCTAAACGGGCTGTTATGAATCATGGGTTTTGGAAATATAGTCGTCACCCGAATTATTTTGGTGAATGTTTAATTTGGTGGGGATTTTACATCGTCTCTATACCCTCAGGGTTATGGTACACCGTCATATCGCCACTCATCATGACCTACCTTTTAGTTAAATTCTCAGGGGCAGACTTGATGGAATCTACCATTATTTCTAGAAGGGTTGGTTATAAAGATTACATTAATAAAACCTCCAAATTCATACCATGGCCACCAAAGAAATAAATTGTGTTAGGATAAATTTAAGTTGAAAATTTTTTTTAAAAAACTTAGTTTTTATACATATATTTTACATTTAGATTATTAAATAAATGATTGATTTTATTAAGATTTTAATTTTTACTTTTTTTTTTACGGGTTGCTCAATGAATGAAACCAAGGTACCGATAGTAAGTCATGTTGATATTGATGCATTTATGGGTGATTGGTACGTTATTGCACACATCCCTGCCTTTATTGAAAAAAATGCCTATAACGCCATTGAATCTTATAAGAAGAATAAGGATGGAACCATTGCTACCACCTTCACTTTCAATGAAGGCTCCTTCGATGGTCCAAAAAAACAATATAATCCTAAAGGATTTATTGTCGAGGGCACCAATAATGCTGAATGGGGCATGCAATTTGTATGGCCAATCAAAGCTCAGTACAAAATTAGCTATTTGGATAAAAACTACTCACATACCATAGTTGCAAGAGATGCACTAGATTATGTTTGGCTTATGTCAAGAAATAAAGAATTACCCCATGAGGATATTGTGAAATTTACTGAAATGATCAAGGCCATGGGTTACAACACAGACAATTTAAGACTGGTGCCGCAACAGTGAAGCTACTCAATTTCTTTTTTAGCTGGTTTGATAATCGAATAAAAGAAAGGGAGTACCAAAGCAAAAAAATAAATACTCAAGACATTGATTGGCTCAGAGTGATTCCATACATAGGCCTTCACATCGCGATTATCTCTTTATTTTTTGTCGGCTACAGTCATACCGCGCTGATTGTTTTTATTATTCTTTATGCGCTGCGAATGTTTGCCATTACCGGCTTTTACCATCGCTATTTTTCCCACAAATCTTTTAGAACCTCAAGACCAATGCAATTTATTTTTGCGGTTCTTGGAGCATCTGCTGTACAAAGAGGCCCTCTATGGTGGGCTGCACATCATAGAAAACATCATGTTCATTCAGACACCGAGCATGATCATCACTCCCCTATGACCAAATCCTTTTTTTGGAGCCATACAGGCTGGTTCCTAACGAAGGAAAATTTTCTTACTGAAATTAAATGGGTCAAAGAGCTTGCAAGATTTCCCGAATTAAAACTCATAGATCGTTTCGACCTTATTGTGCCAATCATTTTTTGTGTTGGATTGTTTATCATGGGTGAGCTATTAGGCAACTTCTATCCAGAGCTTGCAACCAGCGGTTGGCAACTTGTTAGCTGGGGTTTTGTGCTCTCTACCGTCATTTTATATCACTCAACCTTCTTAATTAATTCTGCATCGCACCTTTGGGGTAAAAGACGCTACAAAACCAAGGATGGAAGTAAAAATAATTTTATCTTGGCTTTGCTTACCTTTGGCGAAGGTTGGCATAACAATCATCATCATTACCCTGGCTCCGCACGTCAAGGATTCTACTGGTGGGAAATTGATATCACATACTATATCCTCAAACTCATGTCGTATATTGGCCTTATTTGGGATCTCAGGACTGTATCTCCTACAGTTCGTGAATCAAATAAAGCCTAATCATTTATGAAAGTAGCAATCATTGGATCCGGAATTGCGGGAAATACGACCGCGTACCTGCTTTGCGATACGCATGAAATAACCTTATTTGAAAAAGAAGACAGAATCGGTGGTCACTCACACACACACGAAGTCAGCATTGAAAATAAGATCGTGAGTGTTGATACAGGTTTTATTGTATTTAACAAAAAAACCTACCCACTATTTACAAGGTTGCTAGATGATTTGAATGTTGATTACATTAACAGTCATATGAGTTTTAGCGTGCATTCAAAGAAAAATAATTTTGAATACAACGGTACTAATTTAAATGGTTTGTTTGCCCAAAGAAAAAATCTACTCAACCCTCGTTTTCTTATGATGATTTATGAAATTTTTAAATTTAACAAGCATGCCAAAAAAATACTTAATCAAACAGAAAACTTAACCATGCATGAATTGCTGAACCAATTAGGTCTATCAAGCTATTTTCAACAAAACTATATTTTTCCGATGGGTTCAGCGATATGGTCATCAGACATTAATGCCATTATGAATTTTCCAGCTCATTTTTTTATCCAATTCTTTGAGAATCATGGAATGTTATCTATCAATGAACGACCTCAGTGGCTTACCATCAAGGGGGGTAGTAAAAATTATGTTGCAAAGCTGACCGAAAAATTTAAAGATAAAATTAGAACAAATAGCCAAATTAAGGCTATTCATAGAAAAAAAGATAAGGTGGAGGTAAAGAGCAATCACGGCAATGAAACCTATGATTATGTTTTTTTTGCATGCCACAGCGATGAAGCTCTCAAACTGATGGCTAATCCAACTCAAATAGAAAAAAATATTTTAGGCGCAATACCCTTTACCCAAAATGAAATTACTCTGCATACAGATGAAAACGTATTACCGAAATCAAAAAGAGCATGGGCGGCCTGGAACTATAATATTGATAACGATGTTGATGAACCTATTTACCTTACATACAACATGAATATCTTACAAAGCCTTCCATTAAAAACACCGTTGCTAGTAAGTCTAAATTCGGGCCATCTCATTAATCAAACTAAAATCTTAAAAAAATTTAATTACAGTCATCCCTACTTTTCAATTCAATCACAAAAAGCACAGGCTCAGAAAAAATTAATTAATGGAAAAAATCGTTCATTTTTCGTTGGCGCTTATTGGCATAACGGCTTCCATGAGGATGGTGTTAAAAGCGCCTATGAGGCCCTAGATTTATTTAATAGTTTAGTAAGCTAATATGCATTCGATTTACAAAGGTACCTTAAGCCACCACCGAATAAAGCCTAAAAAACATCAGTTCAAATATGATGTCAGTATGCTATTTATTGATTTATCAGAAATAAATAATGCTTTTTCAAAACTTTTTTTCTGGAGTTTAAATCGGCCTAATTTAGCTTCATTTTATCGAAAAGATTACTATGGACCAGATAATGAGTCAATTGAATATTCTATTAAGAAACTTGTTGAGAAAAATTTATCAATTAAATTAAGCGGTAAAATATTTCTCTTAACAACGATTCGCTTGTTTGGCTTTTGTTTTAATCCCGTTAGCTTTTACTATTGCTATAACAGTAAAAATAAACTTACCGCGATTGTCTCTCATATCACAAACACACCATGGAACGAGCGACATGCCTACGTCCATGATTGCCGAAATAAAAAGATTCACTCTAAAGGGATTGAATTCAACAAACAATTTCATGTCTCCCCTTTCATGCCCATGGACATTAGATACAATTGGATTTTTACTGAGCCAAAAGATTTTCTTTATGTATCCATGGATAACTTTGAAAAGGATGATTTAATGTTTAACGCAACCCTGAAGCTAAAAAAAAGAGCCTGGAATTCATGGGAGTTGAATAAAATTCTTTTTCTAACGTTTCCCATGTCGTTTAAAGCAATTTTTTTAATTTACTGGAATGCCTTTATGCTCTTTATAAAGCGTGTAACATTTTATCCGCACCCATGATATTAAATACATCAATCCATCAGCTATCTAAAAAAATTATTCATAGACATTTAACCAAACTCCGTCATGGTCAACTTATTTTAATCGAACCAAACAAGAAATATATCTTTGGTAAAAAAGATCAGATTACAGCCGAGATAAAAATTAAAAATATAGCTTTTTACTCAGAATTATTATTTGGAGGCTCCATTGGTTCGGCAGAATCTTATATTCAAGGAACATGGACATCTAAAAATCTAACCGATGTGATTAGATTGATGTCTGTAAATTCGAATGTGATGGATGGCATGGAAGGTATTTTCAACTTTATCTTGAGGCCCTTCTTTAGGCTTATTCATTGGTTAAACAAAAATACCTTATATGGAAGCAAGAAAAATATTGCCCACCATTATGATTTATCCAATGAATTTTTTGCGTATTTTCTTGACCCGTTGATGATGTACTCATCGGCTGTCTATTCTAAGCAAGCAAAGACTCTCAATGAGGCAGCAAAACTAAAGCTTAAAACGATCTGCGATCGGCTTAAATTAACAAAAAAAGATCATGTGGTGGAGATTGGGACTGGCTGGGGTGGCTTTGCTGTTTATGCAGCCAAAAATTATGGCTGCAAAGTGACAACAACCACAATCTCTAACCAACAATACAACTATGTTAAGAATCTCATCAAGCAAGAAAAATTAGATCATAGAGTTTCGCTGCTAAAGAAAGATTACCGTCAATTAAAAGGTCAATTTAATAAACTTGTCTCCATTGAAATGATCGAGGCAGTCGGGCATCATTTTTATAAAAGCTACTTTAAGACAATCGCGCGACTTTTAAAGAATGATGGTGAAGCACTGATTCAAGCAATTACCATCAAAGATCAACGATACGAACAAGCCCTCAATTCAGTCGACTTTATTCAAAAGTATATTTTTCCAGGAAGTTGCATACCGTCACTGCAAATTATTCAAGAAACGATTCATAATGAGACAGATATGAACGTTGTAAATATCACAGATATAACTATGGATTATGCAAAGACCCTGAAACATTGGCGTGAAAATTTTAAGAAAAATATCATACCAATTAAGCGATTAGGTTTTGATGAGCAATTTATTAGAATGTGGATTTTTTACCTTTGCTATTGTGAGGGAGGATTTAAAGAACGTGCCATCAATGATCTACATATCCATTTTGTAAAACCAAACTACAGGGCAAATAAGATTGGTTGACCATATTAATAAAGCGAAAGAATTAGAATCGGCAGGTAATTTAGATGAGGCCATTGAGGAGTATAAAAAAGCTTTTCAGGTCAACCCCAAAAATTACTTCATCCAAATTGAAATTGGCAACCTGCTTGCAATGCAGAATAAGTTAGAAGAAGCTTGTGGTTATTTTAGGCGATCGCATCGTTATTTTCCTGATAACGAGGGTATTAAGGAAGGCTTGGTCTTTTGTTTACATGCAATTGGCAATGAGTATCAAAGCTACAAAAAATTTGATTTAGCGGTCGCTGCATTTGAAGAGGCTATTGCCTATCAACCGCAAAACGCTGATCTTTTATATAACTGTGGCAATGCATTCTACGCAATGAATGATTACAAAAAAGCATTGCCTCTCTATCAAAAAGCTATCTCATTGCAAAAATCTGCAGATACTCATAATAATCTTGGCAATACCTATAGACAGCTTGGTCAGTTTAATAAAGCCAAGGAGCATTATATTTTAGCCATCGATGCTAACCCCGATAAAATGATTCATACCAAAGTTGAATTAGCACACCTTAAACAATCACTATGCGATTGGGATGGTTTAAATGAGCTTCAAGAAGCCATCAAAAATGCATTAGATATTAAGGGTACTCGGATATCACCCTTTACAGCTTTATCAATGACTAACATGAATCCACAAGATTTGCTGCAAGTGAGTTCCAATTGGTGTGAAAACTATCAACTACCTTCGTTTGAAAGAAAAAAAACAACAAATCAAAAAATAACGATTGGTTATCTCTCAAGTGACTTTAGATTACACCCCCTCTACTTCCTAATTTACGATGTACTCAAATACCATGATTTAAAAACATTTGATATAAAGCTTTTTTACTCAGGCCAACGAGAAAATACTAATGAGCAAAAAAGTTATCAGGGGCTTGGTTATCCTTTTATTGAAATAAAAAATTTAAGTGATATTGAGCTCGCAAAGAAAATAAATGATGAAGGTGTTGATATTCTTGTTGATCTTTCAGGATTCACTCAATCGAGTCGCTCAATGATATCTGCACTCAAGCCGGCCCAAATTCACATTAATTGGCTCGGTTTTGCTGGATCGCTCGGATCAAGAAAACAAAACTCACTTTGCCAATATTTGCTGGCTGATCAATTTATTATTCCGAAAGATCATCAAAAATACTATTCAGAGGAAGTTATTTATTTACCTCATTGTTACCAACCTAATATTGCTGATCGTGGTCAATTAAACAAGGTTTTAAAAAAAGATTATGGGTTTCAGGATGATCACATCATACTGGCATCCTTTGGTCAAACGATTAAGATCACCCCTGAGAGGTATACGTCATGGTTAACCATTCTTAAACAATTTGATAATGCCTATTTATGGCTATTGGACTGCAATGAGGAGGCGAAAGAAAATCTATGGCGAGTGGCTGCGAATCATCAATTAGATTCAAATCGTATCAAGTTTGCCCCTAAAGTAAGTTTTGATGAGCACATTAATAGACACCAAATCATTGATATTTTCTTGGACACATTTCCCTATAATGCTCACACATCAGCAAGTGATGCATTATGGGCCGGGATCCCAATCGTGACGCAATCTGGAAGCACCTTTCCAAGCAGAGTGGCAGGAAGTATCTTAAAATCCATTGGCCTCGAGGATTTAATAACCTTTAATGAGGAAGATTATGTTGAAAAAATTATTAACCTAATGGGTGATAAAAAACAATTAAAATTAATCAAAGATAAAATTCATCAAACCAAAAAAACATCAAATCTATTTAAGCCTAAATTATTTACCAAACACCTAGAGACTATCTATAAAAAATTACTCTCGAGTTGAGATCAAAACACCTAAAACAATTAACAGTCCCCCAAAGAAATCCTTCACATGCACCACCTCATTAGCAAGAAAATATGCTGAGATACCCGCAACAATAATTTCAAAAAGAAATATTGGGCTGGCTGTTACAGCATTAACTTGAGTCAAGCCAAACTGAACAACTAGTGTGGTTATAAATAACGTGAGTCCTATAATCATGACGATAAAAATAAGGTAGCCATTAAAAATATCGCTCGGCGCCTTAAGGTCAAAAATTAAGGAAACGATTGCCGCGAAGATGATGACCCCAAACCATATTGCATAGGATTTGTCATGGAAGGACATATGCGAATAATATCGAGCCATGACATTAGTAAGCGCAAATGCTAATCCCGCAATAAGGGCATATAAATCACTCAGGCCCAAACTTTCATTGAAAAGTTGAGGGTGCCATAAAACGATAAATCCACCCAGGAGGCTCAATAGTGCTGCCCAAATGTTTTTTACCTGAATCTTTTCCTTTAACAGCCATAGTGACAAAGGCAAAGTCCAGACCGGTGATAAAAAGAAAAGCAACATGACTCTAACAACCTCGCCATTTATGACGGCTAGCACGTAGCATATATTAGTGATCCCACCTATAAGTGCATAAAACCAAAAGTGGCTAGTTTTAAAGACATTAAAGTTTTTTAGTCTATAAAAAGTCAGGGCAATTAGAAAAGTCACTAAAAAGCTAAGCAGGCTTGCATGAACACCGGAAAGATTTAAGGAGTCAAGAATCCTGTAGGGGTACCATAACAAGCCCCAGGATAAAGTGCCAAACAATAGTGCTAAAACACCGCGGGTGTGTCCCATTACTTAGCCCAAATAGTCCTTGATCAATTGTTTAACATTACCTTCTAACTTTGCATCGAAGGGATCAAACACATGAAGATTCTCCATCTTTCTCATCCAGGTTAATTGCCTTTTGGCTAACTGTCTTGTTGCAAAAATAATTTGATCCCTTAGATCTTTATGATTGATTTGCCCATCAAGATACATCAAGGTTTGTCGATATCCAACAGTTCTCATTGAATTTGAAGCCTTACTAATATTGTATGAATCTTTTAATGCTTTAACCTCGTCCAAAAGACCATCTGAAATCATCTTATCCACCCTCATTTCAATTCTTTCATGAAGTAGATGTCTATCTTGTGGAAAAAGACCAATTTTTAAAACATCCCTATCATTGTATTTTTGATGGTTTGAATGAAAAACCGATAAGGGTTTATTGGATAAATGATAGACCTCAAGAGCTCTTAAAATTCTTTGGGTATCTGTTGATTTAATTTTCATACATGAGTCAGGATCAATTGTTTTAAGAGCTTGGTACAAACTTTCTAAGCCCTCCTCCTCAAGTCTTTGATCCATATAAGCTCTTGATTCAGCTGTGGATGGAGGAATTTGATCCAGTGGATTTTCAAGCGCATTGAAATACATCATCGTACCCCCTGAAAAAAAGGGTGATTTTTTCTCCCTCCAGATTTGTCTGCACAAAAAGTCTGAGTCACTTTGAAATTCAGCGACTGAATAGGACTGATCGGGGGTGATGATATTAATTAAATGATGCGGGTAACTTTTAAGCTCTTGTTCACTCGGCTTGGCTGTACCAATATTAAGATCTTTGTATATTTGTGCTGAATCAACGCTAATAATCTCTATAGGGAATATGTCATAACATGATTTTGTGAGATCAGTTTTACCTGAGGCTGTGGGGCCAAGTAAAAATATTTTTTTTTGATTCAAATTAACGCTTCTCTAGATAAAAGGCAATCGATGGTTTTGTTTTCAGGTAACTTTGTATACCGCTTAAGATACTTTGAGCCATCTTATTTTGGAAAGCTTCTGACCTTAAGTTTTTTTCTTCCTCTGGGTTACTGATAAAGGCTGTTTCAACCAAGATCGAAGGAATGTCCGGTGCCTTTAAAACTGCAAAACCAGCCTGTTCTACATATTTTTTATGCAAATTATTAACCTTCTTAATTTCTTTAAGGACATGATTTCCAAACTTCAAGCTATCATTGATCGTTGCCTCTTGAGATAAATCTAGTAAAGTTTTGGCCAATAGAGGGTCTTTATCATCAATACTCACGCCACCAACAAGATCCGCTTCATTTTCTTGGTTAGCCAAAAACTTTGCAAAGGCACTGGATGCGCCTCTTTCAGATAATGCATAAACACCTGA
>Ga0222714_10004657_pt1 | contig 13334 bp, 1 predicted proteins | sample C33_3DmetaG_FD_165048 | JGI IMG/M metagenome (GOLD analysis project Ga0222714, IMG submission 165048) | Estuarine water microbial communities from San Francisco Bay, California, United States - C33_3D | ecosystem: Environmental > Aquatic > Marine > Unclassified | place: USA: California... | reverse complement strand
CGTGCTGGTGCCTTACATAAGGAACTTTGTTTCAATAAGTGAGATAGCCAGGAAGACAGGCATTAGTCCTTACCTTGTGAAAAAACAAGTCAAGGGATTGCTTGGAGAAAAATACAGGACGTACTCAAAAGAGACGCAGAAAAAAAAGAAAGGAGGCTGTTAAGGCCTCCTTTTTTTTATTACCGGTCCTGTTTGTCCCCGAACCACATCCACATCGTGGAACCTCCGGGAAACAATCTGGCGAATCTCCAGCCTGGTTTGTTCTTATCCATTTTTTCCTCATCTCCTGTAAGGAATCCTATGGATTGCCCGCCTAGTTCTGAAATGAAATTCTGTATGTCAGTAAACAATCCAAAAACAGGAAGGGCTCCTTTTGTAATGGCTGTCAATGAATCAGGATTGACATAGAAGAGCAACTCATCCATTGTCCTGTTGAGCATTTTTGTGGCGTAGTTTCTTGTACGCTTATCCATCTCATCATCATCATCCCATCCTGCCTTGAGTGACATTGCCAGAAAACCAAACGCCGTTATGAGTGCAAGTTCCATCATGGTTGCTTTCACATTGGCGACATGCATCTCGTAAAACATCTCTTCAGTCACTTCATTGGGATCAATAGTAGGGTTTTCCTCAAGATATTTAAGATACTTCAAACGCACCACTTCCTTGGTAGTTTGTCCAAACTCACCTATTGTCACACCACTGATAAGCTCGCCTATCAAAGGCAAAGCCCTTTTGTTTACCAATTGAGCCCATAAGGATTTATAACGTCCTTCTTCCACAACTTCCAACTCGGCGTCAAATCTTGTTTCTCCAAACCTTGCTCCGACGGTACGTGGAATCCATCCCCTGAATTGCATCAAAGCCTGTCCCATCATTGTCATTCTAAAGCCTGATACATTGTCCCTTGTGGACATACCTATCATCTTCTCACCGATGGCTTGACTTTTCGCACGAAGTTTTGCAAACTCCTCGTCTGAAAGGATCTTGTCAAGATTCAGTTTACCATCCTTCAATTCAACACTGTCAAGGATTGACTTGGTTCCTTCAGGAAGTTTGTCAAGACGTTTTACCTTGCCGTCCTTGTCCACTCCAAAATTCTGCATGATTGACAACGCTGATACATTATGTATCAAATAATCAGTACCGGATTGAAGAAAGAATATATTATCATATCCTGGTTTTCTAAGTATGTTGTTTATACTGGCATCATCCGCAAGTTTTGAAAGATCTTTTTCTCCTGTCATATTCAAGTAAGCCATCAGCATTCTTACTTTGGGGTTGAAGTTTCCAGCTGTGACCATGCTCATGGATTTAGCCCATTGTCTTTTTGTAAAGAACTGTCGTCCTGCGGACATGATCACCGTGTTTGAGAATCCTCCAAACGCGTTGGCTCCTGCTGATATGAGGTTAAGACCAAGGGCTTTTGCGGAAAAGGCCCTTAAAGCACCTCCTGCAACCTTGTTCCATGACTGCTTCATTTCAACCTCTTCAACCTCACCTGTCTCCTCATTCAAGACTTTCTTTGTCTTTGTGAAGTATCCCCAGTTATCTTTTTGTTTGATTCCATAAACATAGTAGTTCATGAAATCATTGAAGCTTGTCAAAGTATCAGCTGATACCATTTTAGTAACAACTTTTCCTGTCAACGCATTCTTGAAGATCTTGCCTGAACCATCAACCAAGGACTCCTTGCTGTCTGCAAGTGTCTGACGCAGGTTCCTCACAGTACCTTCTATCTCAGACATGTTCTTGTAGTTGTACGCCATCTTTCCAAAAAGAACAAGAAGTCTTCCCAAGTCATACGATTTACGGGAAGGGTCTATCTCACCTGTGTAATAAACAGGCACGACCATTTCCTTCTCACCTGTGATCTCATTCACCTGGCCAAACATTGGATCCTCGCCTGCCTTGTACTCAAACATCTCGGCAAAGTTTGAACCAAGTCCTTTCACAGTGGAACCTCCTCCATTTGAAAGGACGTTTTCTATAAGGTCTTTCTCAACATTAGGTATGAAACGGTCAGGGTTAACAAACTTGTCATTCTTACTCAATGGAAGGAACTCCGAGAATTCACGCATTTTGCTTGTGAAAAACTCGTAGAATTCCAACGCCGGTTTGTTCGCCTTGATAAACTGGTATTCCTTTGAATGCCATTTCTCAAGAGGTTTCATGAATTTTGTAAAGAAAGGATTCGGATTTAACCATGCCTCATTGTGCTCGAACACATTGTATTCCAACTCAAGTCTTTTAAGGTATGCTTCACGCAACCTTGTGTTATATGCGGCATCACTGGAATAAACGTGGGTCCTTATGAAAGTACGCTGTTCATTAAGGTACTTCTTCAGACCTTCTTCGTTGAGTACCGTGTTGTTCTTTATCCATTCCCAATCATTAGCCTTCATTCTTTTCTCCCGCTCTTTGTAAAACTCAGGAGAGAACTTGCTTATCATCTTTCCTGTCTTACGGTCAATAAGCGGATCATACATGTTGGCTCCACTGTATCCTTTTGAAGCGGCCCATGTCCTGTAATTATCCACTTTTTCAACGGCTTGCTCGGCAAGATCCTCAGTTGCTTTTCTTGTGACGATGTTTGCCTTGTTGACAAGATTCCATAATGTCCTGAACAATGGATGGTCTATCCTGCTCAATGAAGTGAAGATCCTGGCCATCATTCCCACAGGTTTGTATCCTTTTTCCTGCAAGGCATTCAATGTGTAATCAGTCACACCCGCTGACTTCGCACTGTTTATGAAGCGTTCTTTCAACAGTTCATCAACCATCGCGACTTTCTCTTCAGCTTTTGCCTGGACCTGCTTGAGTTTCGCATCTTCCTTTGCATCTATCTTGTCTCTGAGTTTCAATGCCGCCACCTTCTTGGATATGTCGGTGTAAACCTTGAGGTTTTCCTTCATGTCCATGAGCTGCGCATCAGTCAAAGGAGTCTTCTTGTTTTCCTTGAGCATGGCGTCAATCGTGGCAAACTCCACAAACGCATTCTCAATGTAACCACTGAAACTCTTTCTTAGTTGAAGCTGCAGCATTGCCTTCCTTAAAGAGGCGGACTTCCTTATCTTCTTCGCCTTCTCGGCTTCAGACATCACTTTGCTACGCTTTTTCAAATCATCATGCAAAGCCTTGAGTTCGTCTATCAACTTGTCGATAGCTTCAACTCCCGTCCTTTCACCTGCGACAGGTATTGGATTGAGGTATGATTTCCCCTCTGACTTCAATGTAGGGTCACCTATGTCAATAGTCTTGTATTTCCATTCGCCGGTGTTCTTATCCTCCTTCAATTCGACATTGATGGGAACATAACGCAGCTTGTCAAACTTAGTGACTCCATATTCGGAGAGTATCTCCTTATACTTGCGGACCTGCCAATCGTACTTCTCAGTTTTGTAATACATTGGCTCACCGTAATCCTGTTTTTCAAGTCTGGTCATTGACATTGTCTTCCAGTCGAATATGCCTACTTCTCCCAAAGGGGATATTGTGATCAAGTCTATCGTACCAGGCATGTCCTGTTTCTCACTGTATACAACTTGTTCTGATATGAACACAGTGCCTTTCTCAAAAGTATCTCCGAATTTCTTTATATATGCCTCGAGCTTTGCGTAAGTCACAGGATCGGATTGAACCACTCTTGTGACTGAAGCATCCTTCACTAAAAGCCTTTTGACGATATTGTCAATATCATTGTGGACAGCCGTACCTATCTTACCTGCATAGATCTTCTTTGATTCCAAAGCTTTGTTCAAAGGATTGTTCTTGAACTTCTTGTCAAAGATCGCATCACGCCTTGTGGTAACGGATTTTCCAACCTTCTTGCCGTTCTTATAATAAGCCCTGTCACCATCCTTGCCCATTATCTGCAGACCTTTTGCATTTGCATTCAATGAATCAATGATGGCTTGCTGCACATCCGTCACAGCAGATGACTTGGAGTTCGACATTTGATAAAAAGTCCTGTCTCCTACCACAGGTGATGCGAACATATTGAAATCCCTGTCCAGCAAGGCTTCAGCTGTTTCCTTGAAAGGAGTATGTTCCTTTATCGCATTGTCAAGTTTAGCCACATCAAATCCGGTAAGCTTTCTTTTAAGGAAGGCGACAGTAAGATTCCACCATCTTGATATGAAGGAACTCTGCTGTGGGTTCTGAGTGCTGCGCTCCTTGTGGAGTTGCATGATTTCACGGGTAAGCATCTTGGCCATGGCTTCCTTGCGAAGCATGTTCTCATCAAATCCATATGCCTCTCCATACTCCTTGACAACTTCGTTGTACACAGGATATTGGATGATCTTGTCATACATTGATTTGAAGGCATGGCTTTCAGGATCCATCATCTCAAGGATGATATGAGATGCTTCTTCAGGAAGTGTCGTGGCATCTCTCTTGCCTTCAACAACCTCGATGATTCCTTTCAAGGCATTGGCTTTCGCCACAGCGTCAAGCTTTTTTCCATTGGCATCAGTGATCATGTCAACATTTGTCACATTCACATTGAGTTCCTTCAATATGTTCCTAAGGGTTGTGTCAAGCGCGGTTGACTCGGCCTTTGAAAGTGTGACAGTACCAGGCGCCTCTACGGCGCTTTTTGGTACTTCACCTTGAAATCTGTCCCATAAATGGTATGCCTCGTCTTCTCCTACTTTTTCTACAAGGTCTTTGAATTCTTTGCTATTGGGGTTTGGACAGAACATTTTCCTTTTTATTTAGTTTTACATTTCTTTTTTGTCTCCTTGCCTAAAAGCGACTCAGTCGACTCTTTGATGTCCTTTCCTTGGAAGGCCGCCAAGGACGGTTCACGCCAGTTGGTGAACATGTCTTTGTACATTCCTCCATCAGGATTGTTCTCATTCAAAGACGAAGGTACTATATTTCTCGCATATTCCTTCATGTACATGCCTGATCCTTGCTTGCTTACAACCTGGAAAGTCTCTGAACCGATGCGCATTAACAACAGGTATTCACCTACAGGTATGCCTGCGTTCTTCGCCTGTTCCATTGCTTCAGGTGTTTCAAAAACGTACTTTGCATTCAACTTGATGTACATCCTTTTTGAATATCTCGGCAGAGTAACCACGAGTTTACCTTGTGTGTCAGGTCTGAAGTTCCAGTTTCCTCCTGGGTTTGAAGGATCGAAGTGTCCCAACGTAGGCACAAGATCGAAGTTCATGTAGTTGTTGCGTATGAACTGATGGAAGAACTGCTGCAGTTCAAATCCAGGTGAGGAAGTCATGCCTCGAATGATTTCTATTCCAGGCTTGAGAAAATTGTGCATCACATCAACAGGAATCTTGTCATACCACGTGATAGGTGAGTTGTCAAGACCTGACTGCACTAAGGCAAAGACGGCAGCTCCCGCCACCATGGTATCGCCTTTCTTTGTGCTTTTCAACGCCTTGATTCCAGCCACAATCTCATTGTGCTCATGCACAGTCAACCTTACATTGAACATCTTGAGGTTGTCTACAAGTGATTGTGGGTTCTCCAGCAATGCATACAGGTTACGGATGAAAGGATTCTCTTGTGACAGTTTCTTGTTTTTTATCTGTGCAAGCATTGTCTTTGGGAAACTACCTTCTCCTTTGAAAAGATCCAGAACAATCTTCTTGGTGATGTTAGGATGATGCATGAAGGCATACACCATCAAATCATTCTTGGCCTTGTCCATGATCTTGTTAAGGTCATCACCTTGCACGCCATTCTCTGTAAGGTAGTTGCGTAAAAGACTGAACTGGCTGCGGATTGTGTTCATCTCAGTGATGAAAATCTCCCTGAATGACTCGGACAATCCATGGGCTTCTTTGAAGGCACCAAGAAACGTATTATTGTAAATAGCGTCAACATCCTCTTGCTCAAACATCGCAGGGGTTTCTTTTGCTTTGAAAGTATCCAATGCATTGAAGTTCTTAGGACGCACGGTGTCATCTGAAGTCATGTCCATCAGTTCCCTCAACTGGTTGGCCTGCTCCATGTATCTTTTGAAATCCTTCAACACCTGATGTTGCGTGCGTATGAAGGAGTTGTCAATCGTACTTACATCAGCAAGGCTTTTACCCACATTACGTCTGAGCATGTCTTCAGTTAGAAGAGTATCAGATGTTTCGCTCAATGTCAATCCGGCTTTCACAGCCATTGAAGTGAGCATTTCTGTGACTTGCGCCTCAATATCAGAGAAAGTATCCACGAGTTTCTCACCCTCGGAGTTGCGTTTGCCTTGTTTGAATAATGCGTTTGCTCCCGCAAGGCGTGAGTAAAGTTCCCTGATGACAGGTTGGTTCATGAAGAATGCAGCTGTTTCAATCGGCACACCACGGCGTACAAGGTATGCGTAGATATCCGCGGTCTTTGTACTTCCATTCATACGGAAGATGAAAGGATCTTTTGCCACGTCCACGAAAGCCTGCAGGAACTGTGATATTACCTGGCTTATCTTAAAACCTTTGCCTGGTCCACGGGAATCCCAGATCTTGGAAAGACTGTAATCATCCTGAAGTCCTTCAAAGTTCATCTTTGTTGAAACAGTGTTACCTCTGTCATTTTTGTAACTCTTCTTGACTTTCAAACCTGACTGCTGTGCAAGGGTATGATTTGTACCATGTCGTGCGATGATACCCACACCAGCCTTACCGACAAGGTAATACTCACCTTGATCAAGATGGTATAGAAGTGTGAGTGATTCAGTCGAGCTTACTGTTTTTGAAGGTTCGATTATGTCCGCAAGTTCCTTCAGTTTTGCCGCTGATACAGGAGCAAGAAGGTCTGACATCAGTTCAGGCGCACTATACAATTCCCTTACAAGTTTATTGATCTTGTTTTGAAGACCCTCAATACTGTTATTGTCAATCATGTTTCCTTGAGCATCAAGGGAGTTGAAATAAACAGTGAGTTTGTCAATATCAAAGTCACCACCTGATTTTGCAACAAGTTCACTTGGCACATGGATGGCTTCACCAGCCGCGGGATCAAGGAACTCGGCAATCTCCATTGACTCTGTGGTAGCACGACTATCCGTGGGAATCCTGAACCCTACGATTTGGAAAATGTCAGGATCAAGTCCAATGGCAGCCACTTTCGCAGCGTCATACCTTGTACCTCCTGTCACATTCCCTTCCGCATCATATTCAAGTGCCCACAGTTCACTGAGTTTGCGGTTGACTTCCTCACGTCCGCCGTTCTTGTCTATGATTTTTTGAAGATTGGCATCAGCAACCAATCTGACTTGCATTGGCAATGTCTCGCCGTTCTTTCCAATGGCGTAGAACCTCAAGGCAGGATTGGAAACAAGTTTTTCCTTCTTATATTCACGTGTTGTTTTTTCAAAACCCGTGGCTGAAGCCTGTATCTTGCTTCCTCCCACAAACTTTTGCGAAATCACAGTGTTGTTGATTAATGCGAACAGCAGGTTCTCAATCTTATTCCTTCCAGGAACAGCGTCAAGAATGTACTTGAATCTCACCACACCATCCGCATCCTTCAATGTTGCAAAGGAGTTTATGATATTGTCAACCTGGTTACGGTCATAAGCGGTTTGCTTGAGTTTCTTCGCAAGTTTGCCGTAATCTTTTATCTTGTATTTACCAGGAGCTATCTCTTCCGCGCCTATCTCAGCCAGAATCCGCTTGCCTAGAAGGGAAGTCATTTGACGGATATGCTCGTGATATTCCTTTACTATCCTCTCGGTGTTTTTGGTAGAGGTGGTTTTTTTACCATTGGAGTCAGTCAGTGTTATTGCAATAGGAGCACCGCCCTCAAAAAGGTTTCCTATGGCAATCTTCCTGTGCTGTGTACCTACAGTGGCTTTGTTCTTCATTTCATATCCGGTACTTACCTGGATACCCATGAACCTGTAATCAAGGTTCATTGTAGGCATCTCACCGTCAGGGGAAAGCTCGGTCATCTCACCTGTCTCTTCATCATATAAAGGAGTGAAATCACCTTCATCATTTTTCAAAGCCCCTACCTTGGCGACAGATGGATACACCATCACGCCTATGGCACGTTCCATCAATGATTCAGCAAGACCTTCTATTTGAGATCCTTTGTACACACTAGGAATCAAAGGCATCAAGGAGAACTTGAAATAAGTCGGAACAGCGACATTATCCATCTTGTTGAAGCCGTAGTACATTGTCTTCAAAGGATTGAAGAATACACCTATGTTCTTATAATCCTTCTCACTGAGTTTGACAGGGTCGCCATTCTCATCAACAGCCATCAGTTTCTGATAGAGTTCCTCATGCGCGTCGGACCACTCACCATTCCTGAACAACAGTTCACGGTACTCGGGAAGTGTTATGTATCCTTGACCATCGGCTTCCTCATACTCTTCGTATGACTTTGCATAGTTCTCGCCTATCTCCTTGCCATAAGTATCAACCAGCATCTTACGTAGCTGCTTCAATCCACGTGCGATACCTTTGGGCTCGTCCATGACAATGGCCTCAAAAGTTCCATCATAGGAGGTCTTCTTGTCTCCACGGGTTTTCACAAACCCATTGCCTTGCATGAAGGAATTAATGTAAGGATCAACCATGCTGACAGTCTTTGTACCTACAGCACCTGCGGTACGCTTGAGAAGATCAGTCGTGTTCTTATAAAAGGCAGGATGACCGAAGAAAAGCTTTGTCTGCTCAATGTTTGAAATGAGGGAATTCACAGTGATAGTCCGCAATATCGCGCCGAGATTACTTGATGAGATATTGTCAGAACCTGTATTCATGTCAAGGTCCTCTTTTGTGGCAAGATTCAATGCATAGATCTTGAATTTCCCATCCATTGTCATCTCAAGCATGCCTGCGTCTTCCATCCTACCTTGCAGCATCATGTCGTGCATTGTAAGATATGTGGATATCGCATTGTCTATCTTTGCTTTGTTCTCAGTTATGTAGGCGTCTATGTCTTCTCCAGGATTGATAGGCCTTACTTTGTCCTTGAGAATGTCTTCAAAGAAGTAAAGACCGGGACTTGAACCCTTTGTCTTGTTTTTTTCAAAGTGCTGCACATTGTCCGCAGCTTCGCTTTGTCCCACGGCAAGTTCATCCCTGAGGTATCCACGGAAGATGTCAAGTATGTTAAAGGTCTGCTCGGAAATGTTTGTCACATTGAATCCTGTTGAAGTCTCAATGCCATACTCCAACGCCTTGTCAGACGTACGGATTACCGGAAACACGTTACGCAATATGGAGTTAAGCATGATCCACAACCTGTCGGCTTTGTCAAGCTTGGTGTTCACTTCACCTTGTTCACCTGGTTTGTTTATCCTTGCAGCCTCGATGATTGAGATCTTGAAAGGAACCTTTGTCCTCAAAGCAGGCACATCCCTCAATCCCATCGCACGTGCCTCACTGGCGTCAAACAACACTTTTGTGAACATGTGGGAATTGCGGGTATACTCGTTATTGTATTGTGGGAATGCCGCAAAGAAACTTTCAATCGAGGTGCCTGGAGCCATGTTGTTTATAAACTCAGCCACCTGTGAAATCATGTTGTGCTCTATCATTCCGTAGATGGACTTACCATCGGCACGGATATGTTGCATGTCAGTAGCCTCACCGTTACGCGCCGCTTCAAGACTGGCTAGAGCCATTAGCCTTTTTCTTTCCATCTTTGAGAAGAACTCATTTACATACAAATCCTTCTTCTTTGACTTTGACAATTGCGCGAGAATCTGCTCAGCTGACTCTATCAGAATCTTCTTGTCATTCTCCGTATAATTGATGTTTGTCATTGAGAAACCTAAAGCATTCAGGATCTCCATGTAACCTTCAAAATTAGGTTTCTTGCCTTTGGCAATCTCCTGGATCTTGGCTTCTATCTTGGAGCGTATGAACCTTACCTGTCCACGGGTACCTTTGTTCTTCTCGACAATCGCATCGGGCTTGCCCAATGAATCGGTAAGAAGCTGCTTCCAGTTCTCAATGATGCGGATCTCTTGCCTCTCTGAATTAGGATTGGTATCAGTCACATCAAACTCATTGACCAACCATGTCTTGTAATTAATGTTCGCTTTGTACATGGCTTGTTGGAAGTTCACAGCCATCTGTGTTGACTCCAAAGTGCCTTTGTCTAACGCATTCTGAAGCTGGGTTGCAAGATCCCCCATGTAAGGGAATGTCTTTTCCAAAGACCTGAGTTTTGCAATCATCCCATCAAGAGTAGGAATGGAATGAAGATACTTCAATATGTTGTTGAATGCCTTGTTGGGATTGACAAGTTTTGGTAATCCGTATGTATCACTTTCAACCCTTCTGGAAACACCATTGGTTACTTCAGTCTCAGGCAGTGAGGCGATCATAAGCTTTACAAAAGCCTTTGTACCGTCACGTGGCGAGATTGTAGTAGCATCCTTGTTTCCTATTGTATCATTTCCAGCTTTGCTTGTTTCAGCAACCTGGTCTTCATTACCTGAAAGTTCCTTTTGCTCTTCAAGTTCCACAAAGTCAATGTTCAAATCAACTCCAAGACTGCGTTGTATAAAATCCTTTGCCACAAGACCTATGGTCTTACGTGCGTCCACATTTTCAAGTCTCTTTAAAAGAAGCGCACGATTGTCAAGGGTTTCTTGATTGTCTGTCTTATTGGCGTTTATCACTGAAAGCCTTACTTTATCAAGCGCTCTTTCGACAAATGCATTGAATTGTTTTCCTGTTATCTTGCTTAAACTGTTGATGGAGTTATTGCTCTTTAAAATATCTTGAAAGACATAATGAACTATACCATCGACAAGTTCTTTTGTAAGAGCCTGGTCTTTCACAGGATCCTTTGTAAAAGGAAGCACGCTGTAACGGTTCCTTGTCTTGATCCTTTCCTTGACCTTCAAAGCATCATACTTTGCATTCGCATATCCTCCAGTATAGAGTTTGGCAAACATGTTATCAATAGCATTTGTCTCGACAAGACCAAGGATCGCTTTGACACTGTCCCATATGCGCTCAAAGAATCCTTTCATCTTCTTGCTGGGGGTTATCTTACCGTCAGACAAGGCGTAAGTCCTGAAGTCCTCCGCAAGTTGTTCATCAAGCCATATGGTCTGCAGTGCTTTTTCACTAGCCTTTGGATATGTCTTGCGGATCTCATCCAGTTGTTCTTTGGAAGGAGTTCCATACAGCCTGCGTGCCTCAGTGTAGACTTCGGCAAGCTCCTCGTCTGTAAGGATACCAAGCATCACACTGTGCAAAGCCTCGTGGTATTCACTGCCTTCTTCCGCAAGTTCTGAAAGATGAAGCACTCCGTTTATGTCAACCTTGCCTTGGGCTATGCCGTCAATGAGTTTCTCCCTGGTCTTTACAGGAACCTGGGGCAACAAACGGTTAAGGGTCTCACGGGCCTTCTCTATGTTTATGACAGAACCGCCTGTTTGTTGGGTTCTGAATGGAGCTGACTCATCATTGTCCTCATCCTCGTTATCTTCAAACCCAGGGAATTCCTCTTCTTCTCCTTCTTCAGTGCTTTCTTCAGAAGGAATCAATCCATTGAGTTGGTCAAGACTCATTGTCGTGCCTTCTTCTTCCACAACAGAGGCCTCAGCGCCAGGACTTGTTTTTTGAAGATTCTTTTCCAAGATCAACTTTAAAGCCAACATGTCCATATATATGTTCTTGGCATCTTCAGACAATTCTGCTACAACCTCAGGATCAATAGCCGCATCTATTTCAGCTTCATCCAAAGCGTCAAAGTTTTCTTTGAATTTATCATCAGCTTGAGAAACCAACACGGATAAATCAGTACGTGTCTTCGCATCAAAAGACTTTGAGTCAATGGCTGCTGTTACTTTTGCAAGAGCTTCAGTTGTTTTCTTGGCAGTCTCATTGGTTATCACAGGAGCAAGAGGCTTATCCTTCTTCAGTCCTGTGGGGCTGTCAAGTATCTCAGGTGAGAATGTGAAGTATACACTGCGTACCTGTGGATCAGTTTCAGAATCCTCTTTTACGTTTGTAGTCAATGGTATGTCTGAAACCGCACGTTCTCTTCCAGATTGAGTACCGGCTTTGTTTGTCAAAAGGTATGATTTATAGTTGATATAACGGGTGACGTCTACATAAGGATCTCCGTCTTCATCATACAGTACTTCATTGATCGCTACAAACTCAGCATTCTTTTCATTCTTGTTCAAAAGGTCACTGGAAACCTGATGATACTTATTCTCAATGAACTTTATAAGAACCTCCTCGTTCTCCTTCAACGCGTCTTTTGTAAAAGGAATGTTAACAGGTTCATTCTTATTGAAGTCAAAGAAGTAAAGTTTACCGCCTTCAACATAGATCTCAGTCTGAGGATTAGGACGGGCAGTCAATGCCGAGTCTTCAGCCTTTGTCTGCTTTCCAAACCTTATGATCCTTCCAATGTAATTGAAGATGTCAATGGAGTTTACATCAGCACCGTGTACTTTTTTGGCTTTGCCTTTTTTTGTTGCATAGTATCCCCACTTCTTAAGGTTTTTATTATATACAGCTCCTTTATATTTACCCTTTCTTTGGGCGGCTTTGATTTTTTTACTATCCTGTATTCTTAAAGCAACAAAGGTTTGCTTTTCCTTTTCCTTTTTTTCCTCAGGTTTTGCAGCCTCGGCTTCAAGTCCTTCACTGGTGACAATGGTCTTGCTGTCAACAGCAGCCATAAGCAAATCAAAAACTGTCTCCGCTTCATCAGTTGTCACCTTGCGGGTAAGCATTGGTATCACATTACCCTCATGGGTCACCATGTATGGAAGACCATTCACAACCTGGACTTGCTTACCACCTACTGTTATATACGCTATGCCTGCGGCTTGTTCTTCAGGAGTCGTGGCTTTGGCGACAACTACCTGTGAGGCATTGTACTGCTCAAACTTCTCCTTGTCCGTACCTTGGAACAACACGTCAAACGCCGCGCTTGTATTGTCATTGTTTGGGTTTTTCCTGTTGTTGCCAGTCGTATTGAGCACGCCAAGTGATTTGCCATTGATACGAAGGAAGGTTCCTTTCTTGGCAGGATCCTTTGCACGGGCTTTGAGTTCCTCCCTGAATGCGGTATACTTTGAAATCTGGTCTTGAGTTTCAGCGGATGCAAGGTCAGCATCAAAATACCTATTACCAAATTCCGCTGTCTCAAGTGTGGGTAATGGGATCCATGTGTAGACAAGCCTGTTCACATCAGTCAATGCGACAGGTTGAAGATCTTCTCCTACTGGTTGTCCATTACGGTAAAGGATCACAGCAATAGCCTCTTCCTTGTCTACTCCATCAGGAAGATCCTTGAACAAATCGTCATTACCTGTATTGTCGATTGTAGCGACACGCAAGGTATACTCACCATCATCAAGCTTTACTTTCTTGGCGGTCCTG
>Ga0222714_10004656_pt1 | contig 13337 bp, 2 predicted proteins | sample C33_3DmetaG_FD_165048 | JGI IMG/M metagenome (GOLD analysis project Ga0222714, IMG submission 165048) | Estuarine water microbial communities from San Francisco Bay, California, United States - C33_3D | ecosystem: Environmental > Aquatic > Marine > Unclassified | place: USA: California... | reverse complement strand
GCGCACCACGAAGCACTGTTACAAATGTTTGTACGCGCGTTGGACGACGCTGACGTGCGCGTGCGCTTGGCGGCGTTAGATGCAATCGGTAAATTAGCACAATCGTGGTGCTTACAAAACGCCATTGGCCCGACATTGACGATATGCGCGGCGACGCTCGTGCGCGGCGCAAACGTCGCGCTCGACGTGGGCGACGAGAAAATGCTCAGCGCGCTGCTTAACGCAATGTCAGCGCTGTGTGGCGTTCGTGATGAAGTGTACGGTCCTGAAAATACAGCGCTAATTGACATATTAGAAGTTGCTTTGCGCTTAGCCACAAATGTGAAGCTCAACGCCGGGGCGATTCGGGCGCCCGCGTTGCTCATTTTGACAAAGTTAGCCAAAAAGCACGCCGAGCTGTTGAAGGAAACCATGTCGGGGCAGCTCGATTTGCAGTACGATCCGCATGTGCTCGGTCAAGGCGGGCCTATTGCTGCCGCTCTCGTTCCGCCGATGTTGACCATTTCATTAGAAGACGTTGACGCAAATGACGAAGACTTGGATGAAGACGTCGAGGGCGAGGGACTAGACGAACAAAGTTCATCGTCCGCAGCTCTCGCGAGAGCTGCTTTGAGGGCGCTTTCGGCGACTCTCCCAAATCATTTTACCGTGGCACCGGTGTTCAAGTTGCTCGAACGTACGGGTGCAAGTCCTAGCGCGCCACTTGCGTGGAAGGCGTTTGCCGCCATCACGGAGGGCGCTCAAGGCGCCGGCGTCACATCGCACTTACCCGCACTCATTCCCGAATTGGCCAAAGCAATACAGAGCCAAGACTTGAGACTTCGTGCCGCAGCCACTGAGGCTGCTTCAATGATCATCGTGCACTGCCAGCCTGAGGTGGCGGATGAGTATCCAGAACAACTGTTTCCACTTCTCGTGAGTATGCTCACGTCCTCACCTCGCAGCTCTCAATGGGCGGCGCACGCTGCGTTGGCGGCAATGTGCGAGAACTGTATCGGTGATGTCATCATACCTTGCCTCAACGATTTGATTGTGGCGTTAAAAGCGCAGCTCGTGGATGGTAATGTGCGAACAGCTGCCCGAGCCACCGCATCGTTTGGCGCCGTGTCGCAGTGCGCCCTCTGCTACTTCAATCCATACGCAGAAAGCGTATTGACGCTACTTCTCGCGAGAGCCAAGTCCATGGACTCGAGCTCAGGCGTCACGGAATTACAGTCTCGTTCATTAGCGGCAATGGCGACCATTTTAGGTGTCATTGGCATCGAATACGCGCCGACAGGGTTGGTTGAACTTTTGCTCCAAACTGCAGCCTCCGCGCTCAAATCTACGGACACTGTTGCGCGCGAGTGCGCGCACGAGTGCTTGGGTAAAATCGCTGTAGCTCTCGAGGATAAATTTGAACCATTCGCAATCGATGCAGCATCGGCAGCGATAACTGCACTCGGTCAGGACGTTGAAGACGCGTCTAATCGCAGCAGAGGCCCAGTAACGACGGGCGTCGTCGAGGAACAGATGGCTGCCGCCGAGGCTTTGGGTCAATATTTCAACAGTGGTGTGCGATGCTTACAGCCATACTTACCGATGACGCTCGAAGCGCTCGCCATGGCTTCTTCGCCCGAACGCGCCGTACCGTTACGGTTGATGGCTATTCGCGCAACTGAGTTCATCTTGACCCCATGGATTGGCGACGAGAATAGTCAAAACTGTCTTCCTTTGTGTGTTTCTGTGTTTAAGCTCTTGTGCGAACGCACGACGAACGATAACGCCCCGAGCGTCGTGCTCGCCGGTATGCAAAGCATGAGTGAGCTGTTGGATAAAGCAAAGCAAATCGTAACGTTGCCGCCAGAGGTTTTAGAGAGCACGAAAGAAGCCGCCGACGTGATTATTCGATGGCAGAGCGTATGCCAGGTTGAGTTTGAAGCTGCAGAAGAAGCCGCAGAACAAGACGACGACGAAAGTGACGATGATATTTTTGACACCCTCGTGTTCTGGGCTGAGCGAATCTCGCCACAAGACGATAGTGATTGCGATTGATCATGGTACTGTAACATTAAATTAATTTTATCTGCACGCAACACAACGAAAGCTAACGCACGCCGCAACGTACGTGCAAATCGCGAGCGCAATCATGCAGTAAAAGTTTCGAGGTACTTGATTAAAGTGCACGCCAATAGCATCAAGGTATGTTTGCCCAGATACCGGAACGACGACAAGGTCGCCATCAAAATTCGCGTTAAACAAGTAGGGGCCGCCTTGCATCTCATTTGCGAGTATGCCCGACCAGACGTAATAAAACGGTGACACAAATTTCACACATGCCGCTCCTGCTGGTAAAGTTTTGACGTTGATCAAAAATCCGGAGAATATCGCCGTGATGAGTAGTATGCATGTGGTGCCCAGCGTCGCAGTCGCGGTGCTTTTTGAGATGTAAGCCATCGTGGCACAAATGTTTGACTGCACGACCACAAACAGAACAATGTAGCCGACGAAAATCAAAACCGCCCCGAAAGATTGCCTCAAGTCCATCATGAAATAGAAAATGAGTGAAGACACAAGAGAAGACGGAATTCGAAGGAGAATCCAATCCATGGTGGTCTTTGAAACGACGTACTCGAGGTGTGAATAGTATCTCGAACGAAGCTGCCGCTGTGCGACGCTTCTTTCAGAGTTGAACAAATCGATCAGACTCATGGCTGATAGAGCAAAGTATACCAAAAGAAAAAATGTCGCGCCCATGCGATTTTGGAATCCTTCGAGTTTGTTATCAACGTTGAAGTACAACCCGCCGAGAATGAGAGAAATTCCGACGGGTACACAAAAATGTGCATATATTCCCCAAATGTCGCGCACTAAAACAATCAAAGCTCTCCATAAAAGCACATGCATCGTCGTTAATAGTGATTTTGGAACATCAAACGATAGTCGTTCTTGACTTTTAAGCCGTAACGGTGTTTTCTCGGATTTGTCCTCCAAAGCGGCAACAGCCGTAATGAAACTTGAGCGCATGGTGGCATCGCATGCTATTTCAAGAATCCATTCCGCAGTAGAACTCCCAGCCGGCGGTCGCATGTTGGCATCGATAAGCGCTTGGTCTAGATCATCTAACGATCCAATCCAAATCACTTCTCCAGCTTGCCCCAAAACAACCATGGTATCGAACAGCTGAAGACTTCTCGTTGACGGCTGATGGATGGTACAAATGACCAGCGGCCCTTTCCTTGAGAGATCACGGAGTGTGTTGATGACTCGCGAAGATGTATGCGCATCCAAGCCACTCGTGGGCTCATCAAGAAGTATCACGTGCGGATCGACGACGAGCTCGGTCGCAATCGATACGCGCCTGGCTTCACCACCTGAAAGCGTGTGCTTTGTAGGTTCACCGACTTTAGATTGGGCGACGGCACTCAATCCCAAAGCTTCCATTGTCTCAGTCGTCGCGCGATCGATCGTCGATTTTGACAAAAACCAAGGCAAACGAAGTCTAGCAGACACTGAAATCGTTTCTTTCACTGTAAGATTGCCGACGAGTTCGGCGTACGGATCCTGCGGCACCGACGCCACTCGATGTCGTTTCACATCAATGTCCTCATCGTTAATTTGCACAAAACCAGCCGTAAGGAGTTCGCCATAGTGCATAGCATTCATTAACGTTGTCTTACCACACCCACTTGGGCCTAAGATACCGATGAGATTGCCAGAAGCAAATGATGTCGAAAATCTTTGAACAACAACACGACCATTTGGTAGCGCGCACGTCACTCCCTTCAAGGACAAAGTAAACGGCGATTTGTAACCATCATGCATGGTCTCGACATAGGCAGTTTCTAATTCGGTTCTGCGCCTTGCACGGCACCTCATGGCGACAAACATGAACACGCATGCGAGGAATATGAGACCAGCAAGGGATGAAATTGTAGCAACGATGCCCTTCGAGACTTTCTCGCTACTTTTACCAGATGTGACATTTGTGTCGAGATTTTCAAACGTTTGCAAAACGCTCGAATTCCCGTCCCCGTTACGCAACCAGGAGGGCGGAATGGGCGGTGAAGTTTGTATGTTTGCTGGTGGCGGGCTTTTCACGCAATCAAACATGTCGGCATCTCGTGGGCAGTTCGACACCTTGATAAACGCCGACATCGTCGCCCCAGCATCCAGTAATACACCTAAGTTGTCAAGAGCACACGCATCGATGTTGAAATCCGGCGATCTCACATCGTACCCGGCATCGTTGATTCTGTTACCAAGAAAGCATATGCATGAGTCGCACAAGTCGGGCCGATTCGCATCGCACGCCAGCGCAATTCCGTTGAGCTTGATTTTGCTCGCATCGATGGGACATGAACTGCTCTGACTTTGGACTGGCTGAATCGCGACGGATGAAACGAGAAACAAAGCGAGCGCGAACGCGCGACCAGTCATGTTCGTTGTGGATAAAGATTTGAGTTATATCTTTTGACCGGTCGGGTTAACCGACATGTGCCAAGCAGTGAGGTAATCGCCCCCACTTGGCCTCGAGGCGGCACCGCGTCTTGAAGTTGTCAAAACGTTGGTATTCAACAACACGCTAAAATCTAAATCTAAGCGCGCTAATTTCTACATTTTAAATATACTATTCACGTAATCAAACGCAAAGTCGATCGCATTGCCACGTGAAATGGCAATGGGTATGTCGCCAGCAGCCTTAGCTGGAGATTTACAACGGACGCGTCCGTCGCCTTGAAAGGTGGCTTGAATTGGTCCGATAGAGCCAAACTTGCACCACACAGGAATTTCTGGAGAGAAGTAACCAGCAAAAGTAACTGTAGTTCCACCGCTACGCATACCAGCAGTTGGTGAAATTGTGGCCACGGCGTTAGTGCTTATTGGTTCGAACGCCATATGGTTACCCACCCATTCTACGGTGTCGAGCGAAAGATCGATGACCAACGGTTGATTGATCAGACCAGGGTGGAACGTCGGCGTCTCGCATCTAACAATGGTGGACGAAATATGAATCGCACCAGTGCTGTATGAAGCGCCGAAACGGCAAGAGAGTCCTGGTAATCCAGTCCCTGGCATCAGTTGAGATCCATGCGCGACGACATCGACAGATTGGATCAAGTTGTCGCCGTACACGTTCAACATGGTGCCGCCACCAACTGTGCCGATATCCGGGAAAATCATGTCAAACTCTATTATAGTTTGATATTCAAACTGCGCACCGACGGACGAATACACGGCTTCGACCGCCACTGACCCCGATAGCTGCAAAGCAACAAATCCAGGCTCATGCGCTGGCGTGACGCACTTGCCCAAATCACTACTGACGACGAAACCCGAACCGTATCTATTTGAGAACTTGCACCCGAGTTTGTCGCTGGCGAATAGCCCAGTGCCAGAAATCGTCATGAGCGAACCCCCAGAGCTCGGACCAAATGTGCTTTGAACGTCAGGAAGAGTGCTGAGATCCGCAAGAGTCTTCACAACTGAAAGCGTCACATGCACGTCGCCTGAGACCTGTGATGTCAAACCATAGGAGCTGTAATCAAGTAAATTGTTCGACACAACAAGAGGAGTAGTGATAAGGGGCAACGCCGGAGAATTGCACTGGATTTCTTTTGATGAAATGAAAGTTGCACGGACGCGCACTTCACTAAACTTGCAAATAAGATCCTGACTCTGGTGAAATCCAGTCCCACCTATGCGCACGTATGAACCTCCAGAACCACTTAACGAACTCGTTGATACCACACCAGATAGCTGCGGTATATCATAGAACGACACGGGGTCACCTGAGTTGCCCCATGAATCGGAATCTGCGAATCCAGTCGACGTGCGTACTTGTTCTGATGTTTGCAATGTCCCAGTTGGTGCTTCAAAGCGCAAGAACGCCGAAGACACAAAAGCGATTGAATCGTGCGGCAGAATTAACGCTGTATCGCCCACGCGTACGCCCGTCATACCTCGCACGAAATTCTCACCTGCGAGCATAATCACGGTCCCGCCATTTACCATGGCAATGCTTGGTTGAAGTTTCGTAGGCTGTGATGTCTCCACGTAAGCAACTTGTGGAACGTTCACCGTTGTATTTTCACCACCCGGAAGTTGAAGAATAGCGAAATTGGGCGAGTTGACGCGCGTCAAAATACCACCGATATTCGCTGCTTCTCGGCAGAGTGTGGTTTTCAAATTTGTAAAATCGCACGAAGGCACCGAGCTCTGCAGAGAACCCAAATGCGAATGCAATCGCACAAAGGCATTGCCAGATGCCGGAACGACGCTCGGAATGAGTGGAGCAGGTTCGAACGGCACGATGTACGATATAGTGCTCGTATACGCGTCACTCATCGCAGAAAGAGCGTGAGCGAGATAGATGCTAGCACTTGAACCGAGCGCAGCCGGTGAAAGAACCTCTAAAACTTCCGAGGTTACCCAACGCACAGACAGGTGAGAAATTGATCCAAATTGTGCGTACAGGTCATTGGCGGCTGACCCCAAGTTGTCACCGACAATCGTCACAGTCATCCCGCCATCTTGCGCGAGCGCAACGGGAGTCGAACTACTAATTTCAGGTCGGTAAAGCGAAAATATCTCGCCTTGACCGCTATCAGGTTCAGTACCCTTGAGGCCGGCGGCGACGCCGATTGATTTGAGCACCTCTGTTGGCGGCGACTCACACACAATCAAAGCCGAGCTTACGAAATGCGCGTCGACGCCAACTGTGCTGGTGAACTCGTTTTGGTACCATGGTGAGAACACGCACGTCATACCTTCTGGACTCGCATCCGTCAGCTCGAGAGACACTAAAGTCCCACCTCCGTAATGAACAACCTCTGGACTCCACGCGTCAACGGTTGGTACTGGGGCGTAGTGAAACGATCCGGTGAAAGACGTGTTTGCTGCATCTGGACCCGTGACGATGATCGGGAAGAATCCTCCAATAAAAGAATCTCGCTGAAGAGCGCATAGCATGGAGTACACACCAGAAGTATCCGTAGTCTCACTCGTGAGAGACGTGCCACCCGTTCCGCAGCTACGCGTCGCAACGTTTTGCGCCGGATAAGGTGCATCGTAAAACGCCTCGATACTCGCTGTGGCATCGGTGACGTGTCCACTACTAGGCAATACGTGTGCAATTTTGGCAGCCTTAGTGAACGTTAGTGTCAGTATGGAATTGTATGATGAACCAGATGGTAGCGCTGGGTTTGCGAGGCTCAGCGTGAGCTCATATCTCCAATCGCGCCCATTCATGGACACTTGCAAGTTTACATCAGCTTCATAATGCGCCGGTGAAATGCAACGCAAAGTCTTTGAACCATATGCACGGGCGTAGAAAGGTCCTATTGTACCCGCTCGACACCACATTTGAGAAGGCTGTGAGAATTTATCACCCGTGATTTCCAACCAAGATCCACCTTGAGTGGTGGAAATCGTCGGCGACACGGATGACAACAGCAACGTGTCAACCACTGAGTAACCAATTGAGGGGGCATTTTCATACACCGACCCGTATATCGTCTTGATTCCTCGCGAAGCGAAGGGCGGGGTTTCAACAATACTTAGGGCAGACGACACGACATGTGCGACCACAGCCGTCGATCCAAACATATTTTGGCTCACGTCATCCTTCCTGAAGTTTGTGCCAGAAATGAAGAGCACGGTGCCGCCTTCAGTCGAGCCAATTTGCGGATCCACATTCGTAAGAGACAAAGCGTTATAGTACTCGAATTGCAGCTGATCGCCAACGTACTGAGAATACGTTGAAAGAACTGCATATGCGCCAACCTGAACGAAACCTGCCGCAGAAACTGCATTCCACGAACACGTCACGGAACCGTGCGCCGACGCCACTGTAGCCTCTGTGACGTTGATAGAACTGCACATATCGACAACGCTTGTCGACAGACTAGACCCATAGATGTCATACTGAGCAGAAATTAGTACAGGTGCATGCGAAGGTACGACGTAATCGAGATGAGATGGTCCTCGCGTATACGTGAATGTCACGCCGCGGTACGTCGCCGGCGTGCCAGTCGGCGTAGCGCTCCAGTACGCGTACGTTGAAGATCCCCACGCCCCACCCACGGATGAAGGTATCGTGGAATGAAACGTAAAATCGCGATTATTCGCAGAAACTTCGACAGGGACTTGTCCAACCAAGTGCGTCGGTGCCGAACACCGGATTTCACGCCCTGTAACATACGAGGCTGAAATCGGGCCAATCGAACCAAATCGACAGACAAGCATGGATGAATCTGTGAAGCCTGTACCTGTGATGTGCACTGTGTACAACCCCGTGTCTGGGCCAATCGTTGGCTTAATATACTCGAGATCGATACCATCCAAATAGTCTACGCCGGTCGACGTCCAAGGTCCGAGTGCGTCGCCGTTGGCATCTAGACGAGTGCCAAGACCTGCTTGAATTGTCGCACCTCCGGATGCGTGCGCCGGGACTTCGACGACAACCAAAGCTGAGGAAACTATTGTGTAATCCAAATCCACGCCATCGATGCTCATGCGCAAAACTTCGCTTCTCAAATCTCTACCAGTGATCCAAACTTGTCCGCCTCCCGCGGCTGGCGTTACTTTTGGACTTGCGCTTGTAATTGTCGTGATTGGTTCAATCATCACCTCTGCAAAAGAAGTACCACCAATTTCATAAATACTAGAGACTGGAGTGAAACCTCCCGACAGCTGCGGGGCGATGAAAACACCAGATATGCTACTTAAAGCTGTGGCATTGCCTGCACCCAATTGGACAGTCGCCAGAGTTGGAATAGCAGTATAAGAATCGGTGCTTCGCCAAAGGAAAAAGTAACCGCCTCGCTTGGTTGAAATACCTCGATCGAGAATGACTGGTGGATCTGAAGCTTCAACAATCAACAAGGTGCTAGACGCACAACTGATTGATGGTGATGAAACAGTGTACACACTGACACAAACCGACTTCGTTTCTGCAGGGACACCCGCAGGCGTAGTGCATTGCACCTTTGTCGTCGACACAAACCGCGCGGCGATTGGCGCAATCGTGCCAAACGAACATACCGCAGAATTGTCAATCAAAGGCATAGATGTGCCTGAGAAGGTCATAGTGGTACCACCGATTGCTGCACTTGATGCTGGAGATACGCTCGACACAACTGGTGCGCTTTGTCGCGACCAGCCGTAAATACCATCGCCACCCAGAATGGACACGCGAGTTGACGCCAACACCGTCGATGTGGATTCGCACTTCATCAAAGCTGTCGATATCACATACGGAGACACCGCATATGAGGTATCAAACAAGCAGTATAGCTCAGACGGGTCTTGGGACACCAAGTGCTGACCTGAGACTGACAAAATCTCACCAGGTACTACCGACGCACCAGGAGGCGCAACACCGAGTAAAAGAGGAGTCTCTTTAATGACGTACGCCACACTCAGCTTTTCGCCGCGGGATATCACGCCAATTGATGCGTATCCTACCGCCGTGGGGTCGATAGAACACGCAAACGAAGACGCCCACGAGGAATTGAACGCAGTCACAGTACCATCACAGCTTGCGCTCTTCAACCAGGAACCAAAGATGGTCACTTCTGCAGGCAACTGTGTGGATGTTAAACTCGGCGGCAATATTTGAGTGATCTCAGAGTCTGTGGCGTACTTGATCGTTGAGGCTTCTGCAGACACAATACCGTCAACGTACACTCTAAAGTCTCCGTACACACCTCCGCCAGATATGCGAGAAGGACTCACGCATTCAACGCTCGTACTCGAAGCCCACTGCCCAGCGACAAGAATAGTACCAAACGCGCACGACAGACTTTTGTCGTTTGGCATGTTTGTGCCCGTCACATAGACTACACTTCCGCCAGATGTAGCGATGCCGTCAGGAGTAAAAGAAGTGAGCGTTGCAAGTGAACGATATGTAAACGTGAGGATATTGCTGACCAAGTTACCATCCGCCGCTGCATACACATCAAGTACAACTGACGCGCTTGATGGCGGCAGTTCTGAGACAAACAACGCCGAGCTGTAAAAGTGGCTCGACGACTCAGAACCATCCAAAACCAAATGCGAGGATGTGCGCAGGTGCGACCCACTCACCCGAATCAGTGAACCACCAGATGTGGGACCATTGAATGGATATACAGACGAGATAACCGGAGATTGAACATATTCCATGCTCATTTGATCAATCGGATCGTCGATGATACTACCGATACCCACCGCGGCAAAGCCTTCAACGCCAGCAGGTGTGGTGCACTGGACTTCACCGAAGCTACTGATAGTACCTTGAACCAGCACGCCACTTAAAGCGCACTTGTAATCTTCGCCAACTCCTCCAGATAATCCATAAGCACGCATGGTAAAACCACCGGCAAGTGGGCTTACGCTTGGTATCACGGCGACAACATCAACGCCATTGGCATATACAAAGGATACCACGCTCGTGTTCGTATTCGTGTACACGTTACCATGAATCGCAATCTGCAGGTCCACCGTAGACTCGAAGTATGACGGCGAAATGCACTCCACGACTTTGTCATGCAATATACGGCCTTCAATGTACGAGACCGTACCAATTCTACAGAACACGCCACCAACGCCATCAAAGCCTGTGCCAGTGATTTGGACGGTCGTGCCGCCGACGAGCACGCTAAGTTTCGGACTCACCTTGCTAATGGTCAGCGGCGGCACGATACTGAGAGATACCATAGTTCTACTCCACACCGCGTCATCATCCGCTGAACCAAAACCAACTTGACTATCATCCACGCCAGTCAAAGGTAAATGAGACTCGCATTTCACAAGCGCAGTGGATACAAACGTCGCATCTACGGCGTTATCGCCGAAGAGGCACAGTGCCTGGTCTGCGTCGTTGAAGCTAGACCCTGTCATATACATAACGGTTGGAATTGTGCTTTGAACGACCGTAGGAGTCACATGCGATAACGTCGGAGCGACGTGATATGCAAAAACAGCAGGGTCGCCCACGCGCTCGTCGCTCACAAAGTGGTACGAATACACCTCCACGAAGCCCGTAGTGGTACTGCCCGAAACAGTACAAGGATCGAGCTGTACGCCACTCACGCGGCAACCAGTGCCATTGGTGAATATTTGAGACCAGAACAATGACAGAGAAGTATCGCCAGAGCTGTGCACGACTGATGGCAGGACAGCGTCGAGAACATCCGCATGAACGTATGAATAGGTCAGGCTATCAGAAAATGACTCCTGGTTCACTCGACCCACTCTCACCTCCGAAGTAGCATCGATGTGCGCAGGCGACACGCAACTCACTTTGCGTGTCGACAAATAGCTAGCGGCTACGGGACCTATTGTCCCAAATCTACAACTTATATCTGTGGTATCCTTGAAATTTGTACCAGTCACCTCGACGGCAGTGCCGCCCTGAACCAAGCCAGTGCCCACTGACAACGACGTGATTGTCGGGAGAGCCGTAAAAACTATACTCGCCGACTCTACCGTCGAACCAGAAGCTAAGGCATAGAGTAGTTCTTCGCCTTCTGTGTGCGGAAGTAACTCACACTGAATCAGTGCGGATGACACAAATCGCACGGGCGCCGTAGCGTCGCCGTCAACCCGGCATACGGAGGATATCGACAGACTTGACCCCGTGACTGTTACCACAGAACCTCCTGGAGCCAGCACGTACACCGGCACAACTGCTATGGTCGATCCCGTATACGTAATCAACGTCTCTTCGCCAACGATTTCTGCACTCTCATCGCTTGGTGCAGCACCGTACGTAAACGTCGGCATCGTCGTACATGGCTGAAAGGAGTCTACACTTGGACCAGCCCATAATTCTACGCTCGCACTCGGGTATTGTGCCGCGGGCGATATGCAAGTCACGGTGCTATTCGTGCGTAACGCATCTAAGACTGCGCTCACCGTAATTGTTCCAAAGTGACACGAATAACCAAATAGATTATTTGGCTCGACTAATTCTTCATTAGCCGAAGCCGAGCGAAGCACGACTGAGGTGCCACCATAGTAGGAAACGGAAGTGTTCCATGACTGCATGACTTCGAGTTCGCATGGTTCCTTCCAAACTTCAAGCGCGCGACTGCCGCTAAGTGAGCCAGACGTGCCCCACGTACGCGTGGACACGTCAGTCATGCCCACCGTCGCAAACGTTGGCGTTTCGCATTTCATATACGCCGACGAGTATACGATAGATGGTGCTAGTGCGCTCACCGCGGCAACATCCCCCGTACCTCCCGCGCCAAACGTACATTTACTCGACTCGTGCGCAAAATTTGAACCAACCAAACGCAGCACTCCGCCTCCGCCGATATCAAACCCGTACGGAAACACATGCGCAAGCTTCACGGGATCATGCAACGCAAACGTCACGCGATCACTCGTAAAGTCAAACCCATTCATGGACACTTCGATGTAGGAAAATCCTCTGCTCAGGCGTAAACTTGGCGAAATCGTACAACGAACTTCGCTGTCGCTCACATGCGTCAGCGGAGTCGTGTAATCCCCCACGCGACAACTCGAAATATTCGTCGCAAAGAACGCATCACCGTACACATTGACTGTCAAATTATTCTGATTCAACTGCGATGACGGCCACACGCCCCAATCCTCAGGATCAAGCCTGTCCACGCCCGCGTTTGCCTCGCGCGCCGCCCGCGCGCACGCCACCGCCCACGCGAACGCCCGCGCCACGCGCCCCACGCCACGCGCGCCGCCCCAACGTCCACGCCGCACCGCGCGCCCAGACCCACCATCATCATCACCATCTCCCGCACCACTCGTCGTCGCCATCGCGAGCCCGCGCCCTTCACCACGCGTCATGCACGCGCCAAATCACCCACCGCGCCCAGCCGTTCGTCGAGTCATCATCCTCACCATACGCCCCGTCCGACGACGACAGACGCGGACGTCGTCGCGCCGTGCGAGCGCGCGCCGTGCGAATACACCACTGCGGCCTCGCGCCACGCCCTCGCGGCTCGCGCGTTGTGCGCGATGCGGCGCGGTTTACGCGGTTTCGCGCGCGAGCGCCAGCGTCGTGGTCGTTTAAAGTCCCGCGGCTCGCGCGCGCGGCGTCGTGTGATACATCTGGTGGCGTGCACACGACCACGTGTGTGTGTGATACATCTGGTGGCGTGCACGCGACCACGTGTGTGTGTGTGATACATCTGGTGGCGTCATCGCTCGATGCATCGGACGCGCCCGATGGCGTCGCTCGCGGCACTCGCGAACGCGATGCACGACGATAGGGTGTACCGCGAACGCGGCCGCGACCGCGAGCGCGAGCGCGATGACGACATCGACGTCGACGCACGGCGATCGCGCGGCGACGCTCGACGCGACGACGAGAGAGGTGCGCGCAAACC